>Ga0172365_10001593_pt1 | contig 16472 bp, 8 predicted proteins | sample LakKivSesite48cm_FD_114535 | JGI IMG/M metagenome (GOLD analysis project Ga0172365, IMG submission 114535) | Sediment microbial communities from Lake Kivu, Rwanda - Sediment site 48cm | ecosystem: Environmental > Aquatic > Freshwater > Lake > Sediment | place: Rwanda: Western Province, Lake Kivu... | reverse complement strand
CTTCCACAGGATGTGACCATCAGCATTGTTAATGCCGGTGAACAGCCATTCAGTGACTTCGATGTGGCCTTTATGGTGGATACTATCGAACAGGCAGTGGAAACAATTGCTGATACCCTGTGGCCCGGTGATACGCTGACCTATACCTTCACCACCCAGGCAGACCTTTCATACCCCGGATTCTTCAGGAATACCATCCTGAAAGCCTATGTCGTGCTTCCGGGTGACGAGATGATGCAGAATGACATAAAGGTCATTAACCAGCGTGTTTACGGGGACAATTTGGAAACACCCGGATGGACATTAACCGGACCGTGTAAATACAATAACGACCCATTGATTACCGGCATTGCTGAAGATAATACAGGGAATATATGGATCGGTACCTCCGCCGGAGGAGTTATGATGTTTGACGGAATGACATTCACAACCTACGATACTTCCAATTCTAATATTGGAGGTATTAATGTCGAGGTAATCTATACAGATGGCATTGGCAATGTGCTTGTGGGAGACTGGTATAACGGACTGTCCATTTTCAACGGAGCCACATGGACGAGCTATAAAACTTCAAATAGCGCCATTTCCGGTGATGTGGTCGAAGCACTCCTGTATCACGACGGCCTTTATTATATCGGTACCGATGGAGGCGGGCTGGATGTATTTGACGGAGCTTCCTTCATTGCCAGTTATAATACAGGCAATAGTGCCATTATCGGGGATGCGGTCTTTGACCTCGACGCTGACAGTGCCGGGAATATATGGATTGCCGCACTTAACGGAATCAGTGTATTTAATGGTACAGATTTCACCAATTACAGCACAGCTGTTATCGGTGCAGGTCCGAATTCTATTTACAGGGTATTCATAGATGACTCCAGCAGGGTATGGGTAGGCACAAACGGATTCGGATTATTCATGCTGGACCAGGGCACATGGACAAATTACACATCTGCTAACAGCAGCCTGAGCAATAATTCGATTTTCAGCATCGGCCAGGATAACAATGGAAACATGTGGTTCTATACCTTCGGCGGCGGACTGGATAAGTTCGACGGCGCCACATGGACCAACTACAACATGGACAATGTATTGCCAAATAATTATTCCTGGCAGGATCCGCTCATGGCATCCGACGGCAGGATATGGTTCCCGACTTACAACGGAATAGCTATTTATGACCCGTCCATACTGCAACAGACCATCAACCTGGCAGAAGGATGGAATATCTTCTCCACCTACCTTCTCCCCCTCAATCCTGATATGCAGGCCATCATGCAACCATTGATCGATGCCGACCTGCTGGTCAAGGTACAGGATGAGGCTGGGGCATCAGTGGATAGCGTTCCGGGCATCGGATGGGTGAACAGTATTGGTAACCTTGAATTTACAGAAGGTTACAAGATAAAGGTTAAAGCCAGCACCCAGCTGGTCATAAACGGAACACTTGTACCTCTTCCGGCAACAGTCGGTCTTACCAGCGGATGGAACATTATCAGTTATCCCGAGGTGGCCCCTGAAAATACAGCCACCGTGCTTGATTCCCTGGTGACCCTGGGGCAGCTTGATAAGGTGCAGGATGAGACAGGATCAGCCTTTGAGAATGTTCCACCCATCGGCTGGATAGACAATATAGGACAGTTCCTGACGGGCGAAGGCTATAAGATGAAGGTCAATACAAATACCTCCATTATTATTCATGAGTCAACGCTCAAGGCAGGTATCATCATCCGTCCTATGACGCTGGTGCCCGAATATTTCAGGCCTGCCTATACCGGTTACGGACTCGACCATATGAACCTGTACATCGTCTCAGCTGTAATTGACGGGGTGGCTCTGGAACCAGGTGATGAGATTGCGGTTTATGATGGGGAAACTTGTGTGGGAGCGGTTAGGATAGGCTATCAGAATGACGGGTATATATCCATGAAAGCTTCAGCAGATGACCCGACAACAAAAACCAAAGACGGATTTTCAACAGGTAATAAGATCACCTTCAGGGTATGGGATGCCAGTGAGCAACAGATGACCAATAAGATGGAAGTGACTTATTATGAGGGTTATACCGATAGGTTCCAGGGTAGTGCCACTACCCTTCTGGATATTAATGCCACAGGTGTCACCACCGACAACGAGGATATTCCAGGCCTGGTGACTGCCCTGGGAAATAACTACCCCAACCCCTTCAATAATGAAACAACCATTGAATATTCCCTTGCTGCCGACAGGAAGGTAACTATCTCTATTTATGATCTTCTTGGGAGGAAACTGAGGATACTGGTGGACGAGGTCATGCCTGCCGGTCACCATAAAGTGCTCTGGGATGGTAGGGATGATCTGGACCAGGCAGTTACTTCGGGTATGTATTTCTATGAAATGAGAGCAGGAGATTTCAGGTCAGTCAAACGAATGAATTTAATCTATTAAATGGGCTGTCTCAAAAGTATTATGGAGACTTCCGTGTATATCAGGTCTAATATCTTTGATAACACCTGTAAGCCGCGACGCGGCTTACAGGTGTTATCAATATTCTCATCATCAACAATATCATCTGAATATAGATTTGAGCTTTTGAGACAGCTCCTTAAAAATACAGGTTATGAAAAAAGTTGTATTGTCGGTCGCAATAACATGGCTTGCAGTAAATAGTCTGTCAGCCCAGGATCATTTTGTGCCGGTCTGGACAGGAAACGGCCTGGATCAAATGAATTTCTACATCCTCACAGCAACTGTTGACGGAGTCGGCCTCGGTGCCGGTGATGAGATAGCTGTCTTCGATGACATCTATTGCGTGGGATCGGTCAGGCTGACAGGACCAATATCCGGGTATGTGGAGATACGTGCATCAAGGGATGAGGAAACTGCAGGTACTAACGGCTACACAGAAGGAAACCCGATAACTTTCAGGATATGGGACAGCACAGCAAATACAGAATATACTGATGTCATTCCCTCCTATATTTCCGGTACCGGCCTGTTCGAGATTAGCGGCACAGCATCCCTGACCCTGAGCGTGACCCTTAACCAGCCTCCGGTCGCTGACGCCGGCGCAGACCAGGAAGTCAATGAAGGCGACCCGGTAACGCTGGATGGGTCAGCCTCTTCAGACCCTGATGCAGATTCCCTGAGATTCTCCTGGACAGCACCTGCAAGCATCATCCTGTCTGACAATACAGCTATCGGACCTGCCTTCACTGCCCCCGAAGTGCTTGCAGATACAATACTTACCTTCACACTGACAGTTAATGACGGAACAGTCAGCTCCGGTCCTGATACCACACTGGTCACTGTCAGGAACCAGAACAAGGTCCCGGTCATCACAGGACAGGATTCTCTTTCTGTAAATGAAGAGACTTCCCTTACACTTATATTATCTGACTTCACCATCAGTGACGGGGATAACGATACCACCGATATGACCCTTATTGTATCAGACGGGGTGAATTACAGCAGAGCCGGTAATACTATACTCCCGTCCGTGAATTTTATTGGAACGCTTACTGTCCCGGTAAGCGTGACCGACGGTATCGATACCTCGATAGTTTTCAATGCTGTTGTGACTGTGTTGAATGTCAATGATGCACCTGTTATCACCGGACAGACCATTTCCTTCATGACCAATGAGGAAACTCCGTTTATCATCCACCTGTCTGATATTGCCGTCAGCGACCCCGACAATATGTACCCTGACGATTTTACCCTGCTTGTCGCTGACAGTACCAATTATTCTGTCACAGATTCCACCGTTACACCCGATATAAACTTTACAGGAACATTATATATTCCCGTGACTGTTAATGACGGAGCCCTGTCGAGCAACCCATATGTTGTTTTTGCCACCATCACCCCGGTAAACGACGCTCCTGGAATCAACTCTTTGACTGCTGTCTACACCGTTCCCGAAGAAACGCCCTTTGTTATCAGGCTGACTGACCTGGTCGTCGCCGACCCGGATAACAGTTATCCCGGTGATTTCACCCTGGTTATTACCGACAGCATCAACTATTCGGTTTCCAATGACTCTGTTGTCACTCCCGATGCCGGCTTCCAGGGTACACTGTATATTCCGGTGTACGTCAATGATGGGGCCCTGAATAGCAACAGTTTTATAATCACAGCCACAGTCACCGGGGTTAACCAGGCCCCGGTAATCGATTCTGCAATAGTCGTTTACAACATACCGGAAGATACGCCTTTCAGCATCAGCCTGTCGGACCTGGCTGTCACCGATCCTGATAACCTTTATCCTGATGACTTCACCCTGCTTGTTGCTGACAGTACCAATTATACTGTATCTGATTCCACCATAACCCCTGACCTGAATTTCAACGGAACATTGTTTATTCCTGTGACGGTAAGTGATGGTGCCCTGACCAGCAATTCTTTCATACTTACCGCCACCATCACTCCTGTGAATGACCCACCGGTGATTGATTCCGTCACAGCAGTATATACTGTCGCTGAAGACTCATCATTCATCATAAGGCTGACTGACCTGTCTGTCACTGATCCGGATAACGTTTATCCTGATGACTTCACACTGGTCATTGCTGACAGCACCAATTATTCGGTATCGAATGATTCGACCATCACACCTGACACCAACTTCCAGGGAATCCTTTATATCCCCGTATATGTCAGCGATGGAGACCTGAACAGCAATATATTCATCATTACGGCCACCATTGGTGCTGTGAATGACCCCCCTGTCATCACGGGACAGAATCCTTATTCATTCACTGAAGACATACCCTTTACACTTCAGATCAGTGACCTTATAGTTTCCGATCCTGATAACATACCTGCCGATTTCACGCTGACATTATATGACAGCACATCGTATACCGTATCCGGAACAACTGTCACACCCACAGCCAATTACAACGGGACGCTCCATATTCCTGTCACTGTCAGCGACGGAACAAATAACAGTAACAGGTTTGTTTTTACAGCTATCGGCACCGCTGTGAATGATGCTCCGGTCATCACAGGACAGAGCCCCTTATCCCTCATACAGGGTTCCTCGATCATGCTCTTGTCAGGCTACCTGACCGTTGCCGATCCGGATAATATACCTGCTGATTTCAGCCTCCTGGTGACCGACAGCATCAATTATTCAGTATCCGGCACAACAGTCATCCCTGATGCAGGTTTCAGCGGCACACTTTATGTCCCTGTGCAGATCAGTGACGGCAACCTGTTAAGCAACAAGTTTACGCTTACTGTCACGGTCCTGCCCAAGCTGACTGCCAGTTACACAAAAACAGATGTGTCCACACCAGGCGGGCACGACGGCCGGATTGACCTGACTGTAAGCGGAGGCACACCTCCTTATTTCTACAGCTGGAACACCGGAGCTTTCACACAGGATATCAACTTCCTGTTTGAAGGTTTTTATAAAGTGACTATCACCGATGCGGGGGCCCAATCACTTTCTGTAACCATTGAAATAAAGGGACCCCAGGTACAACCCTGCAATTTCACCGTTGATTTTACCTATACCGTTGATACACTCACCCAGCAGGTCAGCCTGGATGTTTCCACCACAGATTATGAATATTTCTGGAATTTCGGTGATGGAACAGTATCTGCCGGACAATCTCCGGAACATTCTTATTCTTATCCGGGCCTTTACAACGTATGCCTCACCGCATTCGATGCGGGGACCAACTGTTCCTACCAGGTCTGTAAAATGATCAAGGTCGGTGCGCCCCAGTGTATAGCCGATTACACCTTTTATGTTGACGTTACAGACAGCATGCTCCTTCATTTCAATGATAATTCCTCAGGAGCAGTTTCAGCCTGGTACTGGAATTTTGCGGATGGTAATGTATCGACCGACCAGGATGCAAACCACAAATTCAAAAACGCCGGCACTTACCAGGTTTGCCTGTATACGCTTGACAACGCTACCGGGTGCCTGTCGGAAATCTGCAAAAATATCACCATCGGTTCTGTTCCGCTTGCAGCTGATTTCACCTGCTTTGTCAATCCTGTTACCAGGAAAGTCACCTTCAGCAATAACTCCTCCGGGGTGATCACGGATTATTACTGGACCTTTGGAGACGGGATGGTCTACAGCGGCGCAGAAACTTCCCATAACTATACTGATCCCGGCATCTATACCGTATGCCTGTCCATAAGGAACAGGAACTCCGGCAAGTTTACCGAAATATGCAAGGAGATCAAGGTGGGAACATTACCTTGTGACCTGAATGCCGAATTCAGTTACTTTGTCGATCCGTCAACAAGGACAGTCAACTTCACGAACATATCATCAGGAACAATCAATTCCTACTTCTGGAATTTTGGTGATGGTGCCTCCAGCTCCCAGGCTAATACCGTTCATCAGTTCGGCAAGACGGGTTATTACCTGGTGAGCCTTTCGGTAAGGAATACCACAACTGGTTGCACTGACTTCCAGGTTGAACTGATACAGGTAGGACAGGCGGAATGTAAAGCCATGTTCAGATATGCTGTTGACCCGGCCGACCTGACAGTAACACTTGAAGATATCTCCCTGGGCCGTATAAAAAATTATTTCTGGACCTTTGACGACGGCTCTACTTCCATATACAAAGACCCGTTCCACCAGTACGGAGAACCAGGCCTTTACCAGATATCACTCACCGTAACGGATTCCACAGGTACCTGTATGGATTATTCGGCAACTGATGTGCAGGTTGGTTATGTGGACTGCAGCGCAGATTTTACTGTGTTCATTGATTCGCTTACCAATACTGCCTGGTTTACCAGCCAGTCACTGGGAAGCCAGATTATATACTACTGGATATTCGGCGACGGTAAGATATCCACCGATAAGAATCCCAATCACCAGTTCCTGTATCCCGGCTACCAGAAGGTGAGCCTTAATACCTACAATCCATTGTCGGGGTGCATGGATTATAATGAGAAGATCATCCTGGTGGGAAGCCAGTCCATCGACTGTGAAGCGGATTTCATCTACCAGACTGATGAGACGACCAATACCGTTTCCTTTGCCGACAGGTCCCTCGGTGATGATCTGAGCTATTACTGGAACTTCGGCGATGAGAGCAGCTCCCAGCTCAGCAATCCGCTTCATCATTACTCTAAAGGAGGTATATATAATGTCTGTCTGACTGTCTATTCAGGCTCCGGCATCCAGAACACCACCTGCAAGCCTGTTTTTGCAGGCATGGCTGCCACCGGCAACTGCCTGGCCCAGTTCATGTTCACCGTAAATAATGACGCCCGGCTTGTTAATTATACCGACAAATCATTCGGCACACCCGATCACTGGTACTGGGAATTCGGGGATAACAGCACATCAGGCGCTCAGTACCCTGCAAAAGTCTTTAACAACCCCGGTTATTATGTCACCCGCGAACAGATAATGATCCAATCCACCGGATGTATCAGTGATGCTTTTGCCCTGGTAAGTGTGGACATGGAAGGAGGGCTCATCGCAGGATTTGGATATACTATCGACAGCACCCAGTTGAAGGCAGAGAGCTACCCTGTAGACTATGTGGGAATTTCCCTTGGCGATGCCAGCAAGTATAAATGGAGCTTCGGGGATGGCAGCTACGATTCCACCACAACCACTCCTACTCATGTTTACTCTGCTCCGGGCATCTATGATGTATGCCTGACGATTTATGACGAAGTATCAGGAGAAAAAAATACTTCCTGTGAACAGGTGGTGGTCGGATCACCCGGATTCACAGGCTATCCATTCAATGTCAACAACCTCGTCCTCAGATGTATTCCCAATCCGTCCGATGATGTCTGCCACCTGGTCATGGATTTACCGGCTGCAGGATATACGGAACTGACTGTATATTCAGTTACAGGCAGTAAGATGCGGTACCTGGTTAACAGACATCTTGAGGGTGGCCGTCACATGTACGAGATAAACAGTTCAGACTGGGGAAACGGGCTGTACTTCTTAAGGCTGCAGACTGTGTCAGGTACAGTCATCGAGAAGCTGACCATTCAGCACTGACAGATATACTATTCCTTCGTTTGAATTATATTTGCACATTGTCCAGGTATCGGGAGATGTGTATCGGTCATATGTTACTGGATGGAACCAAAGATGACGGACTATCGTGAGCAGATCCGGAAAGGGACATGACAAAAATATCCGCTTAAGAAATATATCCCTGCAGATGTTTAAACGGTTACATATATTTATACTCAAATCTTTCCTGGGTCCGTTTATTCTGACCTTCTTCCTGGTTATTTTTATCCTGGTAATGCAGTTCCTGTTCAGGTATATCAATGACCTGATAGGGAAAGGCCTGGAATTCCCTGTTTTGCTTGAATTCCTTCTGTACACATCAGCCAGTATGGTCCCTATGGCACTTCCCCTGGCCTTGCTCATGGCTGCACTGATGACCTTTGGCAACCTGGGTGAAAATTATGAACTGACAGCTCTGAAATCTTCCGGCATCTCACTCCAGAAAATTATGATGCCTCTCATCATAGTGACAATCATCATCAGCACAGGTGCCTTCTTTTTCTCCAATTACATGCTTCCTGTGGCCAATCTGAAGATGAGGTCACTTCTATATGATATCCAGCGCAAAAAACCTGAGTTTCAGATCACCGAAGGTGTCTTTTATAACGGTATAGACGGGTACAGCATTCGTGTGGGTGATAATAATTACAAGACAAACATGCTTTATGATATCCTGGTCTATGATCATACCGGCCGTACCGGCAATACATCGGTAACCCACGCCGATTCAGGTATTATGCAAATCTCAGCCGATGAAAATTACCTGGTGATCATCTTGTACAGTGGCCGTGCATATACTGAACTGCAATCGGAGAAAAAGAACAGGAAGGAGTACAGCTATCCTCAGCGCAGGGACCGGTTCACAGAAGAGACGGTACTGATCGAGATGTCAGGCTTCGGGCTTGACCGCACCGATGAATCGTTGTTCCGGAGCAACTATTCCATGATGAGCCTGGCACAGCTTAACAGTTATCAGGATTCGCTGACAAATGATATCGACCTGCTGTATTCCTCACTTAAACATAACATTACTGAACTGACCTTCCCCGATCGCAGACGTATGTTAAGACGGCTGGCAGACAGTGCCCAGGGTATTAAAAGAGAGCCTGTTATATTTCCTCTCAACGGAGACAGCCTGTACCAGAGCTTTCCTTTAAGACAAAAAAAACAGATCATCAGCCAGTCATTGAATACAGCCAGATCATCAATGAATTATATTTCGAGCACCTATATGAATACCGATGGAAAGGTGAGCAGGCTGCGGAGATACCAGATAGAGATACAGCGAAAGTTCACCCTGTCCTTTGCCTGTTTCATCTTTTTCTTTATCGGTGCCCCCCTGGGGGCTATCATCAGGAAGGGAGGACTGGGCATGCCAACCGTTATCTCCATCCTGTTTTTCCTGTTGTATTATATCATATCCCTTTCCGGTGAGAAATTTGCAAGGGAAAGCCTGGTAACACCGTTCCAGGGTATGTGGATCTCTGCTCTTATCCTGCTTCCGGCCGGCATATTCCTTACCTATAAAGCCGCCACTGATTCGACACTGATGAGTATGGAAACATATACCCTCCTGTTCAGGAAAAATTACCGGCGCCTGAAATATTTCTTTACCAGGATCGGATTACGCTCATGAATATACTCCTGCTGGCAAACAAATTACCTTACCCGGCAAGGGATGGCGGGTCACTGGCAACACTGAACATTGCCTCAGGACTGGCTGACTGCGGTTGCGCCGTCACCATACTCGCAGTCAATACCAGCAAGCACTATTTCCCGGTGGAACAGATTCCTGAAGCCATCACATCCAGGATCCGTTTCAGGACAGCCCTGGCAGATACACGTATAAAACCTGTACGATTAATACGTAACCTGTTTTTCTCAGAGTATCCTTATAATGCAGAAAGGTTCGTATCCGACAGGATCATTAATGCATTGGGACAGTTGCTTGATGAACAGGACTTCGATGTTGTTCAACTTGAAGGTCCATACCTCTTTTATTGCATACCTGCGATCAGGGAAAAAAGTAAAGCACTGATAAGCCTGCGTGCACATAATATTGAACATGAGATCTGGATAAGGAACGCCAGACAATCCGGGAAACATTTCATGAGAAGCTATTTCAGAATCATGGCACAGAGAATCAGGAAGCTGGAAACAGACCTTCTTGCCGCCGTGGATGTACTTGTTCCCATCTCCGGCAGGGATGCATCCATATATGCCTCCCTGGGCATACAGTGCCCCATATATACAGCTACTTTCGGCCTGGAGAAAGGGAAATATCCTGTTACGGCACCACCACCCGTAACTGACCTCTTCTTCCTGGGAGCACTTGACTGGCGTCCAAACATAGAAGGGCTCGACTGGTTTATTGTCCATGCATGGCCGCTGATAAAATTTCGTTTCCCTTATATGAAGTTTTACATCGCCGGGCGTAATGCAGCAAAGTATTACAGCAGGAAAAAATCTGATCCTGATATTATTGTTGTCGGAGAGGTGGAGGATGCACGTGAGTTTATCAGCAATCATGCTGTCATGATCGTCCCCTTGTTGTCAGGAAGTGGCATCAGGGTAAAAGTGCTGGAAGGGATGGCTATGGAGAGGGTGGTCATTACCACTGGTATCGGACTGGAAGGCATTGATGCACATGACAGGGAGGAAGTGTTTATTGCCAATGATCCCGATGCGTTCCTTTCCGCTGTCACTGAGCTGGCCGATAATGCAGAACTGCTCATGACAACAGGCCGCAAGTCCCGCCGGTTTGTTATGGAAAATTTTGATAACTTTACAATCTGTCAGGGCCTGCTGACATTTTATAAAGAACATCTGAGATGGTCTGGGTAATACTCTTCTGGATAGCTGTCTGCAGCCTGATCCATTCATACCTGCTTTTCCCATTGATACTAAGTATTCTGGGCAGGTACGCAAGAGCAAACACCATCGCCTGGCAGCCAGATGATCCCCTGCCGTTCGTCTCCATCCTGATGGCTGTCCATAACGAAGAGACTGTCATCATAGAAAAACTGAGAAGCGTCTTTCAGACAACTTATCCCAAAGACCGGTTTGAGCTGCTTGTCGGTTCGGATAATTCAACTGACAGGACCAATGATATCCTTATAATATATGCCAATGAGAACCAGGCTCTCCGATATTTCCTTTACTCCCAGCGGAGTGGTAAGCCAAGTGTGATAAACAAACTGCGCCAGGAAGCCAGGGGAAAGATATTGGTAATGACTGATGCAAACGTCTATTTTCGAAAAGACACACTGTTTCAGCTAGCCAGGCATTTCAAAAACAGCCGGATAGGTCTTGTGGGAGCAAACATCGTTAACTCCAGGAAGGAGATCAACGGCATCTCTATCCAGGAGTGGACCTTTCTTTCGAGGGAAATCAGAATAAAACATTATGAAGGAAGTATCTGGGGAACAATGATAGGAGCTGAGGGTGGATGTTATGCTGTCAGGAATGAATTATACTCTCCTGTGCCTGCCGGCTTTGCTGTCGATGATTTTTATGTCACCATGAAGGTAATTGAAAAAAAGTTCAGCAGCATGCTGGAGATGGATGCTGTCTGTTATGAGGACGTGTCGAACGATCTGGGTGAAGCGTTCAGGAGAAAAGTTCGTATATCTTCAGGTAATTTCAGGAATCTTCGCGAATTCGGAAGGATGCTCTGGCCACCATTCAACGGCCTTTCCTTCAGTTTATTCTCTCATAAGGTGCTACGCTGGCTGGGCCCATTCTTCCTGATAATCATCCTTCTCAGTAATATCCTTTTATGGCACCAGGCAGGGTTTTACAGGGCAACAATGATCTTCCAGCTGGCTATCCTGACAATGATTATTCTCGATTACTTGTTGAGGAAAATACGTTTCCATATAGTATTTTTGCGGTTTATAACACATTTCTATGGCATGAATCTCGCACTATTGCTGGGATTCTTTAAATACCTTACTAAAGCTGAAACAGATGTCTGGCAACCGACAAGAAGAAGCAAAGCTGACTGATGCAATATTTAACACCATTAATGAGGCTATCGAAGAGATCAGGCATGGAAAGATTATCATCTGTGTGGACGATGAGGACCGCGAGAATGAAGGTGACTTTATCACTGCTGCTGAACTGATTACTGCCGAGAAGGTTAATTTCATGGCTACCCACGGCCGCGGGTTGATATGTGCCGCCCTCCCTGAAGAGAGATGTGAGCAGCTGGATCTGGACCTTATGGTGGGGGAAAATACCAGCCCTTTCGGTACAGCCTTCACTGTCTCTGTCGACCTGATCGGGCATGGAACATCCACAGGTATCTCCGCCGGGGACAGGGCAAAGACCATCAAAGCGCTTGTCGATCCGTCAACAATGCCCGACGACCTGGCACGCCCGGGGCATATCTTTCCTTTAAAATCAAAAAACAAGGGAGTCCTGCGCAGGTCGGGGCATACTGAAGCCAGCGTTGACCTGACAACCCTCGCCGGCCTCAGACCAGGAGGAGTGCTCGTGGAAATAATGAACGATGACGGATCGATGGCCCGCTTACCCGAGCTGCTTAAAATAGCCGGAAAATTTCACCTGAAAATCATTACCATTAAAGACCTTATCGCTTACAGGCTGAAAAGCGACAGTATTGTTATCAAGGGTGTTGAAGTGAAGCTGCCAACAAGTTATGGCAATTTCAGGCTTATCCCTTTCATACAGGAGTCAAACGGACTTGAACATGTTGCCCTGATCAAAGGGACATGGTCCAGGGACGAACCGGTGCTTGTGCGCGTCCATTCATCCTGCCTGACCGGTGACGTCTTCGGCTCTTACCGCTGTGACTGTGGATCTCAGCTGCATAAGGCCATGCAGATGATCGAAAAGGAAGGTAAAGGGGTCATCATCTATATGAACCAGGAAGGAAGAGGCATAGGACTGTTCAACAAGATCAGGGCTTATAAGCTCCAGGAGCAGGGACGTGATACCGTCCAGGCAAATATCGATCTCGGGTTTACCGCTGATGAAAGAGATTATGGTGTGGGTGCCAATATTCTCAGGGAACTCGGTCTGGGCAAGCTCAGGCTGATGACTAATAATCCCAGGAAAAGAGCGGGGCTTGAAGGATACGGGCTGCATATCGTCGAAAATATCCCCCTGGTGATCGAGCCCAATGAATACAATGAGTTCTACCTGAAAACCAAAAGAGATAAACTGGGCCATTTCCCTGACCTGGCCAAGTATTACCCTGCCAAGGATGAATAGCAACCTGAGGATCGTATTCATGGGAACACCTTCCTTTGCCGTTCCCAGCCTTAGACTATTGTTAGAGAACAACTTCAATGTTGTTGCTGTTGTCACAGCACCAGATAAACCGGCCGGACGGGGCAGGAAAACGGAATCATCGGCCATCTGTGCATTCGCACGCTCACAGCAGCTGACCGTCCTTCAGCCAGACTACCTTAAATCCGATGATTTTATTAAACAGTTGCGGGTGCTGGAACCTGATCTCCAGGTGGTGGTCGCTTTCAGGATGCTCCCCGAAGCTGTCTGGCGCCTGCCAAAGCTCGGGACCGTTAACCTGCATGCCTCACTCCTCCCTGTCTACCGCGGTGCCGCACCCATCAACTGGGTCATTATTAACGGGGAAAAAGAAACAGGACTGACAACTTTTTTTATTGATCAGAAAATAGATACAGGCAATATCATCCTGCAGGAAAAAATGCTTATCGGAGAAGAGGAAACAGCCGGGCAACTGCATGACAGGATGATGAACCAGGGGGCTGATCTCCTTATAAGGACAGTAAAAAGTATTGCATCAGGCAATTATCGTCCTGTAAACCAGCAAGACCTTATACACCGAAATGAAGAGCTGAAAACCGCACCGAAAATCACAAGGGAGGTCTGCAGAATAAACTGGAATGAAAAGACCGGCAATATCCATAACCTTGTACGCGGACTGAGCCCCTCTCCCGCTGCATGGACCGAAGGATATAACCCGGAGGGTAGTATCCTGATGCTGCAGATATTCAGTACCAAAGTGGAAATCCGTACCCATAATTATGCTCCCGGTACAGTTCTGACAGATCATAAGAACTGGCTGAAAATAGCGGCAGCGGATGGATTCATTCATCTCCCTGAGCTGCAGCAAGCCGGGAAGAAACGTATGACGGCAGCGGAGTTTCTGCGGGGCAGCAGGGATATAGACAGCTACAGGTTCTGATACCTGAATTTTCCAATCCATAATCCGGATGGTGCTTGTCTCTTACGAGTGCCCCGACAAAAATGGTCAGTTTTTGTGCGGCAGCAGGAACATTGAAAGCTACAAATTCTAAATAAAGGATTATTGTGTTTTCTTCTGTTTGTAGCAAATATCAATTAAACTTAATGAGTATTTGTTAAGAAGTGTTATTGAACGATTATTTTGTAATGAATGTTTGTCGAATGAGAATTTGAAATATTAATGAAATATAGCCCTGGTTTGACTGAACTTAAATCGAATCTGTGATAGGAGTCATTAATATATTCTTGCTTCAACGGTTGTCCCATGGCATTGTATAAAACAGCAAAACCAGGCTTAAATATGGCCTCATCACTTTCAATTATCAGGTAATCCTGAGCAGGTACAGGATAAATTTGAAAATCAGATTTAATATTTCCGTGTACAGAATAACCACTATAAATCAAGCTGTTAATTTTGCCTGATGCCAGAAAAATATCATTCTTGAATCTTTTTAATAAAACTGCGTTATCTAAAACTATCGAATCGCTATCGGTAAAACCTCCAATAAAATAATTATCTCCATCAAGATTAATACTACGCGATTGCTCATAACCCTCTCCTCCAATATTATTTACATATTCCAGACCTCCCCACATTGAATATTTTGCAAGATAAATATCAGCTTCTCCATTTGTATTTAAGCTAAAACCATTGAAATCAGTATTGAAAAAAAACTCTCCAACTTCATATATAATTCCTGACTTGTCCATGACCAAATCTGTTGAAGTACCGGGATGACTGAGTACCCATCTGATGTCACCATTTAAATCCAATGATGCTAATAATGAAGTCGATTGAATTGAATTTTGTATTCTGTAAGGAAATAAAATCTCAGCACTAATTTGAATGCTATCGCTTATAAAAGCGCCAGAAAACAGAACATTAAGACTATCATCAACATATACTGATGCTCCTATATCCTGACCGGGACCGCCTAAACTGAAGGTTTGAAGAAGCTTGCCATCCTCATTCAATTTGATAAAAAAGATATCATCTACACCTTTGGTATATAATATTGTATCCCCCACTAACAAGGAATAACTTTGAAAGTCACCTATCAGATAAATGTTATTATTTTTATCCGTAGCTAAATCCTTTACATTGCCATAACCTTTTATTCTCTTTACCCATTTAGCATTTCCGCCAGAATCGTATTTTACGATAAATATACCGGCACCACTATAATCTGACTCATCCATCGTGTCGGGTGTTTCACAATACATTGCCCCACCATTAACTGTGTCGGGACCTGTTACTGCAGTCAATGTTATTGTATCGAATAAGAGGGATGATGATGAAAATGTACCTGAAACATATACATTACCTAAACAATCTGATGCAATCTTTTCCCCTTTAGCATAACTAGTACCGAAGGATCCCTTGGCCCATATTACATCTCCTTACGTGTTCATTTTTAAAATAAACATCTTACCAGAATCATTGGTATTATATAACACTTTATCATCAAAAAGAATACTGTCACTTAAAAAAACACCAGTTATAAAAGTGTTATTATTATCAGTATCAATTCCCAGTGCCCAGTCTCTGTCATTTCCCCCAAATGATTTTACATAGAGTATATCTCCATTTCTGTCATACTTCAATATATATATATCACTGATTCCCTGGCTGTTAAGGATTGAGGACTCAATATTTATGCAACCACCAAATTCACCAGTAACATAGTAACTTCCAATATTATCCGTACAGTAATCGTACAGATTAATACCCATTTCAGCTCCATATCTTTTAGCCCAATTCCATCTAGCAATCTGGGAATCAATATTAAAATTTAATGTTAATAACTGAATGAGTAGTATTAATACTGATTTTAAGTTCATTTTTAAAAATCAATCAATTGGTATTAACCCCAGGGCAGCGCCTCCGCAGAGTAGCTCCTTGCTTCGCCGAAGCGGCTACGCGAAGGCATAGTCAGCGCTCGCGGAAGCTCCGGGGAATTGAACCATACCTTCCCGTCCGCCGTCCGCGTGTCGCCGAAGCTTTAGCGGAGGCACAAGCGGAACGCGAAGGTGGAATTAAATTTAGGTGTTTAGGCTTTTAGGTGGGAAGGAATAGTTCAAGGTTCAAGGTTCAAGGTTCCAGGTTCAAGGTTCCAGGTTCAAGAATCAAACTTCAAGGATTAATGAAAGAAAATACAAGTCCTGACTTAAACCAGGAACTTGCAGCTTCTTTATTCTTTTTCTTCCCTCT
>Ga0172365_10001592_pt1 | contig 16473 bp, 16 predicted proteins | sample LakKivSesite48cm_FD_114535 | JGI IMG/M metagenome (GOLD analysis project Ga0172365, IMG submission 114535) | Sediment microbial communities from Lake Kivu, Rwanda - Sediment site 48cm | ecosystem: Environmental > Aquatic > Freshwater > Lake > Sediment | place: Rwanda: Western Province, Lake... | reverse complement strand
TCCCACCATGAAGGGGATGGTAACTGGGTGATGACACACCCAGAGGTTGTGAACGATTTTGTGTCGTTTCATACCAACAGCCTCAAAGGAACCCCATGATTTTAATCATGGGAGGATGTCAGAAATCATGCAGTTATCAGATTTTGACTATTATCTGCCTAAATCCTTAATTGCGCAGTCGCCGGTTGAGCCAAGGGATAACTCAAAACTAATGATAGTTGATGATGAGATTGAGCATAAAATGTTTTACAACCTTCCTGACTGTTTAGAGAATGGGGATGTTGTTGTTTTGAATGATTCAATGGTTGTTCCTGCAAGAATAGTCGGGAAAAAGGAAACTGGTGGAAGGGTTGAGGTTTTGATTATAAAAAATATTGATAAAAATTATGAATGCCTTATAAAAGGTAAAAACATCAGGCCAGGGGTGAAAATGCTTTTCACTGACGAAATCAGTGGGACTGTGGTTGGAAGAACAAATCATAGGTTTATCGTGGTTTTCAATAAAGAAATCAGTCTTCATAATATTGGTGAGATGCCGACACCGCCATACATAAAAGAAAAACTTTTAGACCAAAAAAGGTACAATACCATTTATGCTAAAAGCAAAGGCTCTATTGCTGCTCCAACAGCAGGACTGCATTTCACAAAAAATTTAATAGAAAAAATAATGAGTAAAGGTGTGAAAATCGCATATGTAACATTGCATGTTGGTGCTGGAACATTTTTACCAATAACAGCTGAAAAAATTGAGGAACATAAAATGGAAGAAGAATATTTCAGAATTGATGAGGAAAATGCTGAAATAATTAACAATGCGAAAAGGGTTGTTGCTGTTGGCACAACGGTTGTAAGGGCGCTGGAAAGCAGCTGTGTACATGGGGAAATAGTATCAAAAGAGGGATGGACTGAGATGTTCATTTACCCTGGGTACAGGTTTAAATCAAAAATAGATATTTTGATAACAAATTTTCATTTACCTAAATCCACACTGCTTTTGCTTGTTTGCGCATTTGCCGGGAAGGAAAAAATATTCAAGGCATACAAAAACGCTATCAGGAACAATTACAGGTTTTATTCCTTTGGTGATGCGATGATGATTTGGAAATATTGAAGCCGCAATTTATCCCCCAATAAGCTTGTTCTTTAATGTTTCAACCGCGCTGACAATATCTTTCATATTTTTTGAACCTGCGCAGATGACCTTTCCTGATTGAAAAAGCAGGATTGTAACATTGTTTGGCATGCGCCATATTGCTGCAGGGAACTGCTCAGGCTCGTATTCGATTTCAGTGTTTTCCATGGATATTTTTCTGAGGTTAATGTTTGTATTTAGGTTGGCTGACGCCACAATGTTCTGAATTTCAACAGGCTTTGACAGTTTAACGTTGATTCCTATTTCCCTGAAACGTTTAGTCAAATAGTTCCCACTCTCACCCGCATCCTTTACAGTTCCTGCACCGCAGCATACAACAGAGCCTGTTCCATATATTAAAAAGGACATTCTTGGTTTTTCAACCCTTAACACAACAACCTTTTTCCGGAAAACATTTTTATTGCATGTTGATTCTTTTTTAAATGCTCTATGAACCTTTCCTACATCTATTTTTTTGTTTAACTTGAAGGTTGCAACAACGTTTTTCACTGAAATTCCTGTTTCAGGCATCATATCCTATAAGGGTGTTTCCTGGTAATGTAATTTTCCATAATCGGTATATTAATTAAATAATAGGTCATTTTCCTTTTTATGATACTGTCTGACAGGGATATTGTGGAGGCAATCGTTAGAAAGCAGCTCTCTATTGAGCCTTTCAGCAGGAAGAATCTCACACCAAATGGCTATGATTTAACCGTTGATGAAATAATGATAACAAAAACAGGTGAAAAAATCAAGGAAGGGAAAGTAAAAATACCAACCATGACGCATTTTCTTGTTTCAACAAAGGAGTACGTGAAACTAACTGGTGTTGCAGGGTCACTCTGGATAAGGACAACATTTGCAAGGAAGGGTATAATTTCAAGTTTTGGAAAGGTTGATGTTGGTTTTGAGGGGAATTTAACACTTTCTGCTTTTAATGCTGGAAGTGAAATAGAAATAGGTGCTGGTGAAAGGTTTGCGCAGATTGTTTTTGAGAGAATAACAAAACCTGAGATGCCTTACTTTCAGAGATCAGGGAATTATATGGGGCAGAAAGGGATAACATTATAACCTATAAGAGAAATATTTATTACCAGCAACGCTTTTCCGTTTCCTTGTGAGAACAATATGGCTTAGAATGAGAATGATGCTCTGCATAATGCTGATGTTTGCATTAATCTATGCTTTGCTGACAGTTATCATGTTTGCCACTGGTATGGGCACCCCAGTGTTTTTTGCGTTGCTGGCTTTTCTAATTGTTCTTGCCCAGTACATGATTGGCCCTAAAATCGTTGAGAAAACAATGAGGGTAAGATATGTTTCTGAATCAGAGGCGCCAAAACTTCATTCAATAGTAAACGATTTAGCGATGAGGGCAAACATACAAAAACCAAAAATTGGTATTTCTGAGATGCCAATAGCAAATGCTTTTGCGTTTGGCAAATCAAAAAAGGACAGCAGGGTATGCATTACAAGAACGCTATTAAACAGGCTGAATGAAAAAGAATTAAGAGCAGTGCTTGGGCATGAGATTTCACATATCAAACACAAGGACATTGTTGCTATCACAACGCTTTCAGTAATCCCTATGATTTGCTATTTTGTTTACATCTCGTTTTTCTGGTCATCATTTGGCAGAAGAAGGTCAGGTGGGGCAATAGGAATAGCATTTGCCGCATTTCTCACATACCTTCTTACAAACATGCTTGTTCTTTACGCATCCAGAATAAGGGAATACTATGCAGACCAAGGTAGTGTTGAACTCACAAATGATGCGCCAGCGCTTGCATCTGCACTGTACAGGATTACCATGGAGGATGCAAGGGCTGACAGAAGAACATTGAAACAGGTTGAAGGTATGAAAGCTTTTTTTGCATCTGACCCCTCAACCTCGAGAAAGGACTTAACAGATCTAAGGCAGGCTGATTTGAACATGGATGGGCATCTTGACAAGTATGAGGTTGAGGCTTTTGCAAAAGAATCAACAGTCACAGCAGCTGGCAGGCTTATGGAGATATTCTCATCCCATCCAAACATCGTGAAAAGGATAAAAAGGCTGCATGCAATATCTGCATAAATAAACTTTTAATATCTCAAAGTCCTTTTTTGTTTTATGCCTGAAAGGAAAAGTGAAAAAAAGCCTGTGGAAAAGAAAATGAAGCTCCAGTGGAGAAAATACAAAACAGGGACAATAGGAACAATTCTTGTTGCAATAGTTGCCACATTATTTGTTGTTATAGGGTTATTCTCATTAAAGGAATCCCCTGACATAGGTTATATATTCCTGGTTTTCGGGATTGTTCTATACTGCGCTGTTGGCTATGACATTTACAGGATGTATGGGTATTAAACTATTTCAAGTGAAAAATCAACAGATTTAACTGAATGCGTCAACATTCCCAATGAAATAACATCTGCGTACTTTGCGTATTCCGTTATGTTTTTGGGTGTTATCCCGCCTGAAACCTCTATTTTTATGTTTTTGTTTGTTTTCTTTATTTTTTTGTATGCCTTTTTTACATTTTCAGGGGTAAAGTTGTCAAACATGATAATATCCGCACCAGCGTTTGCTGCCTTAACAGCATCATCAATGTTTTCAACCTCAATCTCAATTTCTTTGCCTGTTTTCTTTGCCCTTTTTATGCATTCCTCTACACTTCCAACAATTTTTATATGATTGTCCTTAATCAGTACTGCATCGTACAACCCATATCTATGACTTATGCCGCCGCCGATTTTTACAGCCTTCTTTTCATAGTACCTGAAACCGGGTGTCGTTTTCCTTGTAGCAGCTATTTTCACATCAGGATTAATTCTTTTGCATTTTTCAACAATTTTGCCTGTTAGTGTTGCAATACCACTCATTCTTGATAAAAAATTCAATGCCGTTCTTTCACCCGCAAGTACGGATTTTGCAGGACCTTTGAGGGTTAGGATTGCTGTGCCTTTCCTGATGTTGCATCCATCCTTTGCGTACGCATTAACCCCCACCCCAAGTTTTTCAAAAATATTTTTTGCTTCTTCTAAACCTGCAAGAACACATTTTTCTTTTGAAAAAATTTTCCCTTCAACATTTTCATCTGACAAAACTGTGTCTGATGTTATGTCGCCCTCACCTATGTCTTCCTCAAGGAATTTTTCAATCATCCTTTAAACTCCCTAACCCCTAACTCCTGACTACTTTTCTCTTGTCCCCCTAAGGAATTTTTCAATCATAATCCCTTGAACCTTTTCCCGATTATGTATACCTCTGAGCTTGATTTTCTTGTGGCGCCCGGCCTGTATGTCTTGACATAATCGAACCTGTTTTTCACTTTTTCAAAATAGTCTTTAAAAAGGTCTCCCTCAAAAATTTTCACAACAAAATTTCCGTTTCTTTTAAGAATTTTTTCAGCAAAACTCAATGCGTTCTCGCATAAATAAACAGACCTGGCATGGTCAACGGAGTATGCACCTGATATGTTTGGGCTCATGTCAGAGATTACAGCATCTGCCTTTTTGACAATGGAGGTTATGTTTTCAACAACATCCTTTTTTGTCAAATCCCCCCTGATAAACTCAACACCCTCAACAGGCTCAATCTCTTCCAAGTCAACACCAAAAACAAACCCATTATCAACTGCTTCCTTTGCAACCTGAGACCAGCCGCCGGGAGCGGCACCAAGGTCTACGACAACATCACCTTTTTTTATGATATTATATTTTTTATTTATCTGCTTCAACTTGTATGCTGCCCTTGACCTGTAACCCTCCTTTTTTGCCTGCCTGTAATAATGCTCCTTTTTCCTTTCTCTCTGCCATCTTTCTGTCATCAAAACATGTAACGATTACGATTCTTATATAGTTTCGTAAAAAAATTTTACCAAAAACATTATTTCCTATGAGCAATATACTGCTAAACATGCGGAAAAACGCTATGATGTTAATAATTATTCTGTTTCTATCAGGAGCCTGCATAACCTTTTCAGCAGGTGCAGAATGGCCAATGTTTAGAAACAATGTTATTCATTCCGGTGCATCAAATATTACAGGTAATTTTTCAGGTGTAAAAACTTTGTGGAAATACAATGCAGGTTCCTGGGTTATTTCCTCACCAAGTATTGCTGATATCGACAATGATGGTTTTCCTGAAATTGTTTTCGGCTCCGGTGACGGGAAAATACATGTTTTGGGGCATAATGGGACTGAAAGATGGAATAAAAGCGTAGGATACCATGGTTATGATATCACATCATCACCAACACTTTATGACATTGATGGTGATGAAAATCTTGAGATTGTTGTTTCAACATTTGATAAGGTTTACATGTTTAACAGTACAGGTTTTGAGATGTATAATTTCAGTATCACAAACTGGACAGAACCCTGCCTAATTACAACAAACCCACCTATGATGATTTCATCACCGGTTGTTGCTGACATAAACAACGACACAGAACCAGAAATTGTTTTCGGCTCAATAAATGGCAGAATCTATGTTTTGAACTCAACATTTTCAGAAATTTGGAATAAAACATTTTACGCATGGGTTGAAGGCTCATGTGGTGCACCTGTGAGAGACGGTGGATTGTACAGAGACGGGGTATCATCAACACCTGCAACTGCAGACCTTGACAATGACGGTAAAATGGAAATAATTTTCCAGACAAGATCAGGTGCCATGCATGTTTTCCACTGGGATGGTACTCCTTTTTGGAATTATACTGTGAATTCAATTATGTTGACAAAACCATATTCTTCCACAGCATGGTCATCACCCTCAGTAAATGAAAACATAATTTTGATAGGTTCCGATGACGCCTGTCTTTATGCATTCTCTGGTAATGGAACATTGTTGTGGAAAAGCAATGAGAGTAAAAGCCCGATAAAACCTGCACCCGCTGTTATTGGAGAAATGATTGTTTTTGGTTCGGGTGACGGAAATATTTACTGTGTGAACTCAACCGGGAATCTTTCATGGAAATACAAAACAAATGATGCAGTTTGCTCATCCCCAGCAATTGCAGATATAAATAATGACACAAAAAAGGAAATAATTATAGGCTCATCCGATGGTAGATTATATTGTCTGGATGAGAATGGGAGCAGGCTTTTTTCATATCAGACAAATAGCTCAGTTTCCTCATCACCAGCATTTGCAGATATTGATAATGATGGAAACACTGAAATTATTTTTGGCTCAAATGATGGCTTTCTGTATGTTTTAACAGGGGCTGAGCCTGAAACAGATTTGAGAATTGGGGATATAGAATATGATGGCAGTCTTGTGCAGATGGATACCCTTGTTTTATCTGTAAAGGTTTACAATGATGGAACAATTGATTCTGACAGTGTGAGCATCGAGTTTTTTGACAACAATGTTTCAATAGGCAGTGAAGCAGTAGATTTTGTATCTGTAAATGAGGTAAAAGAAATAAGCATGAAATGGATTCCCTGTGAGGAGGGGTGGCATAATGTTGAGGCAAGGGTTTCACAGCTGGCTGATGAGACAAACAAGGAAAACAACAACATATCAACAGCAGTATATGTTGAAAAAAGAATAGTTGACCTCCGCCCTGTATCTGAGAACATGATATATTTGGGTGAAACGCCAAAAAAAGAAGGAGACCTGATTGTTATCCATGCAATTGTTCACAATGACGGCAATGGAGATGCATTCAACGTAAACGCATCAGTTTATGTTGATGAAACACTTATTAAGATCCTGCATTTCAGTAGCATTCCAAAAGATGGGTCCAGGGATTTATCAACATACTGGATTGCAACCCATGGGGTGCACACAGTAAAGGTGGTTGTGGAAAAAAATGTGTATGAGACAAATACATCAAATAATGAAGTCTCTGTAAATATCAATGTTCAAAAAACCATGGGGACAACCCATCCAGTGCATACAATGTATGAATACTGGCTGGCTTTAGGGATTATCTTAGGGATAATCATATATGCTGTGCTAAGAAAAAGGGGGATAAAACAATAATTGAACCACAAAGGCTATATATGAAACAAGCATAATATGAAACAAGCATATGAAAATAGGAAGGTGAAAAAATGGGTAAAGGAATGAAAAAACTGCTGGCAGTTGTTCTGATTGTTGTACTCATAGGTGGGGCGGCTTACTATCTGATTAAGGCGAAAGGATATGAAACAGGTGTTGCAACCCTGAGTGATGTTTTAAACTCAAAATCGGAGAGGAATGTAGCAAACACGCCCACTATTGTGTCCCATGAATCACCATACTACACTTTGATTGGAACCCCTGTTGCATTATATTATGAGAAAACAACCACACCACCAACAGGTTTTGCTTTTAACGTTGCAGTACCATATGTTAACATAAGTGTAACCACACTAATACCTGGCTCTGAGTGGATGGTAAGATATGCATCACCATTGCTTGTTGTGTGCGACAAAGAACCTTCAAGAGCTGTGATAAGGTTCTTTAGTGAGGAGCAGTATGGCAACCCACCAGTAGTAACGATTGGGGATATCCCTAATCCATTATCCTCTGATGAGAGGGAATGGGAACCACCCACATCTGTTACGCTTGGTGTTACCAAGTCATTCGAAGGTTCTGCAAAAAGTGTTTCATTAAATGTGGCAAAATATTTCTGGAAAAGCAGTGACGGTGTTATTCTTGTGAAAAACAACCAAAATGGTTACAATCAGGCTGTTGTTGCTGTGGCGCTGGCATCCTATGTTAACATACCAGTGATTGTAACAGACACAGTGGATGAAAATGTTGCTAAAACACTGGAAAGCCTTGGGGTGAAATATTCTCTTGTCTGCGGGGACATGAAAGGATACAAACTCACAAAACGCTTTTCATCTGTTGAGGAAATACAGGACTGGTCAGCCTCAGTTGTCAGGCAGAGGCTTGGTGAAAACGATGTTAGTTATATTACCATGGCGAATCCAATGGACATTTATGAACCAAATGTGCTCAATCCATACACACCAAGCTGGTCTCCAGTAACAGACAAAATAACTAATTCCGCAGCAAAATCATATCCTGGAAGACCTGAAATGGGTGAAGGACCAGCATACTATTTTGATGTGCCGTACATGTATGCAAACGTGAAGGTTGATGTAACAATGGATATTTCACATGAGACATGGGGTGATGATTCTGGTGCAAGAATTTATGTGTATGTTGGTGTTGATGGTGATGGCGGGGGACTGGATGAAAAAAATGAAAACGATAAAATTCAGTTCTTTGGTGGTTCACCCGCGTATGAGAACACAGGATATAATGGCGACCCAACAGGGGAAGGGACTTACCTGAGCTCGTTTGACAGAAAGCCAAAATCAGGGTTTGCGCATTTCTACACAGAAATACCAGTATTCAATGATAAAGGACAACACTGCGTACAGCTTCTGGCAAAGATTCCAACAGATAAGCGTGGAGGACCTCTGAGCGATATGACAACCACATACACATTATCTGTAACTGTGGAGGAGCTTGACTCGTATGTTTATCCAAGACTGCACGATGTTTCATCACTCGCACCTTATCTCACAGCATACAGAAAAGGGGTTGTTCTCGCAAAACCAGAATATATGATATATGATGATGCATATGTGAGCAAAACCGATTCAAGCAACCCTGCAACAAACAAGGAGCTGACTGAACCCACAAATAATAGAACGGGTGAGGTGAAAAAAGAACTAAACAACCTGCTTGGAAGGCTTGCAGGTATGCCTGCGGAAACAGACAGTGACATCATTGCTCTGGCAAACTACTATGCATCAAAAAACGATAACGGCAACTATACCTATCTCGGCATCATGGCTGACCCTCAGATGATACCACAGTACTACTATCCCAGCAGTGGTTTAGGTCAGGATTCTCTTGAAGGATATCTTGTACCTGGGGATATTGTCTACTCTGATATTGATGCAGACCTGGATAATCCACCATACGATCTAAATGAAGCTAACCCAAGTCTTGAGCTTGCGGATGGAAGAATAACAGGTTTTAATGTTCAGGATGTGAGCGCACTGCTTTGCAGAACATTTTTCTATTCTGAGATTATTGAGAACATGGCAGGACCCGAAAACGGTGCTGACCCAAGATTATGTGAGTACTGGAAAAACTCCGCGTTCTCAGCCATTGGTACTGAGCCGCCTGTTGGCGCAACAATGAGTGCCGCAAAAAAACTTGGCATGGTGTGGGAAGATGCAGGCTTCAAGGTTGGGGATGTTGCGTGGAGCCCTGCAACAGGCTCGGAGTCATCAAGGCAGGCCGCAGCATGGTACTATGAGTCAGCAAACTTTGTTTACATATGCTCACATGGGTTCTTTTACTGGTATGTTCCAACAGGCATAAGAACATACTACTACAGGGAAACAGGTGCAGGTGGGGCATTTGATGTTGCACATGTGAAACTCATGAATTTTGGTCCTTCTGTGATATGGACGGATTCATGCGTGACAGGCAGAATAGACGGCCTGCAAATGTACAACTGTCTCTCCAATGCATTTCTCCATTCAGGATTTAACTGCTATTTTGGAGGAACACGTTCCATGTGGGGTACAATGGTTCCTATGCCTGACCAGTACTCTGGTGAAAAATTCGGCTCCCTGATAGCAATTTACTTGTACGGCTACATGACAGGGTATATGTGGGAGAGTCAGAGCATCCAGCCCGCCCCTGTTAAGGATGTCAGCACAGGTGTTGCACTGATGCTTGCAAAAAACTATTTTGTTGTGACGCAGGGAACAGATGGGCCTGGCGAAAACGATGACACAATAGAAGAGGTAATACTGCATGGCGACCCTGCATTCAACCCTTATGAACCAAACCATGAAGGGGGATATTAAAAAGCTTCGAAAATCAATCATAAAAAGATTGTGGAATGAGGATAAATATCAATTAATCATATTATCCCTTTATGCTCTGCGTTGGCTTTGAGGGAACAGCACACACAATAGGCATAGGTATTGTAGATAATGATAAAATACTTACAAATAAATCAAAGGTGTTTCATCCTGAAGCAGGCATTCATCCTAGGGAGGCTGCAAACTTTCATGCAAAACACATGCCTGATGTGTTCAGAGATGCTTTAGATTCAGCAAAAATTGGTCCTAAGGAAATAGGGCTTGTGGCTTTTTCTCAGGGTCCTGGTCTTGGTCCATGTCTAAGAACAGTTGCAACAGGCGCGCGAGCATTATCATTGTCATTAAAAAAACCAATCATTGGTGTTAACCACTGCATCGCTCATCTTGAAATTGGCAGGGCTACAACAAAATGTACAGACCCTGTGCTTTTGTATGTTTCAGGAGGAAACACGCAGGTTATCTCATTTTCAAACAAAAGATACAGGGTTTTTGGTGAAACACTTGACATAGGAATAGGGAACATGCTTGATAAGTTCGGCAGACTGATAAACCTTCCTTTTCCTGCAGGACCTGAAATAGAGTGTCTTGCAAGAAAAGGCAGACTCATACCTCTACCTTATTCAATCAAAGGCATGGATGTTTCATTTTCAGGTATTCTCACAGCAGCAAAAAATCTCATAGAACAGGAAAAAAAAGAAAACCTCTGCTGCTCATTGCAGGAAACCTGTTTCGCAATGCTCACAGAGGTAACAGAAAGAGCGATGGCGCATCTTGACAAAAACGAAATACTGCTTGGTGGTGGTGTTGCAAGTAATAAAAGATTGCAGGAAATGGTGAACAACATGGCAGTGGCTAGGGGAGCAAAACTTTTCGTTCCAAAACAAGAATACTGTGTTGACAACGGCGCAATGATTGCATTAACAGGACTAATAATGTACAAATCAGGAATAAGAATGAAAATAGAAGACACAGAAATAAAACAAAGGTTCAGAACAGATGATGTGGAAGTGAGATGGTGATCATGTCTCCCTTATCAACCTCACAATCTCTTTCACAACAAATTCCGTGATTTTTTTTCCTTTTTCTTTTGATGCGGTAGACGGGTCGCCCATTATTCCTTCTGGGAAGTATTTCTCAGGATTTTTTAATATGTGATATTTTGGTATTTTCGGCAGAGATTTTTTAGCTCTGCGTTTTATTAAATCAGGTCTTGAGAGCATTACCCTTGATGCCTCTATTGCACCGCCATGCCCTTCCCATTCCGGTATCCCATTCTTTTCCAGGAACTTCCTTCCTTTTTCATCATAGAGTAACTCGTAATCAGAAAGAACAATGATTTTAACATCATACTCATTCACGATTTTTTCTGCTGCAAGCCGAATCGCAGACATATGCATTCCACCAGCGTGTCCTGAAATGACAGCAATTTTTTTCACATTGTTCCTCACAAGCTCAGTCAGAATATCATAAATCAAATTTTTCATTGTATCAAAGGACAATGACATTGAGCCAGGGAAGTTTCGGGTTGAGGAGCAGACACCGTATCTTATCGGCGGTAAAATGTATCCTTTAATTTTCCCTGCAACCATTTCAGCTACCTGCTCAGCCTGCAATGAGTCTGTGCAGAGGGGCAGAGCAGCGCCATGCTCCTCCATTATTCCAACAGGCAGGATAACAACCGTGTTTCTGTTTATCCTTTTTTTGAACTCCTTCGTTGACAATTCATCAAGGTACATAGAAAAGGGATGCAAATATTGATAGAAAAACATTTTGCCTTAAAAAACAATTTTAACCCATGCTCGCAGTTGCATACCACGAGGATTACTCAAAATATGAGCTAGGTGAGACCCATCCTTTGCTTGGTGATAAACCAAAAAGAACACTGGAATTTTTAATGGAGAAGAATGTAGGCATGAGGGTTTTTGAGCCTGAGCCTGTAACTTATGAAGAACTCTTGTTTGTTCATTCCAAAGGTTTTGTTGAAGAAATAAAAAACTTGAGTGAGTCAGGAGGCATGCTTGCGGTTGATACGCCTGCGCCAAAAGGCATATACGACACCGCAAGAATAGCATGCGGCGGAACAAAAATAATGGGTGTAAAGGTTATGGAAGAATTTAGATGTGGTGTGAACCTCCTTGGAGGCTTTCATCATGCAGGTGTTGATACTGCTTCAGGTTTCTGCTTCTTCAATGACATAGCAGTTGCAGTAGAGTTTCTGAGAAAAAAATATGGTATTAAAAGGTTTCTTGTAGTTGATTTGGATGTTCATCACTGCAATGGAACACAGGAAATATACTACAAGGATGATTCTGTTCTTGTTGTTTCCATGCATCAGGACGGCAGAACACTTTACCCTGGAACTGGTTTCATAGATGACCTCGGCGATGACAATGGAAAAGGTTTTAATGTGAACATTCCTCTCCCCCCTGAGACAGGGAATGAAGGTTATCTTTATGCGTTTGATGAGATTATTCCTGCTTTAGCAAAGCAGTTTAAACCAGAAATTATTTTTTATCAGTCAGGTGTAGATTCTCATCATTCTGACCCTCTAGCAGACCTCAATCTCACATTTGACATTTATCATGATTTGGGTAAAAGGATGGAGGATATTTCCGCAAACACCTGCAAAAAACTTGTTATATGCCTTGGCGGAGGATACAATTTGGGGCCAAGTATAAAGGCGTATTACAACATAGTTTCTGGTATTCTTGGACTGGATGATTTTATGTCTGAAAAAAACATTTCAGATAAAAAAATGGATAACGTGAGGCGTGTTGTTTCTCAGGTAAAGAAGAAACTGGCAGATTACTGGAGTGTTTAACGAGAAAAAGGATTAAAAGACTCTAAGCCATGCTATAATGATGAAGTTCAGGCTCAGCATAGGCTCAGCAATTCTTCTTGGATTAAAAAAAGGAAAAATGGATGCGCTTCCCACAACGCTCTACACCATGCTTGGAGAGAACTGTGTTGCTGACTGCAGATACTGTGCCCAGGCAAGAAACAGCATGGCTGATAAGAAAATGCTTTCAAGGGTAATCTGGCCAACGTTTGAATTGGATGATTTTTTGAATTCAATTAATGATAAGGCAAAACGTATATGTGTTCAAACATTGAAGTACCCAAAACTATTGGATGATTTGGTTTATCTGGCAAGCAGGATAAAAGAAAGGACAAATATACCAATATCTGCCTGTGTGAATCCATTGGATAAAAAATCTTTGAAAAGATTAAAAGATGCTGGTTTGAGCAGTGTTGGTGTTGGTCTGGACTGCGCATCCGAAAAAGTTTTTAAGGTCATGAAACCTGATTTTAGGTGGGATGATTACATAAATTTTATGAAAGACATGGTTGCCCTCTTCGGTACTGGCTCGGTTCATCTTATTGCTGGTCTTGGTGAAACAGACGATGAGATGATAAGGATGTTTCAATCAGCAGTTGACATGAAATGCTATCCTGCGCTGTTTGCTTTCACACCAGTAAGAGGAATAAACTTGGATTATCCTCAGCCAGGGATAGGAAGGTACAGGGGATTGCAGTTGGCACGCTATCTTGTTGTGAACAAAATGGCAAGATATGAGGACATGGTTTTTGAAAATGGGAAACTAAACTCAATAAACGTTTCACCATCAGTTCTTGAAAATGTTTTAAATTCAGGTAAGCCTTTTCAGACATCTGGATGCCAGGACTGCAACAGACCATTTTATAATGAAAGACCAGGGGGAATAATGTATAATTACCCATATCCTCTGAATAAGGACGAGGCAAAAAATGTGAAGAGGGAATTAAAAGGGTATGGGTTAGGTTCATCATAATTATTTTAAACCCAGAACACATTCACCCATTGGTGAATTTATGGAAGAATGGCGCCTTCTCCTTACAGGTGCAAAGGATGCTTTCACAAACATGGCGATAGATGAGGCTGTGCTACGCAGTGTTGTGAAAGGGGAATCAAAGAATACAGTACGGTTTTTTCAATGGGTTCCATCCACTGTTTCAATAGGCTATTTCCAGGGCATCGATCAGGAAGTTGATTTTTTGGTCTGCAAAAACAAGGGGGTTGATGTTGTCAGAAGAATCACAGGCGGCGGAGCAGTGTTCCATGACTACAATGGCGAAATAACGTATTCTGTTGCTGTGAATGAGTCTCATCCTAAAATACCGAAGAACATAATAGATTCATATCATGTATTATGCGGCGGTTTGATTAATGGCTTCAAGCTCCTTGGGTTAAATGCTGAGTTCAAACCAATAAATGATATTGTTGTGAACAGCAAAAAAATTTCAGGCAGTGCGCACACAAGAAGATTTGGTGGAGTCCTTCAGCACGGCACAATACTCTATGATGTAAACATAAACCTTATGTTTTCATTGCTTAAGGTGTCAGATGAGAAAATCCGGGATAAGATGATAAAAAGTGTTGAGGAGAGGGTTACATCAATAAAAAAAGAAAAAGGGAATGCCGATAAAAAAAATGTTGTAGATGCGATGATAAAAGGTTTTGAGTCTGCATTGAATATTAAACTTGTAGAAGGGAAGCTGAGCCGGGAAGAAATAGAAATTGCTGAGGAGTTAAAGGTGAATAAGTATGGGACAAAGGAATGGAATTTTAAGCGCTGAATACAAGGTAGAAGGAGGGAAATTATTAAAATGTACTTTAAATGTTGATAGCAATGTTATCTCATCAATAAAAATCACCGGTGATTTTTTCATGTACCCTGAGGAAAAGATTGAAAGCCTTGAGCAGATGCTGGCTGGTGTGAAGATGGATGAGGAAAGTGTGAGAGAAAAAATGAATGATTTCTTCAAAACTGATGTTCAGGTTGTTGGCGCAGATGCAGAGGATTTTGTCAAGTTGATTATGAGAACATTATCTCTTTGAGTTATTTTTGTATTTTTATCATGAAGAAGTTTAATTGTTCTGGGATTTGAAAGATAAAGATATAATGAGGTGCCTTTTATTTTTTTGTTACCAAGCACTAAATCCATTGATGTATTTTCAAAAATTTTAAAACCATGATTAAGCATTCCGCCAAAACCGTAATGAGGAAGCCCCCCGCATATAATAGAGTCTTTGTATTTCAACCCATAAAATTTTCCTGCCTTTATAAAATGTTTTTCAGACAATGAAGCAGTAATGTAACTGTTTGAGAGCGATTCAATTCTTACATCTATTTTTATTTTTCCAGTTAGTATTTCTGTTTTTTTGACGGCAATCAATCTGTAGCTTCCCCTTGTCCTGACAGGGTCATCCTTTTTTCTAAGCTCAAGATGTATATGATTATCTGTCCAAGGGTCAAAAAATTTACTTCTGATAAAAGAACCGAGTTGGTCACCAACACCCAGTTTTTCACCAGGTTTAACAGATGGTTTAATATGAAGAATTTTTGCAAATATTTCAGGGTTTTCTGAGCATTCAATCAGGATTACATAATCATGGGAGAGTTTAAGTTTAATAATTTTCTTCACTCTGCCGTCAACAGGAGACAATGATGAGTAAATATCTACTGCCTTTCCCTGTTTATGCGCAGGATATGGGGAATTGAAAAAAGAGTGTCTGTTTAATGCATGGATATTGATTCCTTTTACATTTAAAATTTGATGCACAATCAAGCATGGTTTGATAACAATAAATATTTAGTCCTGTAATCAGATGGATGTTTTATGATTCTAAAAACATACTACCCATATCCAAGTTTTCCTCCAGTATCCGTATCAGGTGGTGAATGCAGGTTAAAATGCAGGCATTGTAATAGTATTTATCTGAAAGGCATGACCCGAGCTGAAACACCAGAAAAACTGATAAAGGTGTGCAAAAAACTTGATGAAAACGATGCTGTCGGCGTTCTTCTAAGTGGCGGGTACAATGAAGATGGAGGACTGTTAAATCTTGAAAGAATGCTTCCTGCTATTAAAAAAATAAAAAAGAAAACAAAACTCATTATAAACATTCATCCTGGGTTTGTGGATAAAAAAACCGCATGCAACCTAGATGTTGATTTCGCATCTCTTGAAATTCCATCCAATTTTATGATAAAAAATGTTTTCAGATTGAATAAAACAACTAATGACTATGTTGAAACATATTACAATCTAAAAAATGCTGGCATAGACGTTGTTCCACATATTTGTGTTTACTCAGGTGACGAACACAAACTTTTGGAAAACATAGAAAAACTGTCTGCTATTGTTGTTATTGTTTTCACACCAACAAAAAACACCCCTATGCAAAATGAGAAAACACCCGCGCCAGAAAGGGTTGGAAATGCCATAAAAAATATAAAAAAAATGTTTCCAGAAACAGAAATCTCACTTGGATGCATGAGACCAAGAAACGGCAGAATCAGAGAGGATATTGAGATAGAGGCATTAAAATCAGGCGCTTCAAGAATTGAACTTCCATCAAAAAAAACCATTGAATATGCAAAACAACACGGTTATGAAATAAAAAGGTTTGATGCATGCTGCGCACTGCCTAAAAGATTTGAGGAGAGGGCATTAGT
>Ga0172365_10001591_pt1 | contig 16473 bp, 18 predicted proteins | sample LakKivSesite48cm_FD_114535 | JGI IMG/M metagenome (GOLD analysis project Ga0172365, IMG submission 114535) | Sediment microbial communities from Lake Kivu, Rwanda - Sediment site 48cm | ecosystem: Environmental > Aquatic > Freshwater > Lake > Sediment | place: Rwanda: Western Province, Lake... | reverse complement strand
TTGAAGTCCGCCGGAAGTATCTAAATCAAAACCAATCAGTTCCTTGCATTCGACGGAGCCGTGAAGTGCCTTGAATCTGTCAATAAAATCCTTCACCAGCTTGCGGGTCTTTTGGGCCGATTCTTGATCGGCCACATCCGCCTGACCGTGCTTCAACCCAATTACCATTACCGCTCCGGTTACGGCCCCGCACGTTTTGCCCGTGCCCGCTATCCCGCCAGCAAAACCACAGGCAATCTTCACAGCCACTTCTCTGTCCAGGCCAAGTTGTTCGCTGTAGGTTGACAATACCGAAGGGGCGCAAGAAAACCCTTTCTCAAATTGCTCTCTGGCTTCCTCTGTTCTACTCAATTCCGTTTCCTCCAATCCTATGCGCGCGATGACCCTTTGCGCCTATCATACCTTTGAAAGCTTCACGCCGTAAAGGCCACCTTCACATTCGCTACTGGCATATGATAAATGGTTGACCGCCCTTCATCGAGATGTTACCATTTTCTGGTATGCCCGCCTTATTCCACAATTCAGGCAAGGCAGAATGCATAGAAGGAGGACATATATGAAGACACCAAAAATCAAGACTCTCGCACATCTGCTGCTGGTGCTGGTCATCGGCGTTTTAGCCATCGCCGGATGCGGCAACGCATCAGGGGCCCCGATCATTCCTCCTGAAGAGACCTTCGTAATATCCTTTGAAGACTTCGGGGCGAGCAGTCTGATTTGTTTCGACACCGGCGATCAATCCAATTGGAACTATGCGGCGCTCGCCGTAGGTATCTGGAGTACAATAATCAGGGTGGGGCTTGCGGTGTCGGTGACAGCATTTCAGGCGTCGTTCCATAATATTCCGCTTCACGAGCCCGACGGCTCATGGCTATGGTCATATTCGGTGAACATCGGCGGCTCTATATACACTGCAAAACTGCACGCACAGTCTGTCGCCGAGGGAGTCCATTGGGCGATGAACATAACCAAAGAAGGCGAATACGAGGACTTCCTGTGGTACTACGGTGAATGTGACCTGCCGGCGACCGAGGGCTTCTGGATCCTGAAGAAGAGTCCGACGGAGCCAACCGATTTGATACGAATAGACTGGTCCCGCGATATCTCAGCAGAAACGTACGCCGTCAGGTATACAAACATAGTCCCCGATGGCCCGGAGAACGGAGGTTATATAGACGCCCAGTACACCAAAGGTGTTCCCTACGACCACATCTGGGACCTGTACAACAAGGGCCAGGACAATCACACATATATCGAGTGGAGCGGCACTAGCGAACAGGGACGTGTCAAGAACTCCAATCACTTCGGGGACGACGACTGGCACTGTTGGGACGGCGATCACACAAACGTCGAGTGCCCCTGATAGTCCGCTGCGCTGCGCTGATTAGAGCCCTGGATGGCCGGGTAATACCGCGCGAATTAGCTTCTTAATAGCCGGCCCCGGACCTAGCCCTCAACCTCTTCCTATCTCAGTGGTGAAGCGTATTCCTTACGCCGATAAGCCTGAAACCCAGAGCACGACCACTTGTTAGAGTACGTATCAGACTGAGCCGCCGCGCAAGGGCTGTTTTCGAGCCCGGAGAAGCCCGTCACAGACTGATCCGATCCGTGTCAGAGCTTCGTCGATGTCTGACGATGAGACCATGCAGTAAGTGACCGCACGGAACGGGCGGCCATCACGTAAGCCTATCTTGACTCCCGCTCTTTCCAGGCCTTTCCTAAACTCGTCGATGGGCAACTCTGGCGAGAGATGGAACATCACTATGTTTGTCGGTATATCATCCTGGGCCAACGTTATTCCCTCGATGGCTGCCAGACCCTGCGCCAGACGCCTCGCATTCGCGTGGTCTTCAGCTAGTCGGTCCACCATCGTTTCCAGCGCCACGATGCCTGCGGCTGCGATTACACCCGCCTGCCGCATACCACCGCCCACCATCTTACGAAACTTGCGCGCACGTTGAACAAATTCCTTGCTCCCGCACAGCAGTGATCCAGCCGGCGCACTCAGCCCCTTTGAAAGGCACAGGGCTACCGAATCAACATTCTGCGCGAGTCTGGCTGCCGGTATGCCGAGTGCAACAGCAGCATTGAAAATACGAGCTCCGTCGAGATATACCTTTAACCCGCGTTTATGGGCGAGATTGCAGACCTCATCTGTGTAGTCTGTTGTCAGAACTGCCCCACCACAACGGTTATGCGTGTTTTCAAGACAGAGGAGCGTGGTCTCCGGGTAGTGGACATCCTTGCCTCGTATGGTCCGGTCAATATCATCCGGACTGAGACGGCCATCACTATCGTTGGGCACAGTGCGCAGGATTACGCCGCCCAGTGCGGCCGCGCCACCCACTTCGTACCACAGGATATGCGCCTCGTCTCCCAAAATCACTTCCTCGCCATGATGAGTATGAGTGAGCACCGCAACAAGGTTGCTCTGCGTGCCTGACGTAGTGAAGACCGCCGCCTCCTTGCCCATCATCTTCGACGCCATCGCCTCGAGGCGGTTCACGGTGGGGTCTTCGCCATACACATCATCACCTACCTCCGCCTCAAACATGGCCTTGCGCATCTCGGGCGTGGGATGGGTAATAGTGTCGCTGCGCAAATCAATTACCTTCATCGCTTACTGCATCATGCCCCCACCAGATCAACTGAGGGATAGCCACCCCTTTGCTGGGCCTTCTCGAACAACAGCTTGGCCACAGCTATGTCCTCGATGGCAATCCCGGTTGAATCGAATACGGTAATATCTTTGCTGCTGGCTCTCCCTTTCTTCCTACCTGCGACCACTTCAGCCAGCGTTCCGTAGATCTCACCAACGCCGTAGACGCCTTTCTGAACGGGGACATTAATCTCCCCGCTGTGGCTTGCCTGTGTCAGGTCATCAATGACGACAATCGCCTCCTTCAATATCGAGGGATCCAGTTCCTCCTTACCCGGCGCGTCGGCACCCACGGCATTTATGTGAGTCCCGGGCCTTATCCATTCCTTCTTGACAACGGGGCTACGAGAAGGGGTCAACGTGCACACGATATCTGATGTCACCGCCTCCTGGATGGAGCAATTCCTAATCGAGAATTGCGGAAAGGTATGCATCAGCTTGTCCACGGCCGCCTGAGAAACATCGAAAGCATTTACTGAGACGGGGTTAAACAATTCGGCATGAGCCAGTATCTGCGTATGCGCTTGAAAGCCGGCACCGACAATTCCGACTGTATGCGAATCTCGTCGCGCCAGGTATTTGGAGGCGATAGCTGCCGCCGCACCGGTCCGGTAAGCCGTGGTCTCGGTGGCGTCCATTATCGCCAGTGGATACCCTGTTTCCGGGTCACTGTAGATCAAGACAGCCATAACCGAAGGTAGCCCGATGGACGGATTCTGAGGGTGTACGTTTACCCACTTCAGGCCCGCACATCCCGGTAGCGATGCGGGCATCGCCCTGAAGTCGCCGCGTTCAAGTGACAGATACACCTTGGGCGGCATCTTCCCCTTGCCCTCGCCGCACATCTTGAATCCCTCCTCCACGGCATTGATGACATCCGACATCTTCAGTAGACCCTTGATTGCTTTTCTGTCTAATAACAGCGTAGGCATAGACCGATAAACCTCCTTGGTACCCCAGAAAACTTCCCACTGAATTTACTCTACTTTAATGCCACGGTCAAGACATAGATCACTTTCCTGCCCGTCACCTGTGATTCCGATTGGCAAGGCAACCGCTAAGGAGTGAACTCAGCCTGGCCGTTGGTAACCGGGGTCACAAGATGCCAGAGAGCAACCGTCCAAGACTGCCAGCTCCCTAATCGGGACTTCTCGGGTGCGCGCATGTAAGACGAGTGACTAAGCACAATGACTAGTTGTGCCAGGTCAGGTGGCCAGTGAATAAGCTCATCCATTCTTGTCAACAGCAGCCTGGGTGAAGGTAAATACCATTCGCCATTCAAGCGGGTGTCAGGGCTGTCCCACGAAACCGGGCACTTGACGTGGCTAGGGGTACAACGTATACTTTCGGCATCGATTCCAATCTGGCTAGAATCTAACTCAGAGCTGAGATGTAGAATCAGTTGCACGAAAGGAGGAGCAACGACTATGAAAAGAAAGTGGTTGGTTTCAATAGTGGCAATTGTGGCGATCTTGCTCGCGTTCGGGGCTATTCCCGCCGGCGCCAGCGAGGTGGGGATTAAGGAGTTTCACCAACCTCAGCTGGTCAAAGCCAAATGGGCACCGGATGAGATTCTAGTGAAATTCAAAGGGGATGCAGAACATTTCAGGGTGGTCAAGGTCCCTGAGGGAAAGGTCCTGGAAAAGGTCAAGGAGTATTCGAACAGAGCAGACGTCGATTACGCTGAACCAAACTACTATGTCTACGCTTCATGGCTGCCGAACGACCCATTATATTCCTACCAGTGGAACCTGGACAACTCCGAAAACGGGGGAATCCAGATGGAACAGGCCTGGGGGATCGAGACCGGAAGTCTCGATGTTATAGTGGCTGTGGTAGACACAGGGGTGGCATACGAGACCTACAGGGACGGGCTGAAGAGATATTACTTAGCCCCCGATCTGGCCAACACGGAGTTTGCACCAGGCTGGGACTTCGTCAACAATGATGCCCATCCCAATGACGACAACAGTCATGGCACCCACGTGACCGGCACCATCGCTCAGAGCACAAACAACAACCTGGGGGTCGCCGGTATTGCTTTCGGTACCGCCATTATGCCGGTGAAAGTCCTCGACAAGAACGGCTCCGGCACCGACGCGGGCGTCGCGAGCGGCATAATCTGGGCTGCTGACCATGGCGCCGACATCATCAACCTGAGTTTGGGTGGTCCAGATCGGTCCTCAACACTGCAAAATGCTGTCAAATATGCCTATGACAGGGGAGTTACGATCATAGCGGCGGCAGGGAACGATGGCTCATCCCAGGTAAGCTATCCTGCTGCGTATGACGATTACGTCATCGCCGTTGGAGCCACAAGGTACGATAAGACGCTGGCATATTATTCGAATTACGGCGCTTCATTGGACCTGGTTGCGCCAGGTGGTGACATAAACGTCGACCAGAACGGTGACGGCTATGGAGATGGAGTGCTTCAGAATACGTTCAACCCGAATACCAAGCGCACATCTGATTTCGGCTACTGGTTCTTCCAGGGCACCTCGATGGCAGCTCCTCATGTCTCTGGCATTGCTGCCCTTCTACTTGCCAATGGAAATGCAGCTACCCCCGGTGAAGTAAGGGCTGCCCTTGAAGGGACCGCCAAGGACCTGGGCGAGTCCGGGTGGGACGCCACTTACGGCTGGGGACTGGTTGATGCCTTTGCCGCTTTGCAGTGGGACGCGGGTTCGAATGAGCGACCGGTGGCTGACGCTGGCCTTGACCAGACCGCCTACGTGGGCGATGCAGTAAGTTTCGACGGCTCGGAATCTACTGACCCCGACGGAAGTATTGTCAGCTATGATTGGAATTTTGGCGATGGAGCAAGTGACAACCGGGTAGCGGTAAATCACGCCTATTTAGCTACGGGCAATTACACTGTAACTCTAACCGTTACAGATAACGGCGGACTAGCTGACTCAGATACAGCTTTGGTAACAGTCACACAGAAGCCAAGCACCGGGGCTGCCTGGGTAGACATTGGCCTGTCAAAAGAAACACTGAGGGGCCGGTGGAGAGTAACCGCTACAGTCACGGTTACTGAAAACGAACTCTTGGGTCCAGCCATTGCCGGTGCGACGATATATGCAAACTGGAGCGGAGTTTACAAGAAGACTGTTTCCGCTATTACAGATAGCAGCGGAAAGGTAACCTTCAAGAGCGGTTATATTAAGGTGCCTGGTGCGGTTACCTTCACCGTTACCCGAATAGTCAAGAACGGGCAAGAGTATGTTCTCTCTGGAGAGACTAGCGACGTGATAAGCGGTCCCTAGCAAAGCTAGGGCAACAGTATCTAGGACACTAGGATAGAACAACTCTGGCAATTGGGGAATTGAGCGACGAAAGGTGTTGGCGATCGCCAACACCTTTCTTTATGCGACTTTGCAGCTGTCGCCCTGCCTGATTCATGACATCAAAGTAGACATTGCGTCTAGCTAGGTCCGTGGTGTTGCGGTCAGCCCCGAATGACCGCAACGCCAGATACGCGCGAGACCCGAGAGGAGTCTGACGCGCACCAAATGCTTCCAGGGAAATGCACGAACTGATGGATCGCGCAGTTCTCTGGCCACTGCTAATGGCCAGCACTAGGTCCGGCTCGCCTTTTGTGATCTGACTCACGAGGCACCGAAGCGCAGAGAGCTGAGATCCAAAGCACTCGGAAATGGCTCAGCAATTGCCTAGCCATCTTTTCAATTCGAGGGACAGGGCGGCACTTGCATCTACCGGCAATCAGCTACGACGCCGCAAGGGTACCTATTGTCCGACGGCAACTGTGCCAGTATAATAGTCAAGCAAAACTGGACGATGTCCGACGCGCTTTCTGCTCGGACTGCTGGCAATTAGCATGCGAAAACGTTTCTCATTTGTTGTGTATCTAGCTATTGGGTTTGTGGCGCTGTCCGGACTTCTATACTACGTCCACTACCTCATTTTTCGTGACCCTCACCACATATTCATCTATTTGCTCGGCGACATTGCCTTTTTGCCCCTCGAGGCATTAGTCGTAGTAATCATCATCGAACGACTTCTGGCCCGCCGCGAGAGGCAAACCAAACTGCAGAAACTCAATATGGTGGTGGGAGCTTTTTTCAGCGAAATAGGCAATCAGCTCCTCCAGGACCTGCTCCCACATTTCGATAACCGCTCGGAGATTTCCAGCCACCTGAACGTTGCTCAGAATTGGACAAAGAAAGATTTCCGCAAAGCCGACAAATTTGCTCATCAGCTTAGAGTCGAGGTTGACTGCAGGAATATAGACCTCGGCGCTCTGAAAGCTCTCCTGGAAGAGAAGCGGGAGTTTTTGCTTACGCTGCTCGAGAATCCCAGTTTGCTGGAGCATGACCGGTTCACCGACTTGCTCTGGGCAGTCACCCACCTCGATGAAGAGCTCGCGGTAAGATCAATGCTTATTGACCTTCCTGAGAAAGATATGGACCACCTTGCTGGTGATATCAAACGGCTATATGACCACCTGGCCAGTGAATGGCTAGATTACGTCCAGCACTTGAAGCTGAGATATCCCTTCCTCTTCTCGCTGGTCCTGAGAACGCACCCTTTCCAGGAAGGGCAGTCCCCCGTGATTTCCTGACACAGCGGGATCATTTCGCAGGCGTCACGGCAGTCATGCCTTCTGCAAAACGTACGATGTCCAATAATAATCAGTGCCCTGCGTGCTTCGTTCCCGAGACAACGGGCCGCCGACTGTGCAGCCACGTGGACAACTCCCTGAAAACGCCTTGCGCCGCCACTACTCGACAAACACTCTCACTACTTCCTTACCATCTATCACGTTTATTTCAAGGTCCTCCAGGGCGGCAATAACCTCTTCCAGGTCCTCCGGTTTCATATTGCGCATGTCCAGGTTTATGCCCTTCTCGCCCAGAGCACTGGTGACCTTATCTCTTGCCTCGGCCGGCAACAGAGAGCTGAACTTCATGCCTGAACGTATGAGCGACATAGGGACTCGTATGTTCACGACCTCGGCAGGCTCGTCATCCTCGTCGTCGTCATCGTCGTCATCGTCATCATCCTGGGCGTCCTCGTCATGTTGGTCATGCTCGTCATTCTTGCGTCCCCGTCCATGCACATGGACATGCAGGTATTTGGCTTTGGGTTTAGCCGTTGTCTGCGCACCTGCAGCGCTCTCGGGCGCGGGCGCCTCGCTTTTCAGTGCGCTCAGTAGCCGATAAGCTTCATCAACGCTTATCTTCTTGTTGGCTAGCATCTCCAGTATTTTCTTCTGATTCTCAGACATCTTGGTTTCCTCCTTTCGTCTTTTAAATAATCGAAACATACACGCGTTCCTCATTATTGCGTACGTCAATGTGAAGACCGGGCGTTGAACACAGGACGTCGAAAGCAGCTCTGATGCCGCGCGGTGAGCAGAGCATGCCTATGGAAGCCCGGGCGGTCGGGGATAGCTGGTCCAGCCGTCGCCCCCGCCGGAGAATGACGATAGCGATCACTATCAGCGGCGACAGGACGACCAGAAGCAAGAGCAGTAGTGGCAGCAGCAAGAATAGTGGAAGCCATAGGCCGAACCCCCTTTCCTTTTCTCGAATTCGCAGTCGCATCAGCATAGGTGGTCGTTTCATCCCTTCAGTCTCCTTATCGCTTCCTCGGTGGCGATTCCACCTCTTTCCAGCGCCTCAATAACTCCCTCTTTCGGATTCACCTTGACGATTTCCACGAACTGAAATTGTCCGGCAAGGCGGTTGAGCCTGTTCTTAACTGTAGGGTAGCTTATGCCGAACATCTCCTCCATCTCCTTGATGGAACCGTGGCAGCGGATAAACGCCATCACGAAGACCTGGTCCTCCGCCGAGAGACTGGCCAGGGGCGGGAGCGCGAAGCTACCTTCGATAGCAATACCGCTATCCACCATGCGGACACGTTCCACTGTGACCGGCTTGCCCTGGGTCATTTTCGTTAGCTCATTCCACTCTGTAGCCATTTACCCTCCCTTATCGCACCCTTTGTTCTCTTTACGGCAGAACCACATACCCGTTGCTCGTTAGTACATACTTCAGTTCAGGCAGTGCCCGCTGCGCAACGCACCAGGATAGCGGTCCTGGTGAGGAGTCCGGCCGGTTTTCCTGATTCGCCCGGTCACCAATGTTGAGTTTCTTACTCCCCAAAAGAGGCTGTGTTGGCGCTTGTTTGGCAAGCATTTTGTTTTCCTCCTTCTTTATTCTCCTGGGTCATTTTCATTTCATTACTAAAATCAATCACTGATTTAAGAATCTTAATTATTATAAAAGGCACTATTAATTTTGTCAAGTCCCCCGCGGCATATTGTTGGAAAAATTCAGAAAGACAGGGAAACTATTATCCGCCGCGTTCTCGCCCAAGCCAGGACCAACACCGCCTGAGTGCAGCCCGGGAAACGAGGGTCTGCGCTGCTATCATTGCCGTGGCAATAGCAGTGATTACTGGTCTTCCCACTCACCTGAGGCACTAAGGGATGAATCGAACCTGGCTCTAGCTGAAATCCCTTTGAGCTATTGCGTGATGACGCCAGCGACAGGCTCTGTGACAGGGTCTCGCCTACTCAGCACTCCGCCAATCATGGCCATGACGCCCGGAAACAGCATGATACCGGTCAGTGCCATAAGCACCCCTCCCATCATGCCCCACCTGAACCCGGACTCATCCGCTTTTGTCTTCCTCCAACCGACGAGAGCGAGAATCCAGCCGGGGAGTCCCAGAAAGACAACCGACATCATGAGCAGGTCAAACCACCAGGAAGCAGGCTGTAGGGCAGGAATGCTTCTATTGATAACCACCTGCGGAACAAGTATCACGGCAAATAATGTCCAAATCACTCCTCCCAGGATGAAGCTGACCAACAATACAGGTCTTCCCTTTCTCTCTTCCTTCAATTCCTTCCCCCGAAACCTATTCCAGAAGAAGCCGGTCAGTGCACCGGAGACCAGAGCGGATATTATGCCGATCAGTGCCGGGCCAAGCGATGACAGACTAAGCGTTCCGATATAATAGATTCCATCAACTATCGTGCCACCGGCGGGCCACCCCGGGGCTGTGTAAATAGCCCCAACTAAGGCGACTGCGCAGAGGAACAGCGAGAGCACCACTCCCTTCTTAGCGCCGGCAGTACCAGGGAGGAAACTGTACATGGCTGCGAAAACCGCCCCGAATACGATCCCGCGGCCTACATATTGGATGAGCAATGAAATCACGAATGAGGGATCGGTTAAGGACCTCCATGTAAACAGGGTGAGTCCGGTTCCGACTACAACGTGTGGGAGGGAGAAAGAATCGGAGTAAATGGTTCCCAGTATGCCCGCGATAATCATGTAGACGATCCCGGTGACCACGCCGGCTTTGATCCCTCGGTCGAAATCAGCCATTTATCTCACTTCGCTGCCGTGCCACGATTTTGCGATGACGGTTGCTGAATTCCAGGGACAGTAGTTTCGGCAGTGTGTTCGCGCCTGCTCAGTATGTCACCAATTATAGTCAGCACTCCGGGCAGTAGCATCATACCGGTAAGCGCCATGCATATCCCTCCGGCCACGCCCAACCTGAACCCGGAGTTACCCCTTCTCCCTTTTCTCCAGGCCAAGAAGGCGAGAATCCAGCCGGGAAACCCAAGGAACACGACTGAAATAGCGAGCACGCCATACCACCACAAGGTCCCGCTCTGCCGAACGAGGTCCGTTAGCGAGACCCCTCCCACGATCACAACTATAGTCAGCCCCACAGCCGCCGTTGCCCAGTTTAATGCCCCCAGAGTCCACCCTACCAGTAATGTCGGCGCGCCACTTCCCGCTTCGCGCGTTTCCTTCCCTGCCAACCTCCTCCATATAACGCCCACCAACGCGCCGAAGGCTAGAGCGGATAGAATGCTGATGAGCGTCAGGCCCATCGAAGATAGGGAAACCGGCAACAGACCTGCCACCGTAGAAGTGCCACCGCCAGGCCATCCCGGTGTCATATAGATAGCCCCTACCGCACCGACTATCCACAGGAACGCGGAAAGCACTACTCCTTTTCTAACCGTCGTAGCAGCCGGGAGGAAACTATATAGAGCAGCAAAAATCGCCCCAACTACGATCCCCCTGAACACATAGCTCCAAATCGAGGTAGCCAAAACAAAGGAATCCACAAACTCGAGCTGGAATCCGAGTCCTGCCGCCCATGCAAAGTCCGAACGGAAGTAAAACGTCTGGCCGATTGCCGCAAGTATCACAGAGAAAATCAAATAGACTCCGGCAGCCGCCGCACCAGCTTTGATGCCACGCTTAAAATCAGCCATTTATCCCGCTTGACTATTCATCACATTCTTTTTACACTGGAGATGTATCCTATTGTAACACGGACTCACCATGATGCAAGAACTACAATGAAGATCAGGAATCCGATAGTCGTAACCAGCTTAGTTGGTCTGGCCATTATTGTTGGCGTAGCTGCCTATACATTTCTCAAACCGCAGCCTGAGCCCGCAGTCCATTCCGCGACCTACGGCTATTATCGCCAGGAATCCAGGGTTGGGGAGCTACAGCTCACACTGGCCGGCGCCGGAACTTATGAATTCGAAGGAGACTTCGGCATAAACACCACCGTCGGAGAAGTTGGCGGGGATTTCAATGGAGAGGCCGACTTTGCAAGGGGGTCAACACTTGCATCCACGTCTTTTTCACAGAGTTACAAAGATTCATCTCTGCCATTTCCCACGGCAATAGATGCAGGCATCTTTGTAGACTTGACCACAAGTACGACGCTCCTGCTGCTGCCAGAACGCTGGGGGACCATCCATGCAGGATATTCGACACAGTTTACTCCTTCAATCCCATATGGGGCCCCCGCCGAATTAGACGTGGAAATGACTGTAATTGAGACAGAGGATGTTGTCGTCCCGTCCGGGACCTTTGAGAACTGTTTCGTGGTGAACGGAACACAGCCTGATATGCAGCTGGAGATGACCATCTGGGTAACCGGGCAGGGTATCGTGCCGCAGGCCGAGGTTATAATGCCTGTTCGCGGCGTCGGCCCTCTCACTCTGACGCTGCAACTCGAACAGTACCAATAACGAAATGCTTGGTGAGTCCCTCAATTCGATTGCCGGAAGAGGCACTATTCCCCTGACTGTGGACCAAAGCTAGAATGCGGAATACCTGTCGAGGCGACTAAATCTCACCCCCGCTTAAGCTCTTTTCCCTTCTCTGAGGGTCAAGAAGTCAGAGTTATATTCCTCGATGAGTCCGGCGTCGGCGAAGCTGAAATATCTATTATCGCCTATTATGATGTGGTCCAAAACCTTGATCTGCATAATGTTGCCCGCAAAGACCAGGTCCTGGGTTATTTGCTTATCGTTATCACTGGGCTGAGGATTTCCAGCCGGGTGATTGTGGGCAAAGATCAAGGCCGCAGCATTATGCTTCACGGCGCTCTGGACAATCTCTCGAGGATAGATGGCGCTGGCATTCAATGTCCCTTCAAATAGGTCTTCGATCTTGACAATTCGATTCTGGGAATCAAGAAACATGACTTTGAAGACTTCTTTTTTGAGGTCCCGCATAGAATGGTACAGGTAATCAAACACTTCTTTGGAGGACCGACAGTATGCCTTTTCGAGCAGTTGCTCCCTGAGAAACTCGCGGCCTATCTCCTGCATGAATTTGATGACGAAGATGTTATGGGCAGTTATCCCTTTGATTTCCTGCAGCTCCTCGGGAGGAGCTTCCAGGACGCCTCTAAGGGTCTTGAACCTTCTTATGGCTTCTTTGGCTTGAGGCTTACAGTCCTTGCGGGCCGTCCCCAGTGTCAGCAACAATTCCACAATTTCATAGTCGAGGAAGGCCCCGAATCCCGACTGATTGAACCGTTCCCGTAGTCTTTTTCTGTGCCCTTCCGGACTTCTATCTTCCATCGTCAGAGATTATCCGTCCTCGCCCTCTAGAGATTCTTCGTCCTTCCGCTGAAGGACTCGGCATGACAAAGGAATGGTCATGCGGTTTCCATGCCTTCGGTCCCCTTTATTATATACTACGGTTATGCGAGTCACGTCACACGACGGCGGCATAACTGCTGATATAATACTGGTGCGATGAATGTGGCGCGGCAACTGGAACAATACCTCCCGCAACCACTCCTGGAACTCGTCAAAGATATCACCAAACAGGCGGCTAAGCTGGAGCAAAGGGTATATCTCGTTGGCGGTATAGTACGAGACCTGCTTCTAGGCTATCCCAATTTTGACCTGGACCTGGTGACCGAGGGCGATGCCATAGACCTAGCTGAGCACTTGATGGAAACCAGTAACGCGAAGTTGCTTGCCCACCACCGCTTCGGCACTGCCAAGCTCAGATATCGGGATTTCACCCTGGACCTGGCCACGGCCCGAAAGGAAACCTACGCCAGGCCGGGGGCACTACCCACAGTTACACCGGGTACCCTTAGCGACGACCTCATCCGTAGAGATCTCTCTATCAATGCCATGGCTATATCGCTGGCGACAAACGATTACGGGGAGCTGATTGACCCCTATCATGGCAGAACCGACCTGGAGCACAGGCTCATTCGGATCTTGCATTCCAGAAGCTTCACCGACGATGCCACCAGAATCTTGCGGGGCGTGTGCTATGAACAACGGTACGGCTTTCAACTTGAGCCAGAAACCGCCCGGTTGCTTGAGCGCGACATCCCCATGCTGGATACTGTAAGCGGCGACCGGGTCAGGCACGAGCTCGAGCACATCTTTGAGGAGGACCGACCAGAACTCGTCATCAAGCGCCTCGGCGATCTAGGAGTGTTACACAGAATAAACCCGTCCCTCGAAGGTGACGGCTGGATAGCTGGGAAATTCGACCAGGCCCGGCGGCTAAAGCAGCCCGCCCAGTTGCCGTCGCTCTATTTCTGCCTTCTTGTTTATTCGTTCAGTGCAGAGGATATTGAGCGCTTTCTGGTCCGCCTTAATATACCGGCAAAACTGTCCCGGGGGATGCGCGATACTCTCCGTCTCAAGGCGAGGCTACCCCTGCTCGGCAAGCCTTCGCTGAAACGCAGCGAGATTTATCACCTTCTTGCAGAATATCAGCCCCTGGCGGTACAGGTGAACGCCATAGCCACGGAGTCCCCAAGCGCACGCGAGGCTCTCCAACTATTTCTTACAAAACTGCGCTATGTCAGAACCTCACTCGACGGGGAGGAGCTAAAGAAACTGGGCATTTCGCCTGGACCGCAAATGGGCAAGATCCTCGAGGCATTGCACAAGGCAAGACTGGACGGAGAGGTACGCACCAGAACTGACGAAAGAAAGCTGGCGCTCTCTCTGTCAGGGAAGCTAGAACGGTAACGGGGGGAGAAGACTCAGAAATGTCGCGCCGAAGTAGCAGCCCACGAGATACTTGGGGAATTTCCCGGCCCAGCAAGGCAACACGAATTTCCATAACGGTATTCTGGAAGCGCCTGAGACAAGCCCAGCTATGTCGAAAGGTAGAATAGGCTGGAGGGAGAGAAGAAAGATGGCCAGGGGGCCATGTCGCTTCATCCAACCCACAAGCTTCTCATATCCGGGTGTAGCCTCAGTGATTATTATCTTTTTCCCCAGGTAACCGGCATAATAGCCGGTTATTTCTCCCAGGGCGCCAGCAGTAGCCGCCGTGAGAGCTACCAGAACGGGACCCCACGGTGATACCTCCGCCATCATCTTTGCCACGGTTATCATTACGGCCACGAAAACAGGTACTGGAATAATAATACTGGCGTTACTCACCAGAGTCGTTAGAAAGACAACCAGGTAAGCTGTGGAGGCCAGTTTTTCTACCTGGGAAGGACTGGGTATAAAGCGTTGAAGCAGCAGGTAAAGGCCAAAACTAAGGCCAAGAATGATGACGGCATAAATAGTCGCCAGGAGCCACTTATTCCGCTTGATTTGCTGCGCCACGCTCATATTTTCACTTCATCCTGACGCATCACTTCGGGGAAGCGAATAAGCCAGATAGCACTCAAGCCTTTGGTTTTTCAGTCGAGAAAACAGCTCGGCCGCTTCTTCCTTCCTTGAGAAAAAGGCGAAAAGACATGGTCCCGAGCCGGCCAGATGAGTTCGTCGTGCCCCCGCTTCCTCCAGGACCCTCCGGTATTTTTCCAGGCCCGGAAAGAAACCAGAGGCCACCTTCTCGAAGACATTAAACATAACATCAGGGTCAGGTCTTTCGCCTCGTCTCAAGGATAGCAAGGCCGCTTCGACAAATTCCCCCGCCGTGTAATCGGCAACCCGTAAACTACCGTACATTTGTTTCGTCTTGTCCGGGGCCCTGCGCAACGGCGGCACCAACAACACAAAGCTGGTTGAAGGCAGGAGCGGCTGGGGACGCACCCTTTCCCCCTTTCCCTCTACCAGGGCTGTGCCTTTATGGATAAAGAAGGGAACGTCGGAGCCCAGCTCGAAGGCCAATCGTGTCAGTTTGGAGAGCGCCAAGCCCAATCCCCACAGCTCATTCAGGGCCAACAGGGTAGCGGCGGCATCGCTGCTGCCACCCCCCAATCCCGCACTCCACGGTATGCGCTTGCGGAGTTCGATTCGTGCTCCCAGATCGCACCCTGTTCTCTCCTTAAGCAGGACAGCCGCGCGCGTTACCAGGTTATCGCGCTTCAAGCCTGGTTCGTCACAGTTAGAGCATATTTCCTTGTCCAGTTCAAAGTTGAGGACATCGCACAAGTCTATGGCCTGGACGACACTGGAGATTCGGTGATAATCATTGTCCCTGCCCAGTACTTCCAGGACAAGGTTCACCTTGGCCGGGGCGTAAACAGTCAACATTTCAGGCTTCTTGCGAAGGGAGCAAAGGCTTTCCAGAGCTCCCTCCACTCTTCAAGACTCAGAGTCTCAGCACGCCGTTTGCCTTCTATGCCGGCCGTCTCCAGTAGTGAAGTAACCTGAGTGGGAGACATCTCCAGCGAGTGCGCCAGGGAATTGCGAAGCTGCTTGCGGGGAGCGCTGAAACCATGCATAACTATATCAAAGAAACCGGCGACATCTGATACCTCGATAGGCGGCTGAGAGCAGACATCCAGGCGTAGAATAACCGAATCCACCTTCGGCGGGGGATAGAAGCTTGCCGCCGGCACATACGACACAATGGCAGGCTTGCTGTAGAACTGAGCCTTAACGCTGAGCAATCTCATCTTACCGGGGGCGGCAGCGATGGCTTCGCCAACTTCCTTCTGTACCATTACCACCATTCTTGAAGGCCGGGGCTCCGCCTCCAGAAAATGACTCAACACCGGTGAAGTGATGTAATAAGGAAGATTAGCGATGACTTTGTAGCCTCGGCCAAGGTCAGAGGGCGGCAGATTGTTCCGCAGAAGCTGCCGAGCGGTCACCTTGAGTATGTCGCCATGCACAATCTTGACATCAGGAAAGCCGGCCAGCCGTTTTTTCAACAGGGCAACCAGTTTGGCATCAAGCTCTATAGCGACGACCCTGGCCCCCTGCCTGGCCAACGCTTCGGTCAGTACACCCAACCCCGGGCCTATCTCGACTACAATGTCGCCGGGACCAAGCCCGGCAGCAGAGAGAATACGCTCTAATACAGCTTCATCTGTAAGGAAATGCTGTCCTAAGCGTTTTTTCGGTCTGAAGCCAGATTGGCGGAGCAACTGTCGGTACAAGAGTATCAGCCTTGTCCAAACAACTGATAGAAGCCCTTGCCCGCTTTCCGTCCCGTGTACCCGAGCTCGACCATCCTCTTCAATATCGGAGCCGGCTTATATCTTTCCCATCCCGTCTGCTGGTAAACTCCTTCCAGGAGGTCGACCAGAACGTCTATACCGACCATGTCGGCCAGCTC
>Ga0172365_10001589_pt1 | contig 16486 bp, 16 predicted proteins | sample LakKivSesite48cm_FD_114535 | JGI IMG/M metagenome (GOLD analysis project Ga0172365, IMG submission 114535) | Sediment microbial communities from Lake Kivu, Rwanda - Sediment site 48cm | ecosystem: Environmental > Aquatic > Freshwater > Lake > Sediment | place: Rwanda: Western Province, Lake... | reverse complement strand
GCGATCGTGGCACCCTGATCCTCCCATTTCGGATTGCAGATTTCACATGAGGGATTACAATCTACAATAGACTGACTACCTTCTCTTCCTCCGCCGGGGCCGGATGATGTACTTATCCGTGTCTTTTCGCTTGCGCGTCTTCTTGCCCAAGGTCGGCTTGCCCCAGGGGCTCTTGGGCGAGGGCATCCCGATGGGCGAACGTCCTTCTCCACCGCCGTGAGGATGGGCCTCGGGCGTCATGGCCGAGCCCCGCACATGCCCCCGCCAGCCCAGCCACCGCTTGCGGCCGGCTTTCCCCAGCCTGATGCTGCCATGCTCCACATTGCCCACCTGGCCAATAGTGGCCCTGCACTGCCGATGGATCAGGCGCACCTCGCCGCTGGGCAGGCGCAGGTGTACGTAATCCCCCTCCTTGGCCATCACCTGCGCTGAGGTCCCTGCGGCCCGCACCAGTTGCCCCCCGTGTCCGGCATGGAGTTCGATATTGTGGACCGCTGTGCCCTCCGGAATAGTCCCCACAGGGAGAGTGTTCCCGACCCGGATATCGGCCTCCGGGCCTGACATCACCGTATCCCCAACCATCAGCCCTAGGGGGGCAATGATGTAGCGCTTCTCCCCATCGGCGTAGGCCAGTAGGGCGATGCGGGCCGAACGGTTGGGATCATACTCGATGGAGGCCACGCGAGCAGGAATCCCGGCCTTATCGCGTTTGAAGTCCAGGATCCGGTAACGGCGTTTGTGGCCTCCCCCTCGATAGCGGATAGTGATCCGGCCCTGGACATTCCGCCCCCCTTTCTGCTTCCAAGAAGCAACCAATGATTTCTCCGGCTCTTTTTGGGTGATCTCCTCGAAGGTGGAAGCGGTCATCCCCCGCCGGCCGGGCGATGTGGGCTTGTACACCTTGATGGGCATGAAACCTTCCTCTCCCCTTGACCTGCTGCTCGGCTGAGCTCACTGCCGAAGCTGGCTATACCTCGAACCCCTCGATGGTCTGACCTGGATAGAGGGTGACCACTGCTTTCTTCCAGGCGGGGGTGTGGATGATGCGTCGGCCCCAGCGGCGTCGTTTGCCGGGCACGATGTAGGTGTTCACTCCCACCACATTCACGTCGAAGGCCTCCTCCACTGCCTGTTGGATCTGAATCTTACTGGCCCGCCGATCCACTTCGAGGGTGTACTGATTGTACAGCCGGGCCAGCTTATTGCTCTTCTCGGTGATAATCGGACGTCTGATAATCTGGTAAGCATCCATGGTATGACCCTCACTGCCCCAGAAAGCCCTCGATGGTGGTGAGAGTGGCCAATGGCATCAGCAGGTAATCATAGGTGAACAGATCGCGGATGTTCAGGTAGCTAGCGTGCAGCGTCTTGACCTGAGACAGATTGCGCGCCGAGCGCTCGATAGCCTCATCCCACTGGGGCAGGAGGATCAAGACGCTGGAGTCCACCGCCAGCCGATCCAGCAGGGCGACCATCTCCTGCGTTTTGGCCACCGGCACACGTAACTCGTCCAGCACCACAATCCGACCCTCAGCGGCCTTCACCGACAAGGCCGAGCGCAGGGCCAGGCGGCGCATCTGGCGAGGCATCCGCTTCTGGTAGTTGCGTTCTGGCCGCGGCCCGAAGACGATGCCTCCGCCACGCCATTGCGGTGCCCGAATGGACCCCTGCCGGGCACGGCCGGTGTGTTTCTGCCGCCAGGGCTTGCGCCCCCCTCCACTGACCTCACCCCGGGTCTTGGTCTTGGCCGTCCCCAGCCGGGCATTGGACAACTGTCGCACCAGGGCCTGATGCATGACCGGCTCGTGGGGCTCGATACCGAAGATGGCCTCATTCAATTGGATGTGGTCAACGACCTCACCCGCGACATTTCGCACCGGAACCTGCATTCCACCGCTCCGCTCATCTCGCTGATGGCTAATGGCTGATAGTTGCTATCGGCCATCTGCTATCCGCCATTTCACTCCTGCTTTCTCGCTTCCTTGATCACCAATAGCCCGCCTCTGGCCCCTGGCACACCCCCCTTGACGGCCAGGAGGTTGCGCCCGGGGTCCACCCCGATCACCTCCAGGTTCTGCACCGTGACCTGCTTTCCTCCCATGCGGCCTGCCATCCGCATGCCTTTGAACACCCTGCCTGGGCTGGTGGTCGCCCCGATGGCCCCTGGGCGTCGGTGCCGATCGGACTGGCCATGGGTCTTAGGTCCGCCGCGGAAGCCGTGGCGCTTGACCACTCCAGCGAAGCCCTTCCCCTGGGAGACGCCGGTGACATCCACTCGCTCGCCCACCCTGAAAATGCCCACGTTGATCTTCTGCCCCACCTCGTATTCCTCCCCATCGCTCACCGGGATCTCCCGCAAATAGCGCAGGGGCGGAAGGTTGTTCTTGCGAAGATGCCCCCACTGCCCACTGCTCAGATGCTTCTCCTTCGTCTCCTCGAAACCCAATTGCACCGCTTGATACCCATCGGTATCCCCTTTTTTGCACTGGGTTACGAAGCAAGGACCAGCCTGGATAACAGTGACGGGCACCACTTCACCCCGCTCATTGAAGATCTGGGTCATACCCACCTTTTTGCCCAGGATGCCTCTCATGCCACTCCCTCATCAGCTTTCAGCTCAAGACAACGGTCAGTCTCTGTTCCAAGTTCCTTAGACAGATGCCGATAGCTGATAGCTGAATGCCCTACTACAGCTTGATCTCAATATCCACCCCGGCTGGCAGATTCAGTCGCATCAGAGTATCTATCGTCTCCGACCCTGGATCAATGACATCTATGAGGCGCTTGTGAGTACGGATCTCGAAGTGCTCTTGTGAGTCCTTGTCGATGAAGGGTGAGCGCTGCACGGTGAAATGTTCAATCTTGGTCGGCAGGGGCACAGGGCCGACCACGTCGGCCCCGGTCCGCTCTGCCGTCTCCACGATCTGCTGCGCTGACTGGTCCAGCACGCGGTGGTCGTAGGCCTTGAGCCGGATGCGAATCTTCTGTCTGGCCATAGCTGCCCTCGCCCCCTTACAGGACGGCCACTTACTCTACCATCTCAGTGATCACGCCTGCGCCCACCGTGCGTCCACCCTCCCGGATGGCGAAGCGGCTTCCCACCTCCAGGGCCACCGGCACGATCAACTCCACCTCTAGGCTCACATCATCCCCTGGCATCACCATCTCCACCTCCTTGGGCAGGTGAACCGTGCCGGTCACATCCAGGGTTCGAACGTAGAACTGAGGACGATAGCCGTCGAAGAAGGGCGTATGGCGTCCGCCTTCTTCCTTGGTGAGCACATAGACCTGGCTCAGGAACTTGGTGTGAGGGGTGATAGAGCCAGGCTTGGCCAGTACCTGTCCTCTGTCCACCTCGTCACGGCCGATACCTCGCAGGAGGCAGCCGATGTTGTCCCCTGCCCGTCCCTCATCCAGCGTCTTGCGGAACATCTCCACCCCGGTGCACACTATTCGCCGGGTGTCGGCCAGCCCGACGATCTCCACCTCATCGCTGACGCGAACCATGCCCCGCTCCACCCGGCCCGTCACTACTGTGCCTCGGCCTTTGATGGAGAATACATCCTCGATGGGCATGAGGAAAGGCCGGTCCACATCCCGCAGGGGCGTGGGGATGTAGTCATCCACCGCCTGCAGGAGCTGCCAGAGCGGTGCGTACTCCGGGGCCTCTGGGTCGGTGCTCTCGCTGTGCAGAGCCTCCAAGGCGCTGCCCCCCACAACGGGTATCTCATCGCCCGGATAGCCATACTGGGTCAACAACTCTCGCACCTCTAGCTCCACCAGCTCCAAGAGCTCGGGGTCATCCATCAGGTCCACCTTGTTGATGAAGACCACCATGCTGGGCACCTCCACCTGGCGGGCCAACAGGATGTGCTCCCGTGTCTGAGGCATAGGCCCATCGTCGGCTGCCACAACCAGAATAGACCCATCCATCTGGGCTGCTCCGGTGATCATGTTCTTGATGTAGTCTCGGTGGCCAGGACAGTCTATATGGGCGTAGTGCCGTTTCTCTGTCTCGTACTCCACATGGGCAATGGCCACTGTCAGGATCTTGGTCTCATCGCGGCGGAAGGTCTTGACATCTGCCCGGGCCACGTCCTCATAGGAATAGAATGTGGCTAGCCCTTTCATGGCCAACACCTTCGTCATGGCCGCCGTCAAGGTGGTCTTGCCGTGATCAATGTGTCCAATGGTGCCAACATTCACATGCGGCTTTGTCCGCTCGAATCGCTCCTTAGCCATCTAACCCTCCTTTTGCTTAAACAAAGCTGATGGCTAATGGCTGATAGCCGCCATCTGCCATCTGCCATTCACCGCCGCCAGCCGCCCATGATGGCCTCCACCTGCTCTGGCGACACTTGATCGTAGTAATCAAACTCCATGGTGAAGGTTCCACGACCCTGAGTCATGGAACGAAGCTGAGTGGCATAACCGAACATCTCCGCCAGAGGGACATAAGCGCGAATGGCCTGAATGCCACCAGACTGTGATTGGATCCCTGTGATCTGAGCCCGATGAGCATTGAGATTGCCCAACACTTCGCCGATGAAATCCTCCGGTACCACCACCTGCAGGTCCATCACGGGTTCTAACAGGACAGGATCAGCCCGGCGTACCGCCTCTCGCAGAGCCATGGAGCCCGCGATTCTAAAGGCCAGCCGCGAGGAGTCAACCTCGTGATAGGAACCATCTATCAGAGTGGCCTTGATGTCCACCAGGGAATAGCCAGCCAGTACACCTTCCTCCAACGCCTCCTCCACCCCCTCCTGGACGGCGGAAATGAACTCTCTGGGGATAAGGCCCCCGGTGGTCCGGTCCTCGAAGACAAAGCCCTTGCCGGAGCCTGCGGGCTCCACTTCCAGCCAGACATGCCCATACTGGCCACGCCCTCCTGTCTGGTGGATGAACCGACCCTCCGCCCGTGCCTTGCGGGTGATGGTCTCCCGATAGGCCACCTGAGGCTTACCCACATGGGCCCCCACCCGGAACTCGCGCAGCATCCGGTCTACCAGCACTTCCAGATGCAGCTCTCCCATCCCAGAGATGAGTATCTGACCCGTCTCCTCATCCGTCCGCACCCGGAAGGTAGGATCCTCCTCTGCCAGTTTTTGCAGGGCGTCGGCCAACTTAGAGTGATCGGCCTGCGTCCGGGGCTCGATGGCCACGGAGATGACGGGCTGGGGAAAGGTGATGGATTCCAAGATCACTGGCCGCTGGGGGTCACACACCGTCTCGCCGGTGAAGGTGTCTTTGAACCCCAGCACCGCGGCGATATCGCCAGCGTACACGGTCTCGATATCCTGCCGATCATTGGCATGCATGCGCACTAGCCGCCCCACCCGCTCCATCTGTCCCTTGGTGGAATTCCATACCCGGCCACCACCAGTCAGGGAGCCGGAGTACACTCGCAAGTAGGCCAAACGTCCAAAATAGGGATCAGATGCAATTTTAAAGACCAATCCCGCGAAGGGCTCCTCCACATCGGCCCGGCAGATCACCTCACCCTCTGTGTCGGGGTCCTGCCCTGTGATGGGAGGCACTTCCAGAGGGGAGGGAAGGTAATCCACCACCGCGTCCAGAACGGGCTGAACTCCCTTGTTGCGCAGGGCGCTGCCGCACAGTATGGGAACCCATTGACGGGTCAGAGTCGCCCGACGCAGGGCCGCCTTTAGCTCCTGAGGGGTGATCTCCGTTCCCTCCAAATACTTGAGCGTCAGGTCATCTTCCGTTTCGACGATGCGCTCGATGAGCAGCTCGCGTTTCTCGGCGACCAGGTCCCTCAATTCAGGGGGCACCGGGACCCGCTCCGGCTTTGCGCCCAGTTCATCGGTGTAGACCCAGGCCTCCTGGGGGATCAGGTCCACCGCGCCCTGGAAAGTATTCTCCACCCCGATGGGCACTTGAAGGGCCAGGGGGTGAGCCTCCAATCGCTCCTCGATCATGGCGATGGTACGCCAGAAATCGGCCCCCACCCGGTCCATCTTGTTCACAAAGCAAATGCGGGGCACGTGATAAAGGTCAGCCTGGCGCCACACCGTCTCCGACTGGGGCTCCACTCCGGACACGGCATCAAAAACGACCACTCCTCCATCGAGCACGCGGAGACTTCTCTGCACCTCAGCGGTGAAATCAATATGGCCTGGGGTATCAATGATATTAATCTGATGGTCCCGCCAGTAGCAGGTAATAGCCGCCGCGGTGATGGTGATGCCCCGCTCCCGCTCCTGCTCCATCCAGTCGGTGACCGTGGTTCCCTCGTCCACATTGCCCAGGCGATAGGTCCGCCCCGTGTAGAAGAGCACCCGCTCAGTGGTCGTGGTCTTGCCCGCGTCTATGTGGGCAATGATTCCGATATTCCGCATCCGCTCCAACGGATACTCACGAGGCATGGTACCTCCATGGGAACCACGTTGCTCCTGGACCAAAAGCCCCCTTAGTCTGGTAGTCTGATGGTCAAGTGGCCTGACAGTCAGCTGGTCTGGTGGTCTTCAGACCAATTGACTAACTGAGTAACTGACCAAGATGAGGGCTCATTGACCAGTGGGTATCGGAGCTCTGCTCTACACCATGTTTCTACCAGCGGAAGTGGGCAAAGGCTCTATTAGCCTCAGCCATGCGGTGGACATTCTCCTTGCGTCGGATAGTGGTCCCCTCCCCTTGGGCGGCATCCATCAACTCCGCAGCCAGTTTCTGAGCCATGGATTTGCCTGGACGCTCACGAGCCGACTCAACCAGCCAGCGCAGTCCTAACGATAGGCGCCGAAAGCTGGGCACCTCCAAGGGCACCTGATAAGTAGCTCCACCCACCCGGCGGGGTCGCACCTCCAGCACCGGCGTAGCGTTCTCCACTGCCTGCTCAAACACCTCCAGGGGGTTGCGCTTGCTCCGTTCCTCGATGAGGTCCAGGGCGTCATACACCATGTGCATAGCCAGGCTTTTCTTCCCTAGCCTCATGACCTTGTTGATGAGCCGGGCTACGGTGACACTGTTGTATCGAATATCAGGTTGAATTTCCCGCTTGGGAGGCCGATTGCGTCTCGGCATTCCCCTCTCCCCATATTCATAGAATTTCGGCGGCGGAAACCCCCGACTTCCAGCCGGGGGGAGGAAGCCGCCTTCCTTACTTTACTTTCGGACAAAAGAACAATAAGTCCTTGCGCGTGATTCGCCGGGGAATGCCCGGCCGGGCACGCGCCACCCGTCTTTCTCTCCCTCGCCAATGTGCAGAGAGCAAAGCGCAGAGGGCTTAGCGCCATGCCCTTGGCTCTCTGCACTATGCGCACGGTGCTGCCTCTTCCGGCTGGCCAGAATGTAGATTCCCTCCGAAGGGACATGCTGTCAGGACTCAGCGCCCAGTCTGCGCCTGCCGAGCGCCATACTTAGACCGCTGCTGTTGACGTCCTTCCACTCCAGCAGCATCCAGAGCACCGCGTATGATATGATAACGCACTCCTGGCAGATCCTGCACCCGGCCGCCGTGCACCAACACCACGGAGTGCTCCTGCAGGTTATGTCCTTCGCCGGGGATGTAGGCTGTGACCTCGAGGCCATTGGTCAGACGAACCCGGGCGATTTTGCGCAGTGCAGAATTGGGCTTCTTGGGGGTCATGGTACGCACTTGGGTACACACCCCCCGCTTCTGGGGGTTCCCCCCTTTGACCCTGAACCGCCGCTGTTTGTAGGCGTTGTAGGAATAACTCAGCGCCGGCGCTTTGCTTTTCCGCCGCTGCTTCTCACGCCCCTTCCGCACCAATTGATTAATGGTAGGCAAGATATATCCCTCCCACTACCGCTCAGGGTGGATGAACCTACAAAAGGTGATTATACTACAAGGTCCAAAAGGTGTCAAATGCCCCATCCAAAGCCTGGCGCTCGCAGGTCCAAGCCCAATGCCGGCACTTTCTCTTCCTGCTCTTCCTTACCAAAGTGCATGACTTCCCCACTGTTACCGATCACCTGAATGGAAAGCCCCAGGCTTTGCAGTTCCTTAACCAAGACCCGGAAGGATTCGGGAATGCTCGGATCCTGAATCTCCTCCCCCTTGATAATGGCCTCGTAGGCTTGCACCCGGCCGGTCACATCATCCGATTTCACAGTGAGCATCTCCCGCAGGATATAGGCCGCGCCATAAGCCTCCAACGCCCAGACTTCCATTTCTCCGAAGCGCTGGCCACCCATCTGGGCCTTGCCCCCTAGCGGTTGCTGAGTCACCAGGGAGTAAGGGCCGGTGGATCGGGCATGGATTTTGTCCTCCACCAGGTGGAGGAGCTTCATTATGTTGATCACCCCCACAGTGACCGGCTGGTCGAAGGGCTTGCCCGTCTCGCCATCGTAGAGGATGACTTTGCCTACAGTGGGCATGGGCACCCCGCTCCTCTTGCTATAGCTCACCGCCGCTGTTGTCAGGCCCTCCGAATCGAGGCCTGAGATATCCTGCCCCTGGACCTCCAACCACAGCTTCAGGCACAGATCGCGGGCCTTCTGGTCGGCTGCCTCGCGCTCAGGCCAGGAGCGATCATCCCCCTCCCATACCAACAGCTCCTGGGGATCGTAGCTCAACTCTCGCAGCCACTCCCCCAGCGCTGACCGCCGGGCGTAGATGCGATCGTGGAAGAACCGCTCTACATCGTAGCCCTGATCACTCAGCCAGTGGGCCAGATAGAGCAGGCGGGCCTCCTCGTCATCGCGCAGCAACTCAGTGTCATATTCCATCTCTCGCAGCCAATTCCAGGCCCGCTGACCCACCTCCTGCCAGGCCCGATCCATCAGCCAGGCTCGGGCCAATTCCGCTGCGATCTCATCCTCTCTGGCCCCATCGAACACCGGGCAGATGGCCTGGAACCCCAACCGCTCTGCCGCCCAGCCCAGGTGAGTCTCCAGGATCTGGCCAAGGTTCATACGGCCTGGCACACCCAGGGGATCCAGGATCAGTTCTACAGGCGTGCCATCGGCCAAGAAGGGCATGTCCTCCACTGGGACCATTTTGGAGATGACGCCCTTGTTGCCATGGCGGCCGGCCATCTTGTCCCCCTCGGTCAGCTTCCGGGTCTGAGCAATACTGACTCGGACGGCCTGGTTAACCCCGGTGGGCAGGCTCGGATGTTCTGAACGGTCGAAGACTTTGATATCCACCACCTTGCCTCGCTCGCCGTGAGGCAGGCGCAGGCTGGAGTCTTTCACCTCCCGGGCCTTCTCACCAAAGATAGCCCGCAGCAGCCTCTCCTCTGGAGTTACCAGCTCCTTCTCCCCTTTGGGGGTGATCTTGCCCACCAGGATGTCGTCAGGCTTCACCTCGGCGCCGATGCGGATGATGCCATCCTGATCCAGGTCTCTCAATACCTCCTCGCCCACATTGGGGATATCACGGGTAACCTCCTCAGGCCCTAACTTGGTATCGCGGGCCTGCACCTCATGCTTGATGATGTGGATGGAAGTGTATTTGTCCTTCTGGACCAGTGCTTCGCTGACCAAGATAGCGTCCTCGTAGTTGCCTCCCTTCCAGGATAGAAAGGCCATCAGTACATTCTGTCCCAGGGCCAGTTGGCCGTGGTCTGTAGAAGACCCATCGGCCAGCACGTCGCCCTCCTCAACCCAGTCACCCCTCTCCACGATGGGATGCTGATCAATGCAGGTGCCCTGGTTGGAGCGATTGAACTTGCGCAGGGTGTAGGTGCGCTCAGTGCCATCCCTTTGCCGCACCACGATCCGTCGACTGGTCACACTCACCACCTCACCGGGGGCCTGGGCCAGCACCACCTGGCCGGAGCCCAGGGCGGCTGCCCTCTCCACACCAGTGATCACTGTGGGCGCCTCAGGGTGCAGGAGGGGCACTGCCTGCCGCTGCTGATTGGCCCCCATCAGCGCCCGGTTGGCATCATCGTGCTCCAGGAAGGGGATCAGCGAAGCGGAGACCCCCACGATCTGCTTGGGGGAAACATCCATGTAGTCAATGCGATCCACCTGCTCGAAGAGGAACCCCTCTTCCCTGCGGGCGGAGACCCGTTCCTGGACAAACTGTCCTAGCTCATCCAGTTCCGCATTCACCTGGGCAATGGTATAGCGTTCTTCCTCATCCGCCGACAGGTACTCGATCTCGCCGGTCACATAAGGGATCACAGCGATCTCATGGCCGAGCCCCAACCCGGCAATGGCCTGGGCCAGTTCCTCATCCACTTTGATGCCTGCTTGGGCCACGATCTGGCCATTGCCGGGAGCCACCACATCCTCACGCAGAGTGCGGCCTAGGAGGGCCTCCACAGTAGGGGGCACAGCTCGCTTCACCTTGCGATAGGGGGTCTCGATGAAGCCATAGCCATTGATGCGCGCATAAGTGGCCAGCCGTCCGATGAGGCCGATGTTGGGTCCTTCGGGGGTTTCAATGGGACAGATGCGCCCATAGTGGCTACGGTGCACGTCGCGCACATCGAAACCTGCGCGTCGGCGGTTCAGGCCCCCCGGCCCCAGGGCGGAGAGGGTGCGCTTATTGGTTAGCTCGGTCAGGGGGTTGATCTGCTCCATGAACTGTGAAAGCTGGCTGCTGCCAAAGAACTCACGGACGGCGGCCACAAAGGGTCGGATGTTGACCAACGATACAGGGGTCATTTGCTCCGGGTCGCGAATGCTCATCCGTTCCCGTACCACGCGTTCCATTCTGAGCAGTCCCACCCGCAACTGGTTGCGCAACAACTCCCCCACGGTGCGGATGCGCCGATTGCCCAGATGGTCAATATCATCAGGTCCTGCCAAGCCGTTGTTGATGCTGATCATGCGCCGGACCAACTCCACCACATCGGCCTTGGTCAGCACGCGGACATCCAGCGGAATGTCAAGATGGAGCCGCTGGTTGACTTTGTAGCGCCCCACCTCCCCCAGATCGTAGCGCCGGGGGTCGAAGAAGCGGCTCTGCAGATACTCCAGGGCGTTGTCCAAGGTGGGTGGATCGCCGGGCCGCATGAGCCGGAAGAACTCCACCAACGCCTCTTGAGCGATAGTGCGTTCCCCGTTGAGTTCCCAGGAGGGCTCCAGCCGCAAGGTGGCCTCGATGTGGGAGCGATCAGGCAGGGTATCCACGTCTTCGAAGAGGGCCAAAAGTTCTTCGTCACTCCCCTCTACCAGGAGTCCAGAGTCCTGGCCGTCATCCACTGCAGCCAACACTCGCAGGAAGATGGTTAGCGGGATCTTGCGCTTGCGGTTGACCTTGACCGCGATATCGCCGCGCTTACGGGTCTCGAACTCCAGCCAGGCTCCTCGATCGGGGATCAATTTGGCCTGGCTGAGAATAATCCCCGTCGTCCGATCTTCCTCAGCCTCGAAATATACCCCTGAGGAGCGGAGCAACTGGCTGACGATCACCCGTTCTGTGCCATTGATGATGAAGGTCCCGCTGGAAGTCATGCGTGGGAAATCGCCAAAGAAGACCTCGGACTCCTGTATCTCGCCCGTCTCGCGATTGATCAACCGGGCAGTCACCCACAGGGGGCTGGCATAGGTGAGGTCCATGTCCCGGCACTCGTGCTCACCATGTTTCGATTCCTCAAGGCGATAGCCCCCCAGATGAAGTTCCAGGTTACCGTTGTAACTTCGAATAGGCGAGATCTCATTAAATAACTCGCCCAGGGTCACATTGATGAACTGCTGGTATGGTTGTAATTGTATCTCAATCAGATCCGGCAGGGGTTGTACATCTGGAATCCATCCGTATGACTTTGCATTAGCCCAAAGATAATTATTCCTCGTCACAGCCTTATTCCTCCTCACAGGACTGCTTGTCCAGTCTGTCTACTGGCGAAGCAGGAAACAGCGGAAGCACAGCATACGCCTCTTCCAACGAGGATGGGGCAAGGGGACAGCTATGAACAGAACCTCAGGCGGAATCCTGAAGCGAGTGAGGACAAATAGATAGTCCGATCTGCCCAAACATCAATGATGTTGACCACAGCGAAATAGGAAAAGCCCTCTACGGCCTGCGGGGCTTCGTGCCCCGGAGATACTTAACCAGAGGAGTCAGATATCCATCTGACAGAATCAACCACCGATCGGTGGCCTCTAAAGCGGAGGGCAAAAGAGGTTTATCAAGCTTGATGAAGTCAACTAAGAAGCTGGGACAAATTGCGAATAATTAGTATACCACAAAATATTGGATTTGTCAAATTCAATTTTGAGACAAATAGGGCTTCCCAAAGTCCGAAAATGTGCTACTCTTCGGGGCCATGAAAGATACCCGGAGAGGAGACAGAACGAAATGATCAACTCCATTCCTGGGATGGTTCATTTTCCACTGGAGTTAGGTTTACACTTTCACGCACCTTGAAAAATCATGCCAGCCCTGAGCTGACTTGGGGCAGGGCAAGCAATCCAGCACTTCTGACAGCGAGAGGACATCGCCAACCCCTGCCAGTTCCAGCGGACTTTGGCCCGCCCGCTTGCCGCGCTGAAAGGGGTGATGATTCCAGAATAGCTGCCACAAGGGCAACAACCACTGGGGCATCCCCCGATGAATCTGCAGATAAGGCCACAGCCAACTGGGCAGGGATTCTGCCAGACTGGAGGAGCGATGAAACAGCGACAACACTTCCCAGAAGGCCCGCTCCACCGGCTGTAGGGAGGTCGGGAAGCCTTCCCCAGCTTCCAAGCCTAAGAGCTTGTCTGAAAGGTTGCCATATATCGGTCTTTGGGGTACACTTCCTTCATGGCTGAAGGAATCAGGAGGGAATGATACCTATGGCTGAGCAACCGAAGAGGAAACCGTACCTGACCGATTGGACTGACGCCGAATGGCAGAGGATCGAGCCACTGGGTCCATTGGGTGGGATTTCGGTTGATAAGCTCGATTTGGATTACCAAATTCGAGCTCTAAATGCTGGATTGGGCAATTCAGCGGGAGCAGTTAGGGCGAAATTCGTTATGGTACAGGCTATCCCATTTAACAGACCCAGTCCCTCATTTTCGTTATGGTAAACTATTCCACCTTTTCAGGCAGGCTCTAAGGCCTCCCGATGCTGCCAGGCCCACCCCATCCACGCCTCTGCATCTGGGTCCAGCCCCTCGCGCGCCCGCGCCTCGGCCACAGCCATCAACCGCCCCTGGGGAGTGATAGGTTTCAAAGCCCGCCGCACCTCCTTGGAGCCTCTATGATTGACGCAAGTATACTCACCGCCCCCTCCTCAATTCGCAAGCTTCCGCTCCCCCCTTCCCCCCAAGTTTTGACTTATACCCCTTGGCTCCTTGCTCGCTCCGCTCCTTGCGCCTTCACGGCCTCATCTGACATTGACCGGCTTAATCCTCATGCACGCCTCACGAGTGCTCTTCCGCGTGGAATGTTGCCTTCTAAAACCAAATGTGCTAAGATTGAAGAGGCATATCCCACATCATCCATTCCTCGAGCGAAGGAGATGACATTGTACCAGCACAAAGGCATCGTCCAACATGTGGTTGATGGCGATACACTGGATATCATCGCGGATCTGAGGTTCTTCATTACCTGCCCCATGCGATTGCAGATCGAGGGCGTTGATATATCCGAGATCCGCGGCCCCGAGCGGCCAGAGAGCCTTCGGGCCAGGGACCTTTATGGCCGCTACATCACCAATCTCTTCTTCCGCGAGAACAACCGATGACTGATCCACGGCGGCAACTGGGAAATTGGGGGGAGGAACGGGCTGCGGAGTTTCTGCGAATCCAGGGGTACGAGATCGTCGAGCGGAACTGGCGCTGCGCGGCGGGGGAGCTGGACCTCATTGCCTGGGAAGGGAAGTGTCTGGCCTTCATCGAGGTGCGCACCCGACGGGGTCGCAGCTACGGCGCACCTGAGGAGTCGGTCACCCCGGCCAAGCAGGCTAAGCTCATCGAACTGGCCCAGATATACATGCAAGAACATCCTCAACTGGAGTGCGATTGGCGGATTGATGTGGTGGCGGTGGAGTTGCGGCGCGCCTTGCCACCCCGCATCAACCTCATCCGCAATGCGGTGATGGGGTAGCGCCAATAGAAACAGTCTACTATGCCCAGCAGATGGGATATGATGCGCATGAGAGGATTGAGCTATGGCTGAGAGAGCACTTGACACCGGACAAGTCCTCGAGCGACTTGTTTCTTTGGAACGGGAGATCCATCAGTTGCGTGATGTGTTATGCGCACGCGATGTGCCCTTGCTTGGTCGGGATGACGAGATACAACTCGATTTTGTCGAGGAGGGAAAGCAGCACTGGGGCATTATTATCGCCAGACGTCGTGCATGCCCTGGACAGGTGGTCGCCTGCCTGCTCAACCTGCTTAATCAGGTCACTGCCGGGGAAATGAAAGGGCAACTTTGATACCTGTGATACGAGATTGCCAAGGCGAGGGGAAGGAGTAACATGGCCGAAATTCGACTGGAGAAAGTGACCAAAGTCTTCTGGCAGATGCCACAGACAACGGACATGGGACTCTGGGGCCGGGTCAAAGCGATATTCCAGCCCCACGGCTACTCCGACTACCAACGACAGGCCCAGGCCCTGGAAGGGGAACGCGGCGCCGACCTGACCGAGGCCACAGGCTACGTGAAGGCCATGGACCAGGTGGACCTCCTGATCTACGACGGGGAGACCATCAGTCTGGTGGGGCCCTCCGGCTGCGGCAAGACCACCCTGCTGCGGGTGGTGGCCGGACTGCTGGACCCCGACGAGGGGCAGATATACTTCGATGGACAACCCATGATCGGCGTGCCGGCCAAAGACCGGGGCATCGGCATGGTCTTCCAGAACTATGCCCTCTACCCCCACATGCCCTCCTTTGAAAACCTGGCCTTCACCTTCCGCGTCCGTGACCGGGAGGAGGAGATCCCTGAGCGTGTGCGGGTGACTTCGAAGATCATGGGGGTGGGGTTCGATACGCTGCTCTCGCGCCGACCTCCCACCCTCTCCGGCGGGGAGCAACAGCGGGTGGCCATCGCCCGCTGCATTGTGCGCGATCCCTCCCTGTTCCTCTTCGATGAGCCGCTGGCCAACCTGGACGCCAAGTTGCGCTCCCAGACGCGGGTGGAGATCAAGCGGCTGCTGCGCCGTTTCGCCATCACCTCCATCTACGTGACCCACGACCAGGTGGAGGCTATCGCCCTGGGCGACCGCATCGCAGTAATGCGGGAAGGGCGAATCTCTCAGATAGGCACTTACCGGGAGGTGTACGATACGCCGGCTAACACCTTTGTGGCGGGGTTCATCAGCTCGCCAGCCATGAACTTCTACACTGGCCAGGTGGCCAATGGCCAGGCCCACTTTGCTGATTTCGATTGGCCCTTGCCCCAGGCGCTACAGCCACAGGTCCACATCGGTCAAAGCCTGACCTTGGGCATTCGCCCCGAACACATCGCCCTGGGCGATCAGGATGGCATCCCCGCTCTGGTAGAGGTGGTGGAGCCGCTGATCAGCGAGCGGGCCCAGATTGTCCATGTCAATCTGGGCCAGGAACCCTGCGTGCTCAAGATCGGACGCCAGTTCCTGCTGGTCCCCGGCGACCGGGTGCGCCTGCAACTCGATCCTCCAAAAGTGCACTTCTTCGACGCGGAGACGGAAGAGCGGCTGAGGTGAGACGGTGCACACTGCACCTTTGGTCGTGATCGTCGGTCCCACGGCGGTGGGGAAAAGCACACTGGCCATCGAGCTGTGCAAGCGGTTCCAGGGGGAGATCGTCTCCGCCGATTCTCGACAGGTCTATCGCGGCCTGGACATCGGCACCGCCAAACCCACGCCTCAGGAGCGGTCCCGGGTGCCACACCACCTGCTGGATATCGTCGCCCCTGATGAACGGCTCTCTCTAGCCCAGTACCAGGAATTGGCCTACCAGGCCATCGCCGATATCCACTCGCGCGGTAAGCTGCCCTTCCTGGTAGGCGGCACCGGACAGTACGTGCAGGCTGTGGTGGAGGGCTGGTCCATCCCCCGCGTGCCCCCGCAGCCCGACCTGCGGCGGCGGATGCGCCAGGAGGCACAGGAGCAGGGCCATCAGGCGCTCCACGCCCGGCTGGCGAAGGTGGACCCTGCCGCCGCAGCGCGGATAGACCCGCGGAATGTGCGGCGTGTGATCCGGGCCCTGGAGGTGTACGAGGCTACCGGACAGCCGATCTCCGAACTGCAAAAGAAGCGCCCGCTCCCCTATCGCTTTCTCCAATTGGGGCTCACCATGGAGCGGCAAGCACTCTACGAACGGGCAGATCGGCGCATTGAGCGCATGATCGAAAGGGGCCTGCTGGACGAGGTGCGGCGGCTCCTCGCCCAGGGCTATGGCCCTCGGCTGTCGGCCATGTCGGGGATCGGCTACGCCGAGTTAGTAGAGTATTTGGCTGAGGAGATCGGCCTGGAGGAGGCCATCCGCCGCATGAAGTCCAACACCCGCCGCTTCATCCGCCACCAGTACAATTGGTTCCGGCTGGATGATCCACAGATCCACTGGATCGAGCAGGGGCCTCAGGCGGTGGAGCGAGCAGCGGCCATCCTTCAGGGGTGGCTGGGGG
>Ga0172365_10001584_pt1 | contig 16500 bp, 20 predicted proteins | sample LakKivSesite48cm_FD_114535 | JGI IMG/M metagenome (GOLD analysis project Ga0172365, IMG submission 114535) | Sediment microbial communities from Lake Kivu, Rwanda - Sediment site 48cm | ecosystem: Environmental > Aquatic > Freshwater > Lake > Sediment | place: Rwanda: Western Province, Lake... | reverse complement strand
TCTGATTCGATGACGCTTCTGTAATCATGCAGTGTCGCCAGAATACTATTCGGGTCCTTGTCTGTTGCGCAGGGGACCAACTGCTGCCCCGTGGTGTGCTGCCATATCAACCACAAGGCCCCTGACTCGTGCGACACGAATATCTTCGGGTGCTTATTCAGCAAACGCACCAACATCGATGTGCCGGATCTCTTGTTGCCAACGAAGAACAGAGCGTTCACTTCAGTCTCCCCCTCGCAATCGCGAAGTTCCAGTTCATGAAGATGTCGCCGCTGAACTCACGCATGTCGTAGGCGCTCTTGACATACGGAGGGGCATTCGCGTGGTCATCCCACACGGCATTCTTATCTTTGCACCCGCTGTGCTCAAGCCATCGGGTGAGACTCACCTGCTTGAGAACGTAGATCCTGGCGTAGTCCACCGCATACCCGCACTGCTCCATCATCTCGACGATCGAGCACAGCGAGTACGACTTGCGCTTCTCCTTGTGGCGGAACATGCCCTCGTACCATACCGAGCATGCCGGCGGCGGGACACCCTCACAGACAATGAGCCGCGCCCCCTTGGCCATATTCTCCTTGAACCCGAACAGTGTTGCAATGGCGTTGTCCAGGTGGTGCAGGACGTTGCGCATGACGACGACGTTGAATTCCTCGTCAAACGGCTCAGTGGTCGTGCAGAAGGCGTCGGTTCCTTCCAGCCGCTTGCGTGCGATCTCGAGCATCTCGGCTGATGTGTCGTACGCGACGACGTAGACTCCAGACCGAGCGATGGCCTTGGCGATGATCCCGGTGCCCGTTCCAAAATCCAGAACGCTGTCGCCCTGCATGATCTCGCACGGCCCGACGGTCGCTCCGATCAGGCCATCGTCATTCGCCCACTCCAACTTGTCGTAATCCGCGGCGCGGTTGCCTTCCCATGACATCAGCGGACCACCTTTCGTTTGTTCATGTACCTGTCGCGGTCCTCTGGAGGACCATAGTATGGTTTCTTCCAGTCCTTGTACTGCCACTGCAAGTACTTCTTCACCGGCCACATGCACGGATAGTCCACACCTCGGTAGTGAATCACGTGCGACGGGTCCGTCGAAAACATCGACACGGGGACGAGGCGGTTCTTGAAGCATCGGCATGCGTGGCCCCTTTCGAGAAAGTGCCCCATGAACGACACGCACTCCCCATCCTTGAACACCTCCAGCCTTGCCTTGTCGACGTTTCCGTGAACATCATACCCGATGCTGAGGAAGTGCCCCTTCAAATTCGCTATGCACTGTTCGGTCAGTTGCTCTGCTAGGCAGTAGAAATCGACATCCTCGTCACGCTCAAGCAGGTCTCCCTCTCTGAATATCCCGAGCAGCGCACTCATGGCCAGCCAGTGCTTCACGCCGTAGAGAGACAGCACTTCGTGCGCTTCCTTCATCACCTGTGCCCTGCGGTCAATGCCGGTGCTGTGCAATAGCGAGCGGGCCACCTTCTCCCACTTATCGCCACTCATTGTGCTGTAATCAGTCGCCATCAGTCACCCTCCCGACGAAACACAGTTCTTTCCCGACCTCGTCCATCCCAAGGTGCCGCGACCTGGTGCAGATGATTTCCTCAAGGTACGACTCGCTCAGAACCGATTCGCGAAAGTCGTCTTTCGACTCGAAGTGGCACAGGTGATCGTGCTTGTCGCGTGACCTCCACTCGTCGGTCGTTTCAAGCGGGAACGTCAGAAACACAATCCCCCCGTTCCTCACCACGAACGCACAGTTTGCCAGAAAGATCCGTGGGTGACGGACATGCTCGATTGTGTGCCGGCTGAACACGGCATCGTACTGCCCCTTCATCGAGTTGATTGCTGTCAGCGCGTCCCCTTGCACCACGCGCCGGCCGAGGTTTGTCGCATAGGCAACGTACTCGGGCACCAACTCTACACCCATGGCGTCGTACCCGAGTCTGGCCATGCACTGTACCGCATACCCGTCCCTTGCCCCAATATCAAGCACCTTTGCCGGGGGCGGAACGAACCTCGCAAATGCCTCAACCGTCTTACGAACGTGCGGATGATACTTCGACTTCTTACCCAAGTCCGCAATAGGCAGGTCGCGATTATCCTTGTACAATTCCCATCATCCTTTCCAGGCGGTGCCTATAGGTGCGTTCTGCCATTGCTCTTTTGCGCGTGAAGCTCGTCGTAGTACTCAGCACCCTGCAGCGGCATTCAGCGCCTCCTCGTACTTTGTGGCAATGTGCTCAATGTACAACGCGGACGGGTTGAAATCCGAAGTCGCGTTCAGGACCGCCGCCTCTATCTCCGGATAAGACGCCAAAAGCGGGATCGCCTTCAGCCCAACATGCTCGATCAGTTCCCCCACCGCGGTCCCCGCATACCCAATGACAGGGCATCCGGCAGTCAGCGCTTCCACTGTGGCGTTCGGACACCAATCCAGGTCGCTCAGGTTGAGCATACAGGTAGAACACGACATCGCGGCCCTCAACATCGTATCGTCCACATCGCCGCGCATCACAATCATTGGGTCTGATGCACTCAGGCGGGTCTCTCCACACACGGCCACGTGGTAATCCTCGTGCCGGCTAACGAACCACTCGCAGAATGACAGCATCTCAGGCAGGCGCTTGTGCTTGCGGTTCTCTGAAACCCCCCAGTGCCCAGCGAGGAGCATCTGCTTGATCAGAATCGGGGCACGATGAACCTTCGGGGCGCCGTTGTAGATCACCCTGTCCATGGTCCTGAGCCTTATCCCGAGCTTCTTGAGAATGTACTGCCGAGCGAACTGCGACTGAAACACGACAACGTCTGACTTGTCGATTCCCTCGGCGACCATACCGTTGTACCAGCTGGCCTTCCGGTCGTGGCAGATCCTGATCCCGTCGATTCGCAGGACCTTCGGGCACTTCACCTTCGAGCGCCACCGCGATATCCCGAGGGCGACATCTGCGCGTTTGGCGTTGTCGACAACAACGTGCCCACGGGTTCCAAGCTCCGTGAGCAGGCGATGCAGGAACTTGCCCTTGCCGCTGTCGTCGATCTTGTAATCGAGGAAGATTTTCATGTCTTCTCACACTCCGCGCAGATTGGAACACTCCCGCGATTCAACCGCAGATCTTCAACCTTGGTACGATACGTCTTGGTGGTTATCAGTTGCTTGAACGGCACGTCGAGAATGTTCCCCATCGCGAACGCCCTGGGGTGCCGACAACACGGAACAACGGTCCCGTCAACGTCAACGTAAAGCCGTTTCCCTTTGGCCCCACTCAAGAACCGGCACAGACCTCCAGGTATGGTGTCTGGTCTATGGAAGTCCACGGAATTGCTCAACTGAAACCTTCCCCTAAACAGCGGCTCGAACCCGTGCGGTCGCATCAGGCGCCTCCACCTGATTCTATCTGGCCCGGTTCCCGTGAGAACGGTTCTTGTCACCAACTCGATGTTGCTCTGTGTTCTGCGCTTCTCCAGCCCGACGAACCTGACGAACTCCATGAGTTTATCGAACTTCGCCGGAGGCCGCAGGCGCTCAAACTCTTCTGGGGTTCCGTCGCCATCACAACTGACAGCGATCCTGGTCACAATGCCGTCGTGCATGATCTTGCGGATATCTGACGGCCTGAGCACCTGGGCGTTCGTTGAAAGCTCAACCTCGTCTACAATTCCCTTGAAGTGTCTCGGTATCTGCCGAACCAGTTTGACTAGTTCGGGATGCAACATCGGCTCGCCGAAGTTGAACAACCGCAGTAACTCGATCTTGGAAACATTGATGTTCGACAGGATCTTCTGAAACCGCTCCACAGGCATGTACTCAATCTTGGTACGAAGACCCGATATCGGGCAGCCGACGCACCGAAGCTGGCACCCACGCACGATGTCAATTCCGCACTTTGTTATTCTCATCAATCCCCCATTCGTCAAGCACCACTTGGGTCGCGTGCTTCGCGAGGCTCTTGCCCTTGGCATGCCAGACATGCGACCCAGGCCGAAAGTGGCAGTCGTTGTATGTATCCGGAAGCGGCGACAACACGATGCTGTCAGACATCTTCTGGTAGGCACGCCACAGGGCGGTCTGCTCACCAAGGAAACTGTCGATAGTGTCTGAGATTCCCAACCAATGGCGCATCAGCATTGCAGTTGCCAGCGAGTACCCCACGCACACAAGGCCAGTGTTGAACTTGAATCGCTCATCGAGGTCGGGGCGATGCATCACGGCAAGGCCGGTCCCCGTAACCGACTCCATCAGTGGGATCAGCGGCTTACGGATCAGCATGTCGCAGTCCACCCAGGCGACCGTTGCCTTGGATATGGCCTGCACCTGGAGCATGGAGATTGGCTTCATCTTCGTCGCCGCGGTCGCATCTCCAGAGAACTTCAGGACCTCCACCTCCACGGCCGGCTGCACACGCTTCGATGAAGCGACCATCTTGTCGAGCATCATCGTGTGCCAAGACGACTCGTTACACCCAGTCACGATCACCATTCTTTCACCTCCTTCGTATCCGGTTTCTTCGGCCACGGTTCGGTCTCGATTGACCACTTCCCCTTGACGATGATAGCCATGCTGTGGCCATACGGAAGGACGCACCCCCTCTTGATCCACCGCGACTGCGAAACAGCATACTTGGGATTGCCGGCATCGTGAATCATCAGAATGCCGGGCTTGCTCATGCACTCCCAGGCCATCGCAATCTCACAATCAACATCCTTTACTGAGTAATCCCTGCTGGACAGGTGGTCCAGAAACACGACCTGAAAGTGACCGGCTGGGAAGAGTGCCCAGAACGCTTTCGTATCCCCAACAAACAGGGCCGGGAACAGCCAGCGGTAGTCATAGCGGTCGCACGAATGGAACTCGGCGCCGACCTGCTTCGCGCTATCAGCGAGAACGATTGTCGACCTGCCGCACCCAACCTCGGCCACCCGCCGAGCCTTCATCGCGATAACGATGTGTTCCAACATCGGCAAAAGGGCGCTTGTCGAATACCCACTGAAGATGGGCCACGCCGGGGGCTTTCCCCTGCTGATATCGTACCGAAGTTGCTCCTCGCAATGCATTCGCTTGCTCATAGGAAGCTCGTATTCTCCCGCGTGATACCCTGGCGGCTCAACTGCTTGATACGCCGCTTGAACTCGGCCTCTATCTCGTCATCAACAGCAGTTCCCTTGCGCAGTTTGTGCATCTGCAGATCGTGCTTCCGATACAGCGCCACGGGGGTCTTGATCTGCTTGTCCCTGATCTTGCGCGGCAGAGGACTCTCAGGATGGATGCCGAGCCGGAACCACATCTCCTTGTCTGCCTTCGACCGCAGCGCCTCGTAATACAGACCGTACTTCCAATACACACATGTCCGGATCATCACTCCCTGCGCATGCGGATACCTGTTGGGATTCAACCCACGGGTGTCGCTGCCACCGTACCAGCGCAACGCCTGACCGTGTACCATGTCGAGATCGGGCCGATGCTCGAACATCTTCAACCGTGTTTCGATCCCGTTCGGGAGCAGTGCGTCGTCGGCGTCCAGGTGAACAATGAAGTCGCTCTTTGTGTCGTGGGCGTACTGAATGCCGGCGTTCTTGGCTGCACTGTACCCGCTATTCACCGGGGTGCGGAGCAGCGTCCACATGTCCCAATCAAAATTCTGCACCACCGCCGCCCCGGTGTCTGTCGAGCAGTCATCGATGACTACGGCCTCGTAATCGCAATGATCTTCAAGCGGGGCGCCGTTGTAGAACTGATTCTTGCAACTCTCAAGGCACTCGCCGATGTACTGAGCGTAGTTGTACAGCGGGATGATCACCGTGATGCGCATGCTTCGATCTCCTCCCAGACCTGTTTGGGAATCTTCTTGCCGAACCGACCGCGCACACCAGACCCTGGGCGCGTATCCTCTACCCACTGAACCGGGATCTCCTTAATGCCGAGAGCACAACAAGCAGAAGAGCGACCAGCCCCAGTCCATATTTCCTTGCCCTTGACCCACGCCGGAGCAAATCCAAATCTGGTAAGCCAAAATGGTTCCTTGAGAACCAGGATCGGTTGGCTTTTGTCGTACCCGCTTCTCTTGATGCTCTTGAGGATCTCATACCGCTTCTCCGCATGGTGTGTGAGTATGTATTTGTCTGTCCACCGCTTCATTCCCAGCATTCTGCGGCGAACTCGTTCGCGGAAATAGTCTGTGAGCCTCATGCGCTTCTGGTCGAATCCGTAGTACAGAAACATCTGCATCAACTTGACATGCGGCGAAGTGGAAACGGCCATGGTTTCGTGCCAGATGTCCTCGGGCGTCAGCACCGGGATGTACTGGATGTTGAGTTCGGCAATCGGGACAATCTCCACCTTGCCAACTGGCCTGATTTCATCCACGAAGCACCTCCTCGAACATTGCCAGGTACTGCTTCGCCACGACGTCGATTCTGAGCTTCTCCGGAAGCGGCATGTACGTCCGTGTCAGGAACTGCGAACTCGCCGTCCTCATCGCTGTTGCCAACGCCAACTGGTCGAGCTTTGGCGGACTGTTCAGGTCGACTGGCCGGAACTTGAACGGAGCATCTTCCAGCACGATAGCGTCTGTTCCTTCGACCAACTCCTTGGTCCCCCCCTGATTGGTGCAAATCACCCTGGTCCCGCAGGCCAGCGATTCGACCACGACGTTCGGGCACGCATCTACCCACACGCAATGCACCACCGCGGCCGCCCTCCTGAAGTACTCAATCGGTTCAGGCACAGTTCCGATGAAGGAGACGCGAGGGGTGTCGGCATACTTCGCATTCTGACCGAGCGTGTTGCCAAGAACCACCAATGTGTAGTTGCTGAGTTCTGCCTTGGCGAACGACGCGATGATGCTCTTCAGGCGCTTCTGCGGATACCACTTGCGAGCAGCACACACGATCATGCGCTCCCGCGCCGACTGACCTACCTCTTTCATGCCGTTGTATATGATCCACGACGGCTTTTTGATGATTCCGCAGAACGCCGCGTACGCCCTGCTGGAGTACTCGCTCTGGAACACAATGGCGTCGCACACGCTCACGGACTTGCGCCTGATGCTGTTCAGTTTCTCGTAGCCCTCCGAGGTACTGATGTGCGCCGGCCCGACCCTGATCACGTTCTTGCGGCAGGACGAAGCGAAGTGAACACGACCGATGTGCAGGCAGACGTCGCCCTTGGCGTGCTTGTCATCAAGCACCTTCACGCCCATCTCGCGCAACTCGGTAATGAGGCGCAGAACGAAGTGCCCCTTGCCAGTCGACGCATCTTCCCACGATCCGGATTCATTTGCGATCACGATTTTCATGGGGGTCCTATCCGCAGTCTGCCAGATACCAGCGGTTTGTCACCGTATCGAACATCACATCGCCGAGCTTCAGGCTCGGCTTGCCCTTGCAGATCACGACTCCCGTTTGCTTGAGCGCTTTGCGGATTTTCTCGCAGAACGCTTTGTATCCTTCTGGCGAGTGTAGCGGGTGATCGTAACTGCTGAAGTCATAGGGGATGCCTTTTGCATAGTTCTCCCACGCCTTCTCTGGGGCGTGAATGTGCTGGGTCTTGATTGCCCAGGCTGTCGTCACCATCCTGCGATCCTCGAACTCCACATCGAGCTTCACGAGCCTGATTGCGTACGGCTTCGGCGCAACTCCGGCGTCGTACAATTGCACTCGGTTGTGCCACTCGCGGAGCATCGCACGCTTCTTGAAACGAGTCAGCGTCTCCGGCTTGAAGAAGATCTTCAGGCCCTTCCCGGGCCTGTAGTGCAGGTAGAAGCAGGTCTGGCCTTTCGGACAGAGGATCTGTGAACCGTCCTTGCGAGTCAGCCAAACCGAATGGCAGCCCTTCATGAGTCCGTCTTTGTCGCTGGCCTGGTGAACGCCGTCCTGCGGACACGGCACCCGGGTGCGTTTGATCTCGGTGAACTTACCCTTCACCAGCATTGGTCTTTCTCCTTGCGATGATTTCGGCGAAGTTTGGTCCACTTGAGGCATTCCCCGGCTTCGGCGGTCCCATGACGACCTCTGACTCGAACCCGGAACGCGCAAGGAATGCCGCAACCTGCTTGGGCTTCCAGAACTTCCACGAGTTGTGGTTGCTCATGGCCTTGCGCTTTGCCGTGCGCGTCTGAATCACCACGAGTTGGCACGATGGCAGAATGTCGGTTTCGAGCATAGCCAACTCTTTGTCCGACAGGTGGTACAAGGCGAACGAAGCAAACAGCGCGGTATACTCAGGAATCGCTTCGCCGGCCAGTTTCGCCGCACGACGCTTCCGACACCACTCCTTCACCGAGCTGCACACAAAGTAGACGTTCTTGTTCTCCATGAACGTCTTTGTCACATTGGCCTCAGCGATGAACCGTTCACTGATGTCAACACCAGTGTAGGAGGTGGACACCTTGGATATCTCGTAGCCGTACATCCCGGCGTTGCACCCGAGTTCGACGACATCGTGCCCTTTGAACAGGTCGACGTACTTGCAGAAGTACCGGAGCCTGAAGTTGAGGCGCATCCAGTGCTGATATGGCTCCAAGAGTTTGCCGTCGCGCTTCTGTACGGGCCACGCCTTCCGGATCGCGTTGTACTCCTGCTTGGTAATCATTCCATCTTCTCCTTGATGTGTTGAATGAACCTGTTCATCTGTAAAAGCCTCGTGCCGATAATCGCCGTCGGGGTAACGGGAAGCGTAGTAACTCCAGCCCTGATCTTATTGGCCGCATCTTCTGAGTCAACAGCGTCCCATACTGCATCGCGATAGTCCTGCCAGCCGCCCTGCGGGAAATCTACTATCACGGTTGTACACCCGCACGAAGCGGCCTCGGCGCCGGGATTGAAGAACCCAGCGAACCGCGGTGCCCCCACAAAGAACCTGCACGAGTGATAGAACCGCAGCATGCGGTGATCATCTGCGTGCGGGACGATCTTCTCGACGAAGTCGAATCCGTCTGGCGGCTCACCGACACAGGCCCAGCGATATCCCTTCCCAAGACGGTGAGCGATGTGTGCAATCACATCCATGCCGTTGTCTTTCGAGCGCCGATGCGCCCTGAATCCGATGTACTTCCTTTTGCAGAGTGACCCGCACCATAGGTCGTCCATGCCGGCGAGTTGCACGGTCGCTGGAATACCGATTGTCCCCAGGTGAGCCACCTGCCAGCTGGAGTTGCAGAAGATATGGCCACCAGAGCGCACCAACTTCGACAGTCTCGACATGGCTTTGTGGGGCGGCATGCTCCATGTCTCCACGGGTCTTGCCCAGTACCCCACAAACGGAACTTTGTCTGTGAGCTTCATCACATGCGCAACATCGTGGATGTGAACCGCTATCACGGCATCGGTTCCCGACTTGACGTCACGCCACGGCCTGTCGTGGTCAAACCATGTGAATCGGTCTTCGTCAGCGACGACGTATGCATCGTGTCCAAGAGCCCTCAGAGCCTCGACAGACTTGAGAATGGTGCGGGTCCCGCCGCCATTGCTCAGTTGGCTCCACTTGGGGTCGTTCGCGTAGAAAGCGATCCTCATCCCATCGCCTCCATGACAGCCTTGGCGATCCGGTCATTGGTGGCAGCGTACTCGTATGCCCTCTCGACGTAGTAGCACGGGTATCCCAGCGACTCCATACGCTGCACACACGCCATGTTGCCGGAAGCGTAGAAATCGAACTTGTACAACGCCAATTCGCTCCTGTTGATCCTGCCGAAATGCACCTTGTTCGCCGATACGTGGTACGGTCCGCCCTGCAGGTACGACACCGCCTCTTTGAACACCTGCAGCCGGTACGCAATCGGGTATTTCTGCTCGGGATGGTCCAATATGACGACATGAACCTCGTGTTGCCGCCCGAGCCTGGCAATGCTCAGCAGGTGCCCAAGGTGCGGTGGGTCGAAACGACCGGAAAACAGCCCGACACTGCCCTTTACCTCACGAATCGACATACGGCCTCCCAGACGACGTCAACTGGTGGTTGCCAGTTGTGTTTGTCAAGCACTTTGCACGGAGTTTGGAACGGATTCCACAGTCTCGTGTAGCGATCTCTATTCGTGCCGCCGATTGCCCTCTTGTATTCGTTGTCGGTCATCACCACATGGGGGCAGCCGCACATCGAAGCGAGGTGGGCAGGCCCTGATGACGGCGAAAGCAGGCAATTGGAGTTGCGCATGAGGGAACAAAGCTCGTCGATTGGAATTCCGCGCATGTCTATCGTCCCGGGGACATGTTCTGCTCCGTCTGGGTGGCCAATCGATGCCGCGGTACAGCTGGTATGCAGTGAGAACTCGTTTGCGATCTTGATATAGTTCGCGAGCGGCCACTCGCGGTCCCATTTGTCCGATTTTCGCACCTTTCTGGCGTGAATCAGCAGTCCGAAATTGCAGGGCTGCGATGACCGAATGCCGTAGATGCGGTAGAGCTTCTTGTTACTCATGCAAATGTCGGCATCTGGCCGAATCAGGCGGCTGCCAACGATCTCTTCGAGTTGCGCGGCTGTCGGCTTCGGTCGTTTCCCGTCCGCGAGCCAGCGGTCCGGCAGTTTTGCCTTGATTCCGTCGTGCATGACCTCGGCAAAGTCCTCGACCAGCGGCCTGAACGCCTCGTCGATGATCATGACCGTGCGGTCGTACTTCTTTGAGCGGTATCGGATGGCCGGGATCCATGTGGCGACCATCCACCCGAACTCACCGCGCCATGGGCCGGCAAAGAGCGTACTCATGGGAGTCTCCTGAGCGGTTTTTTGGCCCTCACCGCGGCTTCGCACAGCAACTGAACCCTCCGCTTCGAGTGGTGCCCATCCGAGTTGTCTCTCCAGTGATAAATTGGCTCTGAAATGTGGTGTACCCGGTCCAAACCGGCCAGTTCGAGCACCGGGATCATCAGCGCCAGGTCGGATGCGGCATCCAAGTACCTGCCTTCATGCTGAAAAAGGTCTTCGGAGAGGTGTTTGAGGAGCTTCCCCTTGAACGTCTTGAGGTGCGACCCCCTCCACCGGTCCTTCCGGACATTCGCGGACGAGTCGTATGGCTGCGAAATGCGTGTTTTCCTGCCCACGGACGCCTTGATGTAGCTCCCATAGGTGGCGAGGCACCCGTACTTGGCGTATGCATGCACAACCTCGTGAATTGCGCCCTTGAGAAGCATGTCGTCGGCGTCATACACAGCCACGATATCATCGTCAGAGACGAAATCCCGCACGAAATCGATGGCTCTCCACATGTTCCCGGCCACTCCGAGGTGTTTCTCAAAGCTCGCCACCGTCTTTTCGCACCAATCCGGTCTCCGCTCAGCCACATCGCAGGCAACGGCTTTGCTGGCCTCGTCTGGCGCGTCCAAAATCACCCACACCTGCGACTGTGTGCCGCACGGGTCTTGCTCATACAGTGCTTTCAGGCACTTTCTGAGGTATTTGGAGCAGTATCTGCCCCTGACGATCCAATGCAGAGTGAGCATTTCAGATACCTGACCATGTTCTGGAGTGGCAATCTGACCATCGATGTCCCGCGCCGGCACATCTGTTCTACGTGGCACCAGTGTTCGTCGTTCGCGTACAGCTGGCGAAGTGCCCTGACGTTCACCCTGGACAACAGTTTCCGTATGCGCTTCTTCGCCTTCGAGTACGACCTGAAATCTCCAATGTGAACGTCACGGTACTTCACGTTGAATCGGCTGCCGTCGGGCATGTAGAGCTTTCTCTCGGGATAGTGCATGCCCGACTGCGACACCATCCGGAACAGCATGACCTCGTCGTACTCACGATACGACGCAAAGCGGTGCTTGTCGACATGATCGTGGCCGCCCCGCTGTGCAATCGCCTTGTAGATCTTGCGCATGTTGTTGGTCTTCTCGTACCACTCGTGCGGCTTGATCATCAGCGTCCCGCACGCCAACCTGGTGAAGTTGCCCTTCCAGCCATTCTGACCGTACACCTCGGGCCGACGCGGCTTGCGATATGGTCCGCGGAACGTGCTGTACGGAACCCGCGACCTTCTCATGATGCGATTGTGGTACTCGACATGGGGAATGGCCTGCCGAAAGATCAGAAAGTCGACATCGCAGATGTAGGCGAACTTGTACGGCTTCAGGTACTCTTTCGGAATCAGTAGTCTTGCCGCACCGCACGCCCCGTGCTTGTCGTTCATGTCCTGAAACTGGTTCTCGAGGATCTTCCATCCGGTAATATGGGCGAAGTGTGGTGAGCGGAGAATGTTCCAACATGCCTGCTTGATAGTCCCCTTGACCAAGACAAGTATGTCCCACTCCGGATACGCAGTTTTCGCTGCGTAGATGAACGTAGGGATGTAGAATTGAAATGCATCCCCGCTCACCACTGTAGCGCAGACCGTGTTCGTCACCGTTTCTCTCTCTTTGGTTTCCATCCGGTCTTCCTCAGCGTACCATAGACATACGCATCAGCACGCTTTCCCTTGAGGCCCTTCTTCTTGGCCTCTGCCTTCAGTTCGCGCTCCATTTTCGCTGGCATGTGCTACCGAGCCTTCTTCGCGTACTTCAGCACGCCCTTGTTCGACACTTCCTTCGCAGCCTTCGCGTTCCGCTCCTTCGCTTCCGCCCGTTTCTGGGCTTCCGTCTTCGTGGCCATTTGCGGCCCCTTTCTTGTAAATGAGTGTATCCTTGTCCTTGGCGAACATGCCCTTGACAAGTTTGAATCCGTGCTTGAGGCACAGATCTCTTCCTGCAGTTGACAGCCATCCAGTGATCACGTGGTCATACGACTCGGTGATGTGACGCATGAGTTCGTCTCCGAATCCGCGCCCACGATCGTCTTCATGGTAGATGTAGATGTCAAGCAGAACCGTTGCTCCCGTCGGGGTTGGGATCATCAGCGCCCTGCCAACCATCCTGTTGCCCATGTAAAGGCAGAGGTTGTCAATGGCGTGAATGTCGGAGATGTACTCGCCACGCACGTGCGTTTTGCCTACCTGCTTCGTCCTCAGCACTGCATTCATCGTGCCATCCACCTGTTCGGGTTTCTCGCCCCGGCGGTCTCGGGGACCGCTGGGCCTGCCTTGCGGTAATCCGGCATCGCCACGAGTTGCGGCTGCGGCTTGGCCTTCCTGCGGATCTCGCTCAGCGTGAGCAGAAGGGCCTTGCCGAACCCCATGTCGTCGTCCTTGATCTTTGTCTTGACAGACCACGAGTTCAACTGCATGAGCGACATTTTGCAGTTCGTATGCACTATCACATCGCTGTTGTCGAACATCTGGGCGCCGAGCGACAGCGCTCCGAACTCGTCGTACCGCACGGTCTCGCGCACGAGCACGTTGCACTCGCGCCTCAGCACGGTCGCGATGGAGTGCCGCTCGCCTTCGTCCTTGAACATCAGTTCGTTTCCGATGACGAGCGGGTTGCGGCAGTCAGGGTAGCGCCCGTAGTTGAACCTCTCCTTCAACACCGAAGCCATCTCCTGAGCAATCGGGATCGGCAGCCGGAACTCGTTGTACACCCAGAGCTTGTTGCGGTAGAACTCGTAGATGGCGCCGATACCATACACCGTCAGGTCTTTGCTGACCACGAGCGACACGTAGTGGAGAATGTCAAGGGTGGTTGCTCCAGTGAACGTCGGGTCGAACACCCTGCGCTGATCCCAGTCGACATCGAACGGCCTGACCGTGTTTTCGCCGTACTCCTTGCGTGAGAACACCTTCTTGTCGCCCCCGGCGAACGCCAGAACGACCGCATCTGCCTTGTCGGGAGACCGCCCCAGGCGCTTCTTGAACTCCACTTTCGGCTCGATGGTGATGACCGTCATGTCAGCTGGCCGCCACTCGCGACCGCACAACTCCTCGGCGAGCAGGTCGTCGTGGGGCAACTGCACGTTCTTGAGGTGTGCGTTCAACTCGAACCACATCTGGGTGCCGTAGTTCTTGTACTCGATGTTGGTAGCGGCAGAGTTCGAGTAAATCGGCATGACCTCGACGTTGTCCTCGGTGTTGAGAGTGAGAAACTCAATCAGGGTGCTGCCGTAGCCGCCGTGCGCGTCGACCTTGATCTTGATCTTCGATTTGATCCCGGTCTTATCCCGCCACTCCCTGACGCACGTGATAACGTGGCGGTTCAGTTCCATCGGGGTGGTCTTGGGGAACGCCCTCAGATCTACCACGACATTGCCCTGCCGTACACCGATTACTGCCAGGTCGTCGCCTTCGAGCGCTGGGTCCACCCCGAGTTCGAGGAAATCACCGACCGTCACCTCTCGTTCCATGGCCGCGTTGATGTCGGCGAGGGATATGATCGACCGCGGGTTGCTCGGCGGGAACTCCCCCTTGACGCGCACCATGTAGACAGGACTGTCCGGATGGTGCATCTCGCGCTTTTCCTGCAACCACCGCTCCCCGACGATAGCACTGTTCTCTGAGTTGAAGTGGAGTTGGTCCCACCACTTGCGCTTGCTGTGGAACGCGTCGTAGAATGCCCCGATGGTCCGCGTCGGGTTCCCGATCATGAGATACCTGTTGTCGTATCCGGTCGTGAGGCACGATAGAAGCGCTTCCTGAATCTTGTCGAGTTCCTCGGCTGACGCCTCGTCTGCTACGACGAGCATGTGTGCTGCGTGCAACCCCTGCAGGGACTCGGGTGCCTTTGCTGTCACAATCCACGCCGCCCACGAGGTCGGGTACTCAGGGTGCTGCTTGGTCCCGCGGCGAGACAGGCGCTCGGCGCCGAACTCAAACTCGTCGCTGAACACGCCGCTGTTTGCGTAGAGCAGTCCCAACTGGCTCCATACCGTGTTCTTCAGCTGGTCAAACTTCGGTCCTGTGATGATGACCTTGGCGTGTTCCCGGGTGTAGATGAACCACAGCGCCAGGCAGGCGAGGCTGAAGGTCTTGCCGATACCGTGGCCAGAGCGCACGGCGACTCGGTCGCTCTTTGCCACCGCATTCATCAGTTCGATCTGTTCTGGTTCGATGCGCCGGCCAACCTTGTTGGCGCGCAATTCTTCTGGGGTCAGTTTCAGCACCAAGTCCTGGGCGAACTCGACCGGATGGTCGATGTAGAACGTGAGCGCCTCTGGCGGCATGTCGTTCTGTTGTTTTCTGTTCATGCCCTGACCGCAACTTGAAGGTGCGTTGTGATGGTAATATGAATCATGGCCAGACTACTCGTTGATCCGCTCGGGAAGACCGTGCTTCAGTGCTTCCTTGTTGAACGCATCTTTCGCTTCGACATCCGTGGCGTGAAACGTCTCTGTCGTCACGCCGTTGACGCTGATCCTGGCAGAGAACGAGTTCGGCGAAACCTGCTTCACTCCGCGGTACTTGCGTATTCTCATGGCGGCTCGGTCGTCGTCTGACGGCCAGTGCATGTACTCGGTCGACGTCATGAACGGGATCTTGTTAACGGCCGCCGTGTCGCCGTAGACCTCGACCGCCTTGACATTGTATGCCCGGGCCGCGTCGCACTCCGTCTCCCAGAACCCGATGGGCATGCTTGCCAGGTTGGTCCTCCAGATCCCGCGTGCCTCGTCCCACATGACGCCGAGAAACTCCGATTTGCCGACTCCTGCGGTCCAATGGATGGTATGCCGAGCGGCGTCGACAATGTGCAGGTTGGACCGAGTGCAATTCAGGGCGTTCCCGTCGCGAAACCGCACCTCATACGACTGCGGGACTCCCGCAATGAGCCTCTGCAGGTACACAACGGTAGGCCCTGTCTTGCACCGCAGACCGCGCAACACCCTCCTGGCATAGTATGAAGCGCCCGAGTTGTGCTGGGCAGACCAGTTGTACTGAGCCAGCCACTCGTACACATCGTCATCAACCAGTGCAACCTTGTCTTTGGTCAACAGAATCCGCTTCATCTATGCCTTCCTTGCTGCGCGGGTCACTTCTTCATTGCCTCTTCGAGCTTCGTGTACGCCGCCGCGTACGCGTCTTCATCCCAATCGTCGAATGTACCGAACGCGGCCTCGACTTCGTCGCGGATAGCGGCGACCTTGTCTGCTCCAAGGCCCTTGTACGCAGCGAGGGCCTTGCTGGAATAGCGCTCCCGCCACGTTTTCTCGCCCTTGTCCTTCGGTGGCCTGCCGCGGCGGGGGGGGTGCGCGTCCGGAGCAGGGGAAGCCGCCGGCTCGGTCGGGGCCGCCGGGGCCGTTTCTGCCGCCGGGGCCGTTTCTGCCGCCGGGGCCGTTTCGGCCGCTGGGGCGGGTTCGGGAGCCTTCTGCTCGACAACACGCGACACGAACGTCTCGCCCACCGTTGAGTCACCGTCCATCAGGCTGGTATACGTCCCGATCAGCCGCTCGATGTCGCCCTGAGAGATTTCGTTGCGGCCCGGCTTCTTGAGGAACTCCAGGATCATCGGCTCGGTGACTCCGATGGTCTTGTAACGCTCGAACATCTTGTCGATGCGCTGCGGCAACTTCGACTTGTCGCCCACGGCGATGCGTTTCGCAGCTTCGTAGGCCCTGGTCACGAGCGCTCGCGGCACGAGCTTGAAGATGGCCTCGCGCATGGCGATGGAGCAGGCGGCGTTGCTCGTCACGGCAATCATATCGTCGGAATACCGGGA
>Ga0172365_10001583_pt1 | contig 16502 bp, 10 predicted proteins | sample LakKivSesite48cm_FD_114535 | JGI IMG/M metagenome (GOLD analysis project Ga0172365, IMG submission 114535) | Sediment microbial communities from Lake Kivu, Rwanda - Sediment site 48cm | ecosystem: Environmental > Aquatic > Freshwater > Lake > Sediment | place: Rwanda: Western Province, Lake... | reverse complement strand
CTCGGCCTGTATTATATGACCAAAGCCAGGAAAGGTACACCCGAGAACCCGGTGAAGGGAGAAGGCTTGCGTTTCTATTCACCTGAAGAGGTGCATATAGCCTTCAACGAGAAAAAGGTTGAACTGCATGCCGTTATCCATGTAAGGATCCCTGTCCGGGAAAACGACAAGGTCACCTATAAAATGATCGAGACGACAGTAGGAAGGGTAATTTTCAATGAGTGCGTGCATGAGAACGTGGGTTTCATCAACGAATTACTGACAAAGAAATCCCTGCGTGACATCATCGGGACTGTCCTGAAACGAACCGGCACGGCTGTGACTGCCAGATTCCTTGATGACATAAAAGATATGGGTTATGAAATGGCATTCAGGGGAGGACTCTCGTTCAACCTCGATGATGTGATCGTTCCCACAGAAAAAATGGAACTGGTGGATGAAGGTTACCAGCAGGTGGATGAGGTGGTCACGAACTACAACATGGGTTTTATAACCAATAATGAAAGATATAACCAGATCATCGATATCTGGACACATACGAACGCAAGAATTACACAGACATTGCTCAGGCAGCTGAGTTCAGACAAGCAGGGTTTCAACCCCGTATATATGATGCTTGACTCAGGTGCCAGGGGATCAAAAGAACAGATACGGCAGCTGTCAGGTATGAGAGGGCTCATGGCTAAGCCCCAGAAATCAGGATCTACCGGTTCCGAGATCATCGAGAACCCGATCCTTTCCAACTTCAAGGAAGGACTGTCGGTACTTGAGTACTTCATATCCACACATGGTGCCCGTAAAGGTCTTGCAGATACAGCACTGAAAACGGCCGACGCCGGTTATCTCACCAGGAGGCTTGTTGATGTTTCACAGGATGTCATTGTTTCAGAGTCTGACTGCGGCACCCTGCGCGGTATACTGGCAACAGCCATTAAGAATAATGAAGAAGTGGTCGAGACCTTGTTCGAGAGGATCCTTGGCCGTACAACAGTACATGATATCTATCACCCCATGACAGGCGAATTGATCGTAAAAGCCGGGGATGAGATAACCGAAGAGATTGCCAGGAGGATCGAAGACTCCCCGATCGAACAGGTGGAGATCCGGTCAGTGCTGACCTGTGAAGCCAATAAAGGTGTCTGTGCCAAATGCTACGGAAGAAACCTGGCAACAGGAAAAATGGTAGAGATAGGTGAAGCAGTGGGGGTCATAGCAGCCCAGTCTATAGGCGAGCCGGGCACACAGCTGACACTGCGTACCTTCCACGTCGGGGGAACGGCTTCCAATATAACCTCGGAATCAAGCGTCGTTTCCAAGTATGAAGGTGTCTTGCAGATTGATGAACTGAGGACCGTGGAAAGGAAAGATGAAGATGGCGGTAAAACGGATATCGTCGTGGGACGACTGGCAGAAATGAGAATACTCGACAAACATACCGGCATACCGCTGACCACCCATACCGTACCCTATGGTTCTAAGCTATATTTCAAGGACGGAGCAAAAGTGACCAAGGGCTCACTGATCTGCGAATGGGATCCTTATAACGCGGTCATCATCTCGGAAACAACAGGAAATGTGGAGTTCGATAGTGTGATCGAAGGGATTACGTACCGTGAGGAATCAGACGAGCAGACAGGTTTCAGGGAAAAAGTGATCATTGAAACAAGGGATAAAACAAAAAACCCGGGCATTCGGATCGTTACCAAAGGAAAGGAAGAGATAGTAAAGTCCTATAACCTGCCGGTGGGAGCACATATTATGTTCGTCGAGGGTGACCTTGTTCAGAAAGGCGAGATAATGGTCAAGATACCCAGAGCTGTAGGTAAATCAGGAGATATAACCGGCGGATTGCCGCGCGTGACAGAGCTGTTCGAAGCCAGGAACCCGTCGAATCCAGCCATCGTTTCAGAGATCGACGGAGAGGTTGAGTTCGGTAAGATAAAAAGAGGGAACAGGGAGATCATCATTACCTCCAAAGCAGGAGAAGTGAAGAAATACCTGGTACCGCTGTCCAAACAGATACTCGTTCAGCAGAACGATTATGTCAAGGCCGGGACACCCCTCTCAGACGGAGCCATCACCCCATCCGACATACTGGCTATTAAAGGTCCCACAAAGGTCCAGGAATATATAGTGAATGAAGTGCAGGAGGTGTACAGGCTGCAGGGTGTGAAGATCAACGATAAACATTTCGAGGTCATTGTCAGGCAGATGATGAGAAAAGTGGAGATCGAGGACCCGGGTGACACTAAGTTCCTGGAAAAACAGGTCATCGATAAATGGGAATTCATGGATGAGAACGACTGGATCTTCGGGAAGAAAGTAGTGGTCGATTCAGGGGACTCCCAGACACTTAAAGCAGGACAGATCATTACTGCAAGGAAGCTGCGTGACGACAACTCCATCCTTAAAAGGAAAGATATGAAACAGGTCGAGGCGCGTGATGCCGTTCCTGCAACATCAAGACAGATACTCCAGGGTATCACCAAGGCTGCCCTGCAGACACAGAGCTTTATCTCCGCCGCCTCTTTCCAGGAAACCACAAAAGTGCTTAACGAAGCCGCTATCTTTGGCAAGGTTGACCTCCTGGAAGGGCTGAAGGAAAATGTCATCGTGGGGCACCTGATACCTGCCGGCTCAGGCGTTCGTGATTATGACCGCCTTGTGGTCGGATCAAGGGAGGAATATGAGAGCCTGATGGCAGGACAGCCTCATGAGGATAAAGAAATGGTTGAGGACCAACATTAAAAACCATACAGATGTCAGAAGACGAAAAGAAAAAAAACCAGATCAATATTGAGCTTAAGGAAGACATTGCCCAGGGAACATACTCCAATCTTGCTATAATCACCCATTCAAGCTCAGAATTTGTCATCGATTTTGTGCGGGTCATGCCCGGACTGCCAAAAGCTGATGTCAAATCACGGATCATACTGACCCCCGAGCATGCAAAAAGACTGCTGTTCGCCCTGCAGGATAATATTAGCAAATTTGAAGCAACCCATGGCGAGATCAAGCATGTGGAGCCGGGCACGCCCATACCGCTTAATTTTGGCGGGCCGATGGCACAGGCATGACATGACTTATAATTTTTATCAGCAATTAAATCCGACCTTGCATGAAAATCCTCGTTTGTCTGAGCAGTGTGCCGGATACAACTACTAAAGTCCGGTTCAGGGACCGGGACAGGTCATTCGATGCCGGCGGTGTCCAGTGGATCATTAATCCCTGGGATGAGCTGGCCCTCACAAGAGCCCTTGAGCTTAAAGAAAATCCCGCTGCCGGTGTGCAAAAAGTTACTGTGGCAACGGTGGGCACTGCAGAGACAGAGCCGGTGATCAGGAAAGCACTGGCTATTGGTGCCGATGATGCTTACCGGGTTGATGCAGCGCCACAGGATGCCTGGTGCGTTGCAAACCAGCTTGCCATGGTGGTGGGGAAAGAACCGTTTGACATCATCCTTGCCGGCATTGAATCGAGTGACTATAACGGGTCAGCCGTGGGAGGCATGCTGTCAGAGATCCTTGGCATACCTTCTGTATCCGCCATTTCCAGCCTTACCATAGAAAACAACCAGGTCATACTTAACCGGGAGATTGACGGGGGGAAGGAAGTGGTGCATATACCTGTACCCTTCGTGGGAATAGTCCAGAAAGGGATCGCCAAGGAACCCCGGATAGCATCGATGCGGGGCATCATGACGGCACGTACAAAACCTCTGCAGGTTCTTCCTCCTGCAGCTGTCACACCTATGACAGAGACAGTTGAATATCAGCTGCCTGCAACAAAGAAAGCCTGCACGATGGTCGATCCGGCCAGTATCGGTGAGCTGGTTCGTTTGTTGCAGAATGAAGCCAAAGTCCTTTAATCCTTACAATAATACCTATGTCAGTACTGGTTTTTGCGGAAAACTGGGATGGAAAGTTCAAGAAACAAACCTGTGAACTGGTTACCTATGCCCGGCAGATGGCAGACATGCTCGGTTTCCCGGTAACTGTCGTTTCAATCGGTAATGTTACGGATGAAGAGTTGAAGACCCTCAGCAGATATGGAGCGGACAGGATCGTGAAGATAAGCGGGGAACAGTATAAAATCCTCGATAATCAGTCCTGTACTTCAGCGATCGCACAGGTGGCAGAGAAGGAACAAGCCGGGGTGATCATCCTGGCACATAACAATACCGGTAAAGCCCTTGCACCACGGTTATCGGTGAGGCTGAAAGCCGGGCTGGCTTCAGGGGTAAGCTCCCTTCCTGCAAGCAGGGATAATTTTGTTGTCCGCAGGAAAGTGTTCAGCGGAAAAGCATTTGCTGCCGTCAGGATCAGTTCGGAAAAGAAGATACTTACCCTTTCCCAGAATTCATTCGGCATAAGCGAGGCACCCAAGGAAAGTATGGTAGTAAGCTTTACTCCCAAACCGGATCGTACAGGCATCCAGACAGAGGTCAGGGATGTTCAGAAACAGGCAGGAAAGGTCATCCTCACCGATGCAGAGATAGTGGTGTCGGGTGGACGTGGCATGAAATCACCCGACAACTGGGGACCGCTGGAAGAGCTGGCCGGCATCCTGGGAGCCGCCCTCGCCTGCTCAAGACCGGTCTCAGATGAAGGGTGGAGGCCGCATGAGGAACATACGGGGCAGACCGGCAAGATCATCGCCCCGAACCTGTATATGGCCTTCGGCATTTCAGGGGCTATACAACACCTGGCTGGCGTCAGCTCCTCAAAATGCATCGTTGCTGTCAATACTGATAAGAATGCACCTATCTTTGAGGCAGCGGACTATGGGGTGGTGGGAGATGCACATAAGGTGCTTCCTGATCTGATCAGGGAGATCAGGGCTGCTAGAAACCAGTGATCCGCTGCACACCGAACCGAATCCGGAAAAAATGATCAGACAACTAATCTTTCTCCTTTCCCTCATCATCACATTCGGAGTATTTGCCTATACTGTCAGGATATATATTGCCCGATTCAGGATCACAAAAGCAGGCTTTCCGGTCAGGGAGACCGGTAAAAGAATACTGCTTATGCTCAGGGTGGCTTTCGGGCAGACCCGTATATTCCGTAAGCCTGTCCTGGGTTTCCTGCATGCACTGGTCTTCTGGGGATTCTGCGTGATCCTCATAGGAAGCATAGAGATGGTCATTGACGGACTGGCGGGCACGGAACGAATACTTCATATCCTGGGTCCCGTTTATAAAGTCATCATTGCCTCAGGTGATATATTTGCTGTCCTTATAACGGCTGCCATCATCGTTTTTCTTATCCGCAGGGTGTTCCACTCGGTGAAAAGGTTCCATGGGATAGAGATGAAGCGGATCTCCCATGTCGATGCCAACGTATCCCTCCTTCTGATCCTTATCCTGATGGTCTCCCTGCTGGGGATAAACAGTTATTATCTTACCTTAACTGCACAGGACGGGAAAGAGGTTTACGGATTTTTCCCTGTCAGCCGCTATTTAGCTCCCTGGATATCATTCCCTTCTGCAGGGGCAAATGTCATGATGCATGAGATATACTGGTGGACCCATATACTCGTGATCTTTTTCTTCGCGAACTACCTCCCGTACTCAAAACATTTCCACGTGTTCCTGTCTGTTCCCAATGTTTTCCTGGGCAGACTTGAGCCGCTCGGGAAGATTAAGACCATGGAAAGTATCACCAGGGAGGTCAGGATCATGATGGATCCAAACCTGGCATTTGCTGCCCCGACAGCCGGTCAGGCAGCAGAAACGGTTGCCCGGTTCGGAATACTGGATGTGGATGATATCACCTGGAAAAACTATTTCGACTCTTTATCCTGTACCGAATGCGGCAGGTGCACCGCTGCCTGCCCTGCGAATATCACCGGGAAAAAACTGTCACCCCGGAAGATCATGATGGATGTACGTGCAAGAATGAAAGAAAAAGTGACCGGGAGGCTTATGGAAAAAACCGGTTCTTCCGATAACCACACACTGCTCGGTGATTATATCACGGGAGAAGAGCTGTGGGCCTGTACGCTCTGTAATGCCTGTGCACGCGAGTGCCCTGTCAATATTAATCATCCGGAACTGATCATTGGAATGAGAAGGTACCTGGTGATGGAAAAATCTGCTGCCCCGGGTGAGCTGAACGCGATCTTTTCAAATATTGAGAACAACGGCGCACCCTGGCAGTTCTCCCGCCAGGACAGGTTGCTATGGGCCGCCGGCCTTGACGTTCCTGTTATGGCCGATCTTGCCTCACGGGGAGAAAAGCCCGAATACCTGCTGTGGGTGGGCAGCGCCGGTGCGTTTGATGACAGGTATAAGCAGGTCTCCCGAGCCTTTATTAAAATTCTTAACTATCTGAAGGTCAGCTATGCCGTGCTCGGCACGGAAGAGTCATCGAGCGGTGATGTGGCACGAAGGGCAGGCAACGAGATGCTGTTCCAGATGCAGGCACTGATGAATATTAAGCTGCTGAATACCTACGGCGTGACAAAGATACTGACCTGCGATCCTCATGCCTATAACACTTTAAAGAATGAGTACCCTGACCTGGGAGGACATTATGAGGTCAGCCATCATAGCCAGTTCCTGGACAAAATGATAGAAAGCGGGAGGCTGCAGATTCCCCGGACCTCAAAGCTGAAGCAGAAGATCACCTTTCATGATCCGTGTTACCTGGGACGTGCGAACGGGGAGTACAAAGCACCCAGGAAGGTGCTCGTTGCAGTTGCTGAAGATATTGTTGAAATGGACAGGAGCAAAAGCTTTGCACTCTGCTGCGGCGCCGGCGGAGGGCAGATGTTCAAGGAAGCGGAAAAAGGAGAGAAAGAGATTTTTATTGAACGGACTGAAGAGGCTCTGAGCACCGGTGCCGGGGTGATCGCCACCGCCTGCCCGTACTGTATGGTCATGATGACCGACGGACTGAAATACAAGAACAGGGAAGATATTGTAAAAAATTACGATATTGCAGAAATGGTAGTGATAGCGTTGGGTATGCAGTAACATTCGGTGCGGATTCCAGGGTAAAAACTATTACGGAATAAGTCGGAAGACAGAAGTCAGAAGTCGGGAGTCAGAAATCGGAAGATAGAGATCAGATATTCCCTTTTCCGCATCAACGCATTAACGCTTTAACGCATCGACCAGGAACCAGAGACTTTTTATTCTTAAACCTTGAACCTTGAACCTTGAACCAGGGACTTTTTATTCTTAAACCTTGAACTTTTCACCCTGTGGAATTCCCGCCGGAGGCGGGACTGCAAAGCAGTATTCCACAGGATAAACTTTGAACTTTGAACTCTTTACACTGCAACATGTCAACACGCCAACACGCAACACGCCGACAATTCTTTTTACTCACTACTCACTACTCACTATTCACTTTCTGCATCCGGCTTGATAAACTAATTTAAACGACAAAATATGGAAGAATCTACGATCATCACCGGCGGTGCATTCCTGGTCCGGGAATCCGGCCCGCAACCTGTTTTTATCCCCGAGGAATTCAATGAAGAGCAAAAGCTGATAGGTCAGACCTGTTCAGATTTCCTCGAGACAGAGGTTATCCCTCTGCTTGACCGTATCGATGCCCAGGAAGAAGGGCTGATGAGAAACCTTCTCACCAAAACAGGGGAGATGGGCTTGCTGGCCATTTCACTCCCTGAGGAGTATGGAGGGTTCGGCCAGTCTTTCCTGACATCCATGCATGCCTGCGAGATCCTCGGTGCAGGTTATTCCTATGCGGTGGCCTATTCATGCCATACCGGCATAGGCACCCTGCCGATCATGTACTATGGTGACGAAAAGCAAAAAGCAAAATATATTCCCAAACTGGCCACAGGTGAATGGGCTGGCGCCTACTGCCTTACCGAACCTGGTGCGGGGTCAGATGCCAACTCGGGAACCACAAAAGCCACCCTGTCTCATGACGGGAAATATTACCTGCTGAACGGGCAGAAGATGTGGATCACCAACAGTGGTTTTGCCGATGTGATGACCGTGTTTGCAAAGATCGATAATGACCGGGTACTGAGCGCCTTCATCGTGGAAAGGACGTTCCCGGGCATAATCTTTAATCCTGAAGAAAAAAAGATGGGGATCAAAGGATCATCCACCAGGCAGATCTTTTTCAACGACTGCAGGGTGCCGGTGGAGAACCTGCTCGGCAAACGGGGTGAGGGCTACCGCATTGCACTGAACATCCTGCACATGGGACGTATCAAGCTGGGTGCCAACGTTGTCGGTGCGGCCAAAAGAGCCATTACCCAGTCCGTGCGCTATGCCAATGAGCGGAAGCAGTTCGGATGCCTCATATCAGAGTTCGGGGCGATCAAGTACAAGCTGGCAGAGCAGGTAATACGTACCTTCGCTTCTGAATCGGCAGTGTACAGGGCAAGCAAAGATATAGATGATGCCATAGCCTATTATGTCGGTAAAGGCGAAGATAAGGGACGTGATACCATGGAGGCATTCAATCATTTTGCCATTGAAGCGGCAGCCATGAAGGTATATGGTTCTGAAGTACTCGATTATGTGGTGGATGAGGCAGTGCAGATATTCGGTGGGATGGGCTATTCGGCAGAAATGCCTGTTGACCGTGCCTACCGCGATTCAAGGATAAACAGGATATTCGAAGGGACAAACGAGATCAACCGACTGCTGGTCGCCGATACTGTCCTTAAACGCGCAGCAAAGGGAGTACTGCCGGTAATGGAAGAGGGACAGAAAGCATATGATGAGATGGCCGGACTCGGGGAGACGACTCCGTTAAAAGAAGAAGAATATTTCGAACAGAAGTCCCGCCATATCAGGAACTTCAAAAAGATCGCCCTGGTACTTATGAAGACAGTGTCGGAAAAATTCGCAAAGACACTTGTCAGTGAACAGGAGATCCTCAATAATATATCAGACATCATCATGCATATTTATGCGGCTGATTCTGTCAGGCTGCGCGTGCAGAAGCTGGAAGCCATCAAAGGAGAGGAAAATATAAAAGTATATAAGGATATACTCGATGTATATGTCTATGATGCTGCTGCCAGGATCAGGAAATATGCAATGGATGCTGTCTATTCATTTGCCTTCGGTGAGGTACGGGAGACGTTGCTGAAAGGGATAAGACATTTTACCTGTGTCGGTGGCGTAAATGTCAAAGAGGCAAGGAGAAGGATAGCCGACAGGCTGACAGGAGAGAACCGTTACTGCTTCTGAGAACGGAAGACTCTACGGGGGGATAACCGGTAAAAGTTTTCACACCCTCACTGCCTGCCCGGCCTGATGATACCTGCCGGCAGGACAGTCCATTTCTGCAGCCTGTGACACTAACTCATCCGGGAAGCATCCATGGGAAACGGTTGAAATTTCTATAATTGGATACAGTGGTCATACTGGGAGCAGGAAGGCTTGCCACCCATCTTGCCCCGGAATTTAAAAGATCAGGACTAAAGATCATCCAGGTTTACAGCAGGACAGCTGAACATGCCGCCCGCCTGTCCGCTATGCTGGATGCACCATACGCCTGCCGGATTGATGAACTTGTTTACTCGGCCGATGCTTATTTCTTTTGTGTTTCTGATGATGCCATTACCTCTGTGCTCAGCCAGGCAAAATTCGGGAGTCAGCTTCTCGTGCATTCTGCCGGGTCGGTTGCAATGGATATTTTCAAAGATTACAGCAGTAATTACGGTGTGCTGTACCCCCTGCAGAGCTTTTCAGATGCAAGAATACCCGACTGGTCGGTCATACCTTTGTGTATAGAGGCTAACACTGAAGATAATGAATCCGTCCTGATGGAGCTGGCCCGGAAAATATCAGGTACAGTGATATCCCTCAACTCGGAAAAACGCAGGCTCCTGCACCTGGCAGCCGTCGTTGCCTCGAACTTCAGCAACCATATGTACACCTTAGCCTGGCAGCTGGCCCGCCACTCCGGTCTCGATCCTTCCCTCATGATACCCCTCATAAGGGAAACAACGGAAAAAGCCATGGAACTGGGTCCTGCCCCGGCACAGACCGGTCCGGCAACAAGAGCTGACAAAAAGATCATACAGGAACACATCGCCCTGCTGGCCGGCGATCCTGAAATACAAAAAATATATACATTTGTAAGCGAGAGTATTAATCCCATACTTTCCGGACAGATGACAAATTTCAAAGAAGAACTGGGCAGGGTCAGGGCATTTATTTTCGATGTCGATGGTGTCCTGTCCGATGCAAAGATATACCTGCACCCACAGGGAGAAATGATGCGGTCGATGAACATCAGGGATGGCTACGCCATCCAGTATGCGGTAAAGAAAGGCTATCCTGTGGCGATCATTACCGGCGGTAACTCGGATAACATCCGTATAAGGTTCTCCCACCTGGGAGTTACCGATATCTACCTTAAGTCAAAAGATAAACTGACCGATCTGCGGGATTTTCTGGACAAGCATGATCTTACTCCGGAACAGGTGTTGTACATGGGTGATGACCTTCCCGATTATGAGGTGATGAAGGCCGTCGGCTTTCCCACCTGCCCCGCCAATGCGGACAGTGAGATAAAAAACCTTGCCAAATACATCTCGGCAAAGGAAGGGGGCGATGGCTGTGCGAGGGATGTGATCGAACAGGTGCTGCGCCTGCAGGGCAGATGGATGGAGGAAGATGCATTTCACTGGTAATTGAATTCCACTGGTAAAAAATGTTGTGACAGCATTACTACGGCTTATACGCTACAGGAACCTCATCATTATTGCCCTGACGCAATACATGATGCGCTACTTTGTCATCTGGCCCATCCTTAAAGTCAACGGATTTGAGCTGCAGATGGACCGGTGGCATTTCCTGCTGCTCGTCCTGTCAGCCCTTCTCATCACTGCGGCCGGTTATGTGATCAATGATTATTTTGATACCAGGACAGACATGCTGAACAGGCCGGAGACGGTCGTTGTCGGTAGGTCGGTCAGCCGCAGGTCAGCGATGCTCCTGCACATCATTCTGAACATTGCGGGCGTTGGCCTGGGCATCTATCTTTCCCTGTATATCGGCATCCTTTCCCTGGGCGTGGCATACCTGCTTGCGGCAGGCCTGCTCTGGTTCTATTCCACCACCTATAAGCGCCAGTTCCTTATAGGGAATCTCATCGTGGCTGTTTTTACCGCCATGGTACCTTTTATCGTGGTGCTCTTCGAAGTTCCCCTGCTGAATGATGAATACCGTTCCATATTGTTACGGAACCACATGAATTTCAATGTTCTGATAGCCTGGGTGGGTGGATTTTCCTATTTTGCCTTCCTGTCCACACTTATCCGGGAGATCATTAAGGATGTGGAAGATTATGAAGGTGACAGGGCTTTCGGCAGGAATTCAATGCCTGTCGTCATCGGGATAAAAGCCACCCGGCATGTGGTTGTGTTCCTGATAGCAGGTATGCTGTTCAGTCTTGCTTATGTCTATTACCGCTTTCTGAGGCAGATGCCTGGCGGCCGCACCGATCTGCTGACACTCGGCTATTTTACCCTCTTCCTGCTGGTGCCTTCTGTCTATCTTATCCTGCGCCTCTACAGGGCATCGGGCAAGAATGATTACCATGTGTGCAGCAACATCACCAAACTGATTATGCTTGGAGGTATCCTGTATTCGGTGGTGGCCTTCGTGATCCTGACCATAAACTTCAGATAATGCATGCTGGCGGACAAGCTTAAAAAATACAGGATCATACTGGCTTCACAGTCTCCACGCCGCCAGGCGCTGCTTAAAGAGCTTGGACTGGATTTTGAGATCATTGCGAACAATGAGATCGAGGAATCGTGGCCGGCGGGGTTGAACAAAGAACAGATACCTGTTTACCTGGCAGAGCTCAAGGCAGCGCATGTCATGCCTGAGGTGCCGGAAGACACCCTGCTGATAACGGCTGATACCATCGTCTGGCTGAACGGGCATGTCATCGGTAAGCCGGTGGACAGGGCCGATGCAGTGAGGATACTGAAAGAGCTGTCAGGTGCTGTTCACGAAGTGATCACCGGCGTATGCCTGCGCACAGGTAACAGGAAAAAGACATTCATCGCCTCCTCCCTGGTGTACTTCGCCCGGTTGTCTGATGAAGAAATAAATTACTATGTGGAAAACTACCGGCCGTTTGATAAAGCCGGCGCTTATGGTATACAGGAGTGGATAGGGTACATAGGGCTGGAAAAGATCGAGGGATCCTATTACAACGTGATGGGTATGCCGGTGCAGAAACTCTACACCGAACTGAAGAGTTTCATTTTTTAGACAATATTATATTCAGCTCCTTCAGTGCTGGGTGGTGAGTGTGGGTTGCACACCCCCCAGATTGACTGGGGGTTATTCACATTAAGCTCTTTCAGAGCAGGGTGCTGCTTCAGCTCCTTCAGAGCTGAGTAGTGATTGTGGGTCACTTACCCCCGGATGGACCGGGGTTACCCCCCAGATTGACTGGGGGTTATTCACATCAGGCTCTTTCAGAGCAGGATACTGCAAATAAGCCGCGAAATGCGGCTGTATATGAATAACCCCCGGTGAAACCGGGGGTAAAGAACCACTATATGATAAACCCTGAAGGGGTTTAATCCGCCTGTGAACAGATCCGCCAGGAAGCTAATCCACCAGCTGTTGAACAAGCAAGCAAGCAGGCATGGGCAAATTCCCACAGGCTGGCTCTACACACAAAAATCCCGACCTCGCTGAAATGATCTAAATATTTATATTTTTACAGGATAAATCCAATACCATGTTAACGAAAATTGACTATTTGCTGATCGCACTTTATTTTTTGGTTACCCTCATAGCAGGTATTATGGCCGGGCGCAGACAGCAAAAGGAGGATTATCTGATCGCCAACCGGCAATTGGGAGCCCTTCAGACGGCGAGTACCATTTTTGCCAGCAGGATCGGTGCAGCGATACTGCTGACATATACTGCACTGGTTTTCATATACGGCCTTGGTGCCTTATGGTATTTTATCGGTGCCATATCCGGGTTGTTTGTCTTTTACTTCTTTGGGAAAAAAATCAAAAAGATCGGTGACGACCAGAAATTCTATACCCTCCCGGATTTCTTCTTCTTCTTCAAGGGAAGGTTTGCCGGGTATCTCGCAACGTTGATTGTTGTAACCATCATGTTCGGGTGGGTGGTGCTGAACTTCATTGCAGGAGGGAAGCTCGTTGCAGAATACACACCTATAAGCTATGATCTATCTGTCATCCTCGTGGCGGGTGTGATCCTTATCTACCTGATTGCCGGAGGATTCAAGGCTGTTGTTATCACTGATATCATACAAAGTATCGGTATATTGCTGCTGCTTGTCCTGATGATCTACCTGCTCATTGTGTCTCCCACAAAACCGAAAATTGTGTTTATGGATCTTTTCGATATCCCTGTAAAAGAGGCGATCAGTTTCTTCCTTGCAGGATTCTTTATCCCTATGGCATCTCCGGAGTTGTGGCAGAGGGTATATGCTGTCAGGGACAAGAAACATTTCAAAAGGAGTCTGTTCCTGTCCTCCCTGGGCTATTTCATTATCGGGCTTATCCTTCTGGGGATAGGCCTTGTCGTCAGGGTTGAACTGCCAAACATAGGTCCCGATACCTCCCTGATCGTGGGATTCAGCAAGCTTCTCCCTGTCGGGCTGGCAGGTCTCTCCGTAGTTATCATCTATTCTGCCGTGTCCTCTTCCGCTGATACGTACATGTTTACCACTGCTGCTTCCGTAACCCAGGATTTTCTTCAGAAATCCGGACTATTGTCAGAAAAAAATCTATTTATAGCCATGAGGATATGTATGGCTGTCCTGATGATTGCGGGAGTGACCATGGCTATTGTTTTAAAGAATATTATAGATACGACCTTTTTCTTCGTCTCCCTGACCATGTCGCTTGGCTTTCTTGTACTTGTGATATGGATATACCCGGATATTAACCGGTACAGTGTCAATTATACGATCGTTTTGTGTCTTCTCGGTGTGGTCATTCCGTCTATAATTGTCGGGATATCCACCAGCCTGATCATCTATGCCTGGACATTCTGCATCGTTGGCCTGGCAGCAGGAATAATTGTCAATTATATTATGAAGCCGGTAAGGACCTGAGGAAACAGTACAAATAATTTATAAGCTGCCGATAAGACCGGTAAGCTATGAAACACCGTATCTTCCTGAGCCTTTTAATAATGAGTGCCTGCATACTCCTGCAGGCTGAAGAGGGTATGTGGCTGCCCATATACCTTGATTCGCTGAATATTGAGGATATGCATGCCAAAGGTCTTCTCCTTGATGCCAGGGATATTTACGACACCAGCCATACCGGACTGACAGATGCGGTGGTGATATTCGGCCAGGGATGTACCGGTGCGGTGATCTCCGACAAGGGACTGGTGATCACAAACCATCATTGCGGCCTGGGATATGTACAGTCACACAGTTCGGTGGATAATGATTACATCACCGATGGTTTCTGGGCAAAGACCATGACAGAGGAGCTGCCAAACCCCGGATTAACAGTTTCTTTTCTCAGGAGTATTGAAAATGTCACATCATTGGCGCTTGAAGGGGTAAGCCAGGATATGAATGAGTCTGTCCGTTCGCAGATCATCCAGGCCAATATCATGTCAGTTAAGGACAGCATCGGCAACCGCGGTGGCTACAAAACCGAGATAAAACCATTTTTTTACGGGAACGAGTATTTCCTTTTTAAGTATGAGGTGTTTCCCGATGTAAGGCTTGTTGGCGCACCACCATCCTCAATCGGCAAGTTCGGTGGTGATACCGACAACTGGGTATGGCCCCGGCATACGGGTGACTTTTCATTGTTCAGGATCTACGCCGGGAAGGATAACCGCCCGGCACCATGGTCACCGGATAATGTACCATACCGTCCCTCTGTACACCTGCCTGTATCCCTGAAGGGAGTGCAGGATGGAGATTTTACCATGGTCTGCGGATACCCAGGCAGTACCTTCCGGTTCCTAACCTCCTCTGAGCTTAAATTAATTACTGAAAAAAGCACACCGGCAATGATCAGGGCCAGGAGCGAAAGAATGCGTATCATGCTGGAAGCGATGAATGCCGACCCGGCAGTACGCATCAAGTATACCGCCAAATATGCACAGGTTACCAATAGCTTGAAGAAATGGATAGGCATGCTGAAAGGACTGGAACGAACGGGTGCCCTTGAACATAAGAAAGAGACTGAAAATGAATTCCGGGAATGGGTGCAAAAGGACAGCCTGAGGACACAGGAATATGGCTCCGTACTTCCCGGGATTGATACTCTTTGCGGACAGATGCAAAACCTTATCCTGGCACATGATTATGAGACAGAGGTGATCATGTCTGTAGAACTGTTCAGCTTCCTGTCACGGCTGGCATATATAATCAATGATGAATGTAATCAGCACGAGACAAAGGCACAGGCCACGGAAATTACAAGCCGGAGCAAGATACTTATCCGTGACTTCCTGAAGGATTACTATGAGCCTGTCGACCGGCGGATATTCGCAGCGATGATGAAACACTACCGGGAGGATCTGCCTGCAGAGTTCCAGCCCGAGATGCTTTTAACCCTGGAAAAAGAGTTTAAGGGTGATTACGACAGGATGGCTGATTATATCTATGACAAAACCGTGATCCTCAAAAAAGATAAGTTGACCTCCCTGCTGAACAATCCCTGCGACAAGATCATCAGGAAACTGCTGAAAGATCCTGCCTGCAGGCTTTACAGCCAGTTCATGAAAAGAATGTTTATCGCGGATCAGTATTACAATCAGATCAATAAAGGACTGGAAAACGATTACAGGTTATACGTCAGGGCGCTCACGGAGATGGAAAAAGAACGGCACTTCTATCCTGATGCCAATTTCACCATGCGGATCAGCTATGGCAATGTGGCAGGCTTTGATCCCATGGATGCCGTTCATTATCAGTCTTATACAACTCTACAGGGGATCATGGAGAAAGAGAACCCGGAGGTATATGACTACCAGGTTCCGGAAAAACTGAAAGAATTATACCTGCATAAGGATTATGGGAGATATGCCCTGAATGATACCATGCGTGTGTGCTTTATTGCCCGTAACCATACATCGGGAGGTAATTCCGGCAGTCCTGTCCTTAATGCAAACGGGGAGCTGGTGGGACTCAATTTTGACAGGAACTGGGAAGGGACAATGAGCGATTATTTCTATGATCCCGGGCAATGCAGGAATATAAGCCTTGATATCAGGTATGCCCTGTTTATCATCGACAAATACGCCGGGGCGGGGAACCTGGTGGATGAGATGACCATTGTACATTAATATATTCCTCGGTAATAAATGAGGTGCCTTAAAAGGCATCCTCATTTATCAACAAACCTATCTAATTTTAAGCCTCATTTTTAAAAATAGATGTTCATTTCTTTTGCTTCTCCAAAAGTGTTAACCGACTGAGCCGGTAAAAATGGGATGAAACAATTAATTTTACGGCAATTCTTTGCAGTCAAGACCCGTTCGTTTCTTGGTGCTCTTAAGCCCCATCCAAAAGTCTGGT
>Ga0172365_10001580_pt1 | contig 16507 bp, 14 predicted proteins | sample LakKivSesite48cm_FD_114535 | JGI IMG/M metagenome (GOLD analysis project Ga0172365, IMG submission 114535) | Sediment microbial communities from Lake Kivu, Rwanda - Sediment site 48cm | ecosystem: Environmental > Aquatic > Freshwater > Lake > Sediment | place: Rwanda: Western Province, Lake... | reverse complement strand
CGTGCAGCGAGCCATCCAAGCTGGGGGTTGACGTGGATGGTTCCCACGCCCAGTTCATCAAGCTCCCGGACGAGAACGTTCTCCGGATCCCGTGTGGCAGGATCAACCTGGACTCCCGCCCAGATGCAGCTTGTCTGGCCGAAGCACTGGCCATAGCCGAACATGCCATAACCAAGAGCACGATCTTCACGAAGAAGGGGATCATGGACTACCAGCTGAGGAAGCCGATGCTTGTCCTGGGAACCAACCTGGTTGCCCTGAACATACTGCAGAGGCTCGTCGAGGGATACTCCGATAGGCTCATCGTCGTCGACTACAGCAGGGAAAGGCTTGCCCGGCTCAACGGGCTTCCCGATGCCGCGGAACTGCTGGGCAGGAGGATCTTCCCCGTGCTTGCGTCTTCCACGAGCGAGGCGGTGTCGAAGGTGCTGGAGCTTGCCGGAAGGCGCATCCGCATGATCTTCAACGCGATTGGCACCAGGCGCTCGATGGAGGTCGCGTACAGGGTGATGGACGTGTACGCGATCCTGGTAGACGTAGCCTACTTGGCCGAGGATCAGGGGGGATTACACAGCTTGATAGAGGGGAAGAAGGTAACCATATACGATTGCCCGATGGTGCCGTTCGACGAGCTCACAACCTACATGGACATGGCCCTCATCTCCATGAGCTACTCCAGGCTTGAGCCCTGGAGGTACAAGGCCCTGAGGCTGCCCTTGCGCCAGGCGGTGCCGGTCCTTGAGAAGGTCATGGCCGGCGATCCGAGCATGATGGCCCTGAGCCAGATAACCGTGAAGCCCCATGGATAGCGGTGCGGCAGGAAGCTCACTGAAGTTGTCTGGGACCGGGATGCTCGGCCGTAAGGAGGCAGGCAATCAGGACCCTGCAATCGCACATCTTTTTTGCCTCAAGTTCACTCAGGACTTCCGGGCTCTTCCACGCGACGTGTACGTGCTCACGCACACTCCATACAGCAAGCAGGGGCGGCGATAGGCGCAATGAGAAAGGATGCGACGAATGTACCCCTCCTGACCATCTTTCTCTATTCTTCAGGCTCTCTTGGACGGCTTTCGGGGGCCCACTAGCCTATATCTCTATGATGGAGGACGACTGCGTTGAGAAGAGGAAATGGCTGAGCAAGGGGGAGTTCACCGAAATGCTCGGCATCACCAACATGCTCCCCGGCCCCAACGCCACGGAGATGGCCATCCACATAGGACACGCGAGGCGTGGAAGACTTGGGGGAATCGTCGCCGGGCTAGGGTTCACAATCCCGTCCTTCGTCATAATCCTGGCGCTGAGTTGGCTGTACTTTCGATACGGGGCCATGCCCGGCGTGGACGGATTCTTCTACGGCATCAACCCAGTTGTGATCGGCATCATACTCGTCACCCTGCTCAGGTTGGGCAAGTCCTCAATAACCGATCCAAAGCTCGCCGTCCTCTTCGCAGCAACGCTCCTGGCAACCCAGTTCACCAAGGCAAACGAGGCTCTCATAATGCTCCTCTCAGGGTTTGTGGGGATCCTCCTCTATGCACCTGCGTTGAGGAGGGTTTCGACTGCGCTCGTCTTCATGCCGTTAGCGCTCCCAACGTTGGCCATCGCGGTCGGGAGTCTTCCCATCATGCTGCAGCTCTTCCTAGAGTTCCTGAAGGCAAGCTGCCTGATGTTCGGGACAGGCCTCGTCGTCATCCCACTCACCGGGCCTGACATCGTGGAATCCTTCGGCTGGATGAGCTATAGGGAGTTCTTCGACGGCGTGACGCTGGGTCAGGTGAGCCCGGGGCCCGTAATGAAAACGGCCGGCTTCGTCGGCTACAAGGTCGCAGGGGTACCGGGCGCGACGGCGGCGTTCTGGGCGATATTCCTACCTCCCTTCTTCATAGTGACCCTCCTTGCACCGTTCTACAGACGTATGCGGAGGGATCCTTGGCTGCAGGGCTTCCTGAAGGGCGTGAAGGTTGGGGCAGCGGCAACCATACTTGGCGCCGTCGTATCGATGGCCCCGGCGACCTTCACTGACCTGCTGACCGTCGCAATCGCCGCAGCCAGCTTTGTGGCCACGCTGAAGCTGAAGGTGAACCTGTCGCTGCTCGTCATTGGTGCAGGCGCATTGGGAGTGATGACGAGACTTCTGTGACTCCCACCTCAGCCGGGAGCCATTCCGGGCGGCAAGGCCCGCCGAACTTCGCAATCTCACGACAACGAGAGACGGGTGCCCCAAGAACGCCGCTGGGATCTCTATGGACCGAAGGCCGCTTGCCCATGTTCACTCATCTGGGAACTGCGAAATGTCCGGTGAGGCAGGCCCGGCATCTTCCGGACAATGCCGGACTCACTTCGAACGGTGAGCTCGGCAAGTACTGCGAGGGTGGTCGTAGAAGGGAAAGCGGCTGGGAGAGGCTGATCCGCAAGTACCTCACCAACCGACACATCAGGCATGGGCACCAGCCCTTCAAGGTGCCCTTCGCATTGGACGAAAGGAAAACCCTCACCTACAAGCCCGATATCACAGCAGGCAATGTCATCATCGAACCCACGCGATGATCGACAGCACGTTCATACAGAAGATGATGGCTTTCCGCAAGGCCTATCCACACGAAAAGACCATGCTGACCCTGCGCAACGATGACATCCCTCGCGTTCCCGACCAATTGTACGAGGACATCCTTCCGATAGAACAGCACGATCCCCTTGGACAGGGACTGCGCAGGATCGGAAGCCGCAGCAACTCCAGCGGTCGCGAAAGGGCACTGGCAGGGAGTGCCATGCCGAAGGAACCAAAGCCAATCCGAGGCACCGTCGGTCCAGAAGACAAAGGCAAGGAGGAACCGAAGAGGTCCAAGACGCCTGACGCAGAGAACGCAAGACAGACCATTCGCACAGTGATCCTGGACAGGAAAGGGCAGACGATACGCCGCGCGGAACTGATCGATGCCGGTCTCGACAAGAAACTCGTGGGCAAAGTGCTACAGGATCTCGTCAAGGAGGGATTGGTGACCTCCTTGGGGTTGGGACAAGTACAAGGCACATTCACCCGGTTGAGAGGGGACGCGAGTTCAGGATGGCAGAAGGCGTCTGTCGGAACCCCATGGCCTGCCTCAAGAGGCGAGGAGGCAAAGGGGCTCAGCATGAGGAACTGACGCTCCTTGGAAGGGGGCCAGGCCCAACCCCGCCTCGTCCTCGTCGGAAATCTTTTTAAGGATTTGCCCGGCCTTTTTAAACCAGGGCCATGAAGAATCCTCCCAAGATCGAGGTCCAGAACATAGTGGCGTCCGTGGACCTCAAGACGGACCTGGACCTGGTGGAACTTGCGTCCCTGCTTGAGGAAGCGGAGTACGATCCCGATAGCTTCCCAGCCCTCATAGTCAAGCTGAGGGAACCCAAAGTCTCCTTCCTCGTCTTCAGAAACGGCAAGATCAACTGCACCGGCGCCAAGAGCGTTAAGGTGGCCGAGAAGGGGATCGCGGAGCTGGTGAAGCGCCTCGGGTCCCTTGGCATCGAAATCAAGACACGCCCCGAGGTCGTCGTGACGAACGTCGTGGCAACGGTGGACCTTGGGATCACCCTCAACCTCGACGAGCTTGCCCTCAACGTCGAGAACGTCGAGTACGAACCGGAGCAGTTCCCGGGCCTAGTCTACAAGCCGTATGGATCCAACATCTCCGTCCTGGTGTTCGGTACGGGCAAGTTGGTGCTTGCCGGGATGAAACAGGCATCCGATGCAGAGGAGATACTGAACGGGCTCATTGAGAAGCTCGGCGACCTAGGCATGATGTAGGTTTCGCCTGCCTCCTCATGGCAGCCCTGAGCGGAGCGCGGACCGACGCCCTTAGTCAAAATCCGTGTCGGTCTCCTTCTCCTCTTCCTCTTCGCCTTCCCCGGCGGGCTTCTTGCCCGCCCCGCCGGCCGCCTCTCCCTTTGAGGAGATGACGTCGTCTATCCTCAACAGGATCCCCACAGCCTCCGTGGCCGACTTGATGGCCTGCCTCTTCACGACGAGGGGATCGATCACATTGAGTGCGGACATGTCCGCGACCTTCTTGTTGATGACATCCAGGCCGGTCGACGCGCCCTTCTGCTTTGACTGGGCAATAAGGTCCTGTAGGGTGTCTATCGGGTCCATACCGGCGTTCTCAGCCAGAGCCCTGGGGATCTCCTTCAAGGCCTCGGCATATCCCTGGACCGCAAGGCCCTCCCGCCCCCCGACCGACTTGCCGAACTCGCCCAGCCGGTTGGCAACCGCGATCTCTATGGCCCCGCCGCCGTACGCAATCCGCGGATCCTTCGCGATGTCCCCGACAACGCACACGGCATCGTGCAAAGCCCGCTCGGTCTCGTCCACGACATGTTCTGTCCCTCCCCTGACCAGGATCGTCACTGCCTTGGGGTCTCTGCAGTCCTCCACGAAGATCATGTCGTCGCCCGCTATCTTCCTTTCCTCCACGAGCCCTGCATGACCGAGGTCACTAGCCGAAAGCTCCTGCACGTTGGTTACGATCGTGGCTCCCGTGGCACGGGCTAGGTTCTCCACGTCACTCTTCTTCACCCTTCTGGCAGCAAGGATCCCAGCCTTGGCCAGGTAGTGCTGGGCAATGTCGTCGATGCCCTTCTGGCACATGACCACGTTTGCGCCGCTCGCCACGATCTTGTCGACCATCTCCTTGAGCATATCCTCCTCCTGCGCCAGGAAGCTCTCCAGCATCGAGGGGTCGGAGATGTTGATCTTGGCATCGGTCTCCGTGTCCTTCACTTCGAGCGCGCAGCTGAGGACCGCGATCTTGGCGTCCTTCACCCTCTTGGGCATGCCGGGGTGGACCCTCTCCTTGTCGACCAGGATCCCCCGTATCAGCTGCGAGTCCCCGGTCGTCCCGCCCTGTTTCTTCTCGATCTTGATGTAGTCGACGTCGAAGTCGTACTCCGCCGCTGCCTCGCCCTTCCTGGGCTTCTTCTTCGACACGACCTGCCTGACCGACTTCACGGCCAGGTCCGCAAGCTCGACGAGCGCGCTCTCTGCTCCTTTCCCACTCATGGAGGTCATGGCGACCTTCTTCATCGTCTCCTCGTCGTCCGGGTCGACCTTGACCGCAAGATCGTCAAGGGCCTGCAGCGCCTTCTCCTCCGCTTTCCTGAAGCCCTGTATGATGATCGTCGGGTGGATCTTCTGCTCGATCAATTCCTCGGCCTTCTTGAGGAGCTCGCCGGCCAGGACCACGGCCGTGGTGGTTCCGTCGCCAACCTCCTCGTCCTGGGCCTTGGCCACCTCAACCATCATCTTCGCCGCCGGGTGCTCAACGTCCATCTCGCCCAGGATCGTGGCCCCATCGTTGGTGATCACCACGTCACCCAACGTGTCCACCAACATCTTGTCCATGCCCCTAGGTCCGAGGGTGGATTTCACCGCCTCTGCAATGACCTTGCCGGCCAGTATGTTGTTGGCCTGAGCGTCCTTTCCCGTCTTCCTCTCAGCCCCTTCTTTCAGAATAAGAACGGGCGTGCCTGCCAGCTGTGTCGCCATGGAATGTCACCTTCAAACAGGCTGAAAGCCCAGATCAATATCCGAACCGGGGATAGCTTATTGGTTATATATAAATCTTCTCCGGAGGCCCCGCCCCGGTCCAAATGAGGTGGACGACTGTCGGAATCCCGATGCCCGATGGCTCGCAACCACGCGCCCGGCCAACGGTTGTATGATCGTGCCCAGTGCCGATGAAGTCTCGGCCAGATCAGTCACTGGGGTACTGTTGTTCGACCCAGTTCTTGATGCGCATTGCCAGCCCCGCCCCAATCTTAGGGATCGCGCCCAGATCGGCCAACGACGCCTTCTTCAGATCGTCCAGGCCCCTGTAGCCAGCCTTCACGAGCTCCCTGCCCCTCACCCTCCCCACCTGCGGTATGGCCACCAATGGCAGCACGTCCTCCTTGACCCCGTATCTCATCCTAACGCGCAGCCTTTCCAGCTCCGGCCTGCCCCCTGCCCTCAGCAACCTCGATATCTCGCTTGCTGCATAGAGGAGCCAGTCCGCCGTCTCCAGCTTGGCTCGCAACCCTCCCGGCGGTACCCCGAACTCGTCCAGTATCACATCCTCGCCGGCCTCGTTGATCCAACGCTCAAACATGAGGGCGGTCCTCAAGGCCCTGAGGAACTCCTCGTACTCGTAGCCCCATTCACTGGGCACGGGCACGATGTTGTCCTGTTCGAACTCCTTCAGCCTCTGCTCGATCTCCTCCCAGTTACCGCCGAGGCTCAGAAGCGGCCTCATCTCCACGCTGTAGCATATCATGACCAGGAGGGGCAGCGCCCCGATGCGCCTCTTTCTCTTCCTCCGCTCAGCCATCGCAAGGCATAACCTGTGACCTGTATCCGGGTCTATGTAGAGCTCGGAAACTCGCCTGCCCACCGGGGTCGCCTGGTGGATCCCGTCCTTGATCAGCACGAATCCGTAGTCCACCAGATCTCGTATCACGCCCTCGATCTTTGCCTCGAGCTCCTCGCTGGCGCCGAACTGATGGCCGTAGAACGTGGACTGCATGACTCCCACCATCTCCTCCCACTTCCGCACGAAGCCCGATGCTATCAGGCCGAGGATGTGCATCCGCAGCACCGGCTCGAGTGCGATCTTGGACTGTATGTCCTCTATCTCGCCCCGGACGTAGCGCTCCTCGATGGCCTCCTCCTCCGCCTTCGACTTGGCTATCGAGACAGCCTCTCCATGATCGTCGTACTGGGGCCTCCCGGCGCGGCCGCACATTTGCCGGTATTCAAGGACGGGTATGTACTCGGAGTGGAAGCCCGAGAACCTCCTCAGGTCCCTGATGATTACCCTCATGGCGGGAAGGTTCACGCCGTATACCAGCGTGGGGGTGGCGCAAACGACCCTTATGAGCCCCGCCCTGAAGGAGTCCTCGATCAGCTTCTTCTGTTCGCTGGTTTCACCCGCGTGGTGGAAAGCCGCCCCGCGGCGCACCACCATGGCCAACCTTCGACACTGCTCCGTAGGGTAACCGACGGCCGATAGAATCTTCTCCGCCAGATCTGCGAGCCTGATCCGGTCATCCTCCTCCAGTAGGGGACCCACGGCCTCGGCAGCTTCCTCGGCCAGCCTCTCCGCGCCACGCCTGGAGTTCGCAAAGACCAAGGCCTGCTTGTTCCTCACCACCGTATCGTACGCAAGCCTGACGGTTCCCTGCCCGATCTCGCCCTGGACCTCCTCCAACCGCTCCCCGTCCTCGTCCATGAATCTTATCGTCCTGTTCCTGTAGATGCCCTGGGTCAGCTTGACCGGCCGCCAGTCAGAGAGAACCTGTTCGGCGTCGAGCCACTCCGCGATCTCCTCCGGGTTCCCAATGGTTGCCGACAGGGCCAGCATCCTGACCTTGGGGTTCATCTTCCTGAACTTCGTGATCACAATCTCCAGCGTTGGCCCCCGATCCTCGGCGTCCAGAAGGTGGATCTCGTCCACAACCACGATCCCGACGTCGTCGAACCACATCGGCCTCGATCTTAGAATGGAGTCGCACCTCTCCGAGGTCGTGACGAGGATGTCGAACCTCAATGAGAATGGGCTCTTCGACAGGTCACGATCCCCGCTCTGGATGTTCACCCGGTAGCCGAGGGGTTCGTACTTCTCCCTGAACTCCTCGTACTTCTCCGTTGCCAGGGCCCTGAGTGGGACAATGTAGACTGCCTTCTGCCCGGACTCTATCAAAGTCTTCATCATCGCCATCTCCGCCACGGCGGTCTTGCCGCTGGCGGTTGCGGAGCAGATGACCATGTTCCTGCCGCTCAGGACCCCCTTCTCGACCGAGAGACGTTGAAGTGGGTTCAATTCCTGATACCCAGATCTCTCGAGAACAAGCCGAACGATGTCCGATCCCGGCCCCGCCTTGCCCGCGGCATGGGGGCCTACATCGCCGGCCTCACCAAGACGGGTCTGTCCCCTCAGGCTCTTTCTCAGCAGTCTCAACGATTCACGACTCCCCGCGATCTTGAAATACCTGTCCCCGCGCGATGTGAGGCGATCTGTCCGGCCAGCTTCATCTGCTCGTTGAAGGCTCCCAAGGCCGACCCCCCGAGAGCCATCCTGCCGATCTCCCCCAGAACCTCTGGCGCTATCCGAGAGGGCATCATTCCCGACATGGCGGACCCGGCGAGTGGCATGAAATGATGGACCCTCACCTTGCCGCCCATCTTGACGAGATCATGCATGACATCAAGGGTCTGCAGCTGATCGGACTCCCTTTCACACGGGAAGCCCAAGATGAAGTCTATGACCGGCCTCAGCCCGCCGTCCAAGATCAGCCCCGAAGCCCTGTACACCGCCTCCAAATCGTGCCCCCTCCTAACCTCCTTGAGTACGCGATCCGACCCCGACTGGGCCCCGATGCACACGGTGCGATTGTCCGTGAGGCCGGAGATCAGTTCCACCATCCGCTCCGTGACGAAGTCGGGCCGCGCCTCGCTGGGGAAGGAGCTGAAGTAGATCCTTTTATGTCCCTCGAGCCTCCGCAGCGACTCCAACAGACACTGCACGGCCCTCTCGTTGGGCTTCCGGGAGTAGGAGCCGTAGCCGAGTGAATTGGATGAGATGAACCTGAAGTCCCACCGGGACACGAGCCTGACGAGCCGTCTGCCCGTCTCGACAACCGACTCGATCGACCTGTGTCGGACGCGTCCAAGGACGCATGGAACTGAGCAGAACTTGCACCGGAAAAGGCAACCCCTGGTGATTTCAATGGGCGGGAGAAGCCCTCGCTTGATGGACACGGGCGAGAAGCTGTCCAGATCGGACAGTGGGATTCCCTCAACCACCTTGCCGGTGTGCCGTGACCCTGATGCGGGCGCGATCAGGTCCCTCACAAGTCCCGGCAGGACCAGCTCACCCTCCCCCTTGACGACCACGTCGAAACCCATCTTGACGGTTTCTCGGGGCGATCCTGTGGCGTGCGGCCCTCCCGCCACGAGGGTGACCTTCTCGCCGAACTCCGACCTGATCTGTGCAATTTGTTCGATCACCCGCGGAAGCTGGGTGGTGAAGAAGGAGATGCAGCAGATTACGGGCTCGTATCTCCGACAGGCCTCCCTCAGCCCCTGCAGGATGCTCGTCGAAGGGATGATCTCCGCGCCGACGGGCGATTCATCCAAGCTGTTGACAAGGGGCACGAGGCTGTACCAGTTCTTCCTATCCAGATACAGCAGAACGGCAGGCCTCTTCAAAGCCCCATCCCCGGACCGTCACCCTATGAGGAAAAGCATGTCCCCAAGTCGGCCGTTGGGCAGCACCGCGTCGGCGCAGGCTTTCACCACGCCGCCCTTGTTGAAGGCTATCCCCGTGCCAGCCTCCCTCACGATGTCCAGATCGTTTGCCCCATCCCCAACTGCCACGACCTGGTCCAGGGTGAGGTTCAGGCTGGCCGCCAGCTCGCGCATCCTCCTGATCTTCGCCTTCGCGTCGATGATCTCCCCCCTGACGTTGCCGGTGAGCTCACCGTTCATTATCTCAACCGGGTTGCCGACCGAGTAGTCCATGCCCAGCCTTTCCCTGGCTCTTTCGGTGAAGAAAGTGAAAGCCCCGCTGAGGATGGCCGTCTTGATGCCCCTCATCCTCAGCGAACTGAGGAGCCTGACCACTTCCTTGGAGGGCCTGATCGTCTCCCAGATGTCAAGCAAGTCCTGCTCGGCCACCCCCCTCAAGAGCGCAACCCTCTGGATGAAGGACCTCTTGTAGTCGAGTTCGCCGGCCATGGCCATCTGGGTGATGCGCGCGACCTGCTCCTCCCTGCCCGCCCTCTTGGCAACCTCAATTATCAGTTCCTCGGTGACCAGGGTGCTGTCGAGGTCAAAGCATGCCAGGCCCTTGGGCTTCCTAAACATCGAAAGCGGCTGCACGAGCATGCTCAGGCCCAGCTTCTCAGCCAGCTCCAGGATCCTGACCTTTCTGGTCTCAAGCCTTGTTCCCATGCCGGTTGAGAGCCTCATGTCAAGGACGGTTGGCTCGCCATCGGAGAGTCGCAGTTCAATCAGATCAGTCTCGCCGATCTCGTCAGCGATCTCCTTCACAAGGGTCAGAACTCGTCCGTAACACCTCTCAACGAGGTCGGGACTGCCCACCGCTCGGACGAGCCAGTCCGTTCCCGGCGCTGCCTCCAACAAAGGCACCAGCGCATCCGTGCTCACTGGCACGCTCGGCCCAACGGCCTCAGCAACCCTCTGGGTCGATGTTGTCGCTGCCAACCGCACCCAGAGATGGTTCTGTTTCCTGAGGGCACCAGTCACGCGCAGGCCTCGGGACTCCAGCGCCATCAGTTTCTCCAGAGTCCGGTCGCCAAAACCGACTTCCAGAAGAAAGCAGATGCCCCGGAGGGCCATGAAGCAGCCACCAGTCCATTCACTATTTAATTCTTACCGCCTCATGAGAAGCCCATCTGTAGTGGTCGCGCCCAGACGCCAAACATGGATCAAGTCACGGGAACATATCACAGTATTTATAGTTCGCGAACTCAGACACGATCGACAATGAGGAGTCTGTCAAGGCGTCGCTTCCTCGAAATCGGGGCAGCAACTTCCTTCTTGGCCTTGCTTAACGAAAGGACCACTGGAGCTCAGTCAACCCCTGAACCTGACTCGGTTGTGGTTGCCCGCAACGGCACGCCTTCAGAGCTCGCTTCAGGGGCAGTGAGATCCCTGGGCGGAATGGACAGCTTCGTTGGAGCGGGCGACGTGGTATTGATCAAACCAAATGCGAGCTTCAGCGTTCCGCCCGGGACGGGAGCCAACACCAGCCCCGAGATCGCCTCCACCGTTGCGAGGCTGGCCCTTGAGGCCGGGGCTTCGAAGGTCATCTTGACCGACCACAGGATCAACAAGCCCGGCCCCCTCACCGTTCAGATCAACGGCCTCCGCGAAGCCGCAGAGGGATGCGGGGGCGAGTTCCTTGTCCTACAACAGGAGTCCGATTTCGAGACGGTGGACCTGAATCAGGCCAGAACGCTGACGAAGGTGGAGGTGGCAAAGGCCTACCTGGAAAGCGACGTGCTCATCAACCTGCCGGTGCTGAAGCACCATGACGCCACGGGTTCATCCGTAGGCCTGAAGGGCCTCATGGGGCTGGTCTACGACCGCACGGTCTTCCACAGGGAGGGACTGGACGCCACAATTGCGGATCTCTCCCTTGGCATCCGCCCGAACCTCACCATAGTTGACGCGACGAAGACCCTGATGACCAACGGCCCCCGCGGCCCTGGCGAGGTCATCGAGATGGGCAAGGTCGTTGCAGGGGTCGACCCCGTTGCGGTCGACGTCGCATCGATGGCCCTTGCCTACTCCCTCGGGTACCAGGACTTCGGCATCGATGACAGGAACGCCTATGTGAAGATTGCAGGCGAGCTCGGGGTGGGGGACAGCGATCCCTCCAGCGTCTTGGCGAGGACGTTCGAAGTCGACGTCAAAGAGCAGATCGGCCCGTGTCCACCTTCCACCAGGAAGGGTGCGATCCCCGCATGGACGCCCTACGCCTCGCTTTCCGTGGCTTCCGTCGCCCTCGGCCTGGCCGCAATGGTATACGACAGGAGGAGGACGCGGGATGCCAAGTAGCACCCCATTTGACGCCATGAGCAGACGTCACTTCATCACTACCGTGGGAGCGGGCGCAGCGGTCTCAATCATGGGTGCGAGCCTTGCTAGGGCCTCCGCGAAGGAGCCCGTCCTGAGGCCCCCTGGCGCAATCGACGAGGACGCCTTCCTGTCGCTATGTGCTCGGTGCGGCAGGTGCATCCCGGTCTGTCCCAATTCGGCCCTTCGCCTGCAGGGCCCCGGCAACGGCCTCCAGAACCTCATGACCCCCAAGCTGGTCCCGAGCAAGGGCTACTGCATCATGCCGGTCAACGGCTGTCAGAATTGCATCAAGGCCTGCCCCGCCAAAGTCCTTCAGCCGATCAGCCTGGAGGGACTGTCCTCAAGCCAGTTCTCAAGTCGGTTGAAGATGGGCACCGCGTCCGTCGACACCCGGATCTGCATCCCCTATGCCCTCAAGCAGCCCTGCCTGGCCTGCAAGGAGATATGTCCAGTCGAGGGCGCGATAACGACAAAGGGCGGCGAGGGCAAGGGGCCCGGCGCAACGGTAAGGAAGCCCGTGTTCAACAACGATGTCTGCGTGGGTTGCGGCGCGTGCGAGAACGCGTGCCCGACCACGCCCAAGGCCGTCACGGTGTCCAGCAAGGGAGCCAAGCGAACTCAGTGGAGGGCTTGACCCGATGGTGGACCCCGCAAGTGTCAGCCCGGCGGTGGACAGGTCCCTTCTCTCAGGAATCAAGTTCCGCTACATCAGGCACATCGTCCAGGCCCAGATACTGATCCTTGTCCTCTACGCCCTCACCAACTACTCCCTGCCGATACGCCTGCTCTGGCATGTCGATCCCCTCCTAGGCATCTCCGCCGCGCTATCCGGGGCCGTGAAACCGGCTCCGTTGCTGATGCTGGGTGCTGCCATGTTAGCGGGCAGCGTGGCCTTGGGCAGGGCGTTCTGCGGCTGGATCTGTCCGTTGGGCTTCGTGCAGGATCTAACCTCCTTCGGCAAAAGGAAGAGCTGGATGCCGGAGACGCTTAGATACGTCAAGTACGTGATTCTGGCGGCGGGCCTGATCATGCCGATCCTTGCCGGGTGGACTTTCCTCGAGTGGGTCACGCCGATGTCGGTCCTCCCAAGGGCCCTTGGCCCATTCTGGGGACCCTACGACTCTCTCGCCCTCGGACTTGTGGTCTTCCTCCTTGCCGTGCTCATTGCGGCCGCGACCGAGAAGAGGGCCTGGTGCAGGTACGTTTGCCCCCTGGGCGCGATCCTGTCCTTGCCTGCGTCAAAGAAGGCGATCGGCATCTCGGTCAACGAGGAAAGATGCATAAAGTGCCTCCGGTGTGAGAGGGCCTGCACGATGGGCATCATCGACATCAGAGGACAGTCGGGCCTCAGATGGGATTCGGAATGTATCCTCTGCCTTGCATGCCGGGATGCCTGTCCAAAGAACGCCATCGGGCCAGCATTCCGCACATGAGGGATCAGTATGAGGCTTTTGTTGATTCACGTCGAGTCGTTCTGGTACGAGGCCAAGATCAAGACCCCGATTGCAGTTGAGATACCCGAGGAACTGAAGGCGCGCAACTTCGGCGAGGCCGTGATCGCGCTGTACTCCACCGAGGCCGCTGACGATGAGGATCCTCCCCAGGTTGCGCGGCTGGCCGCCGACGAGATCCGGAACTACCTAGCCAAGGTGGGTCCCAAGAAGCTGATCCTCTTCGCGTTCGCCTTCCTTGTCGGTAGGGACGAGAAGAGTTCCTCGTCGACCGCAGCCGGAATGGAGAAGCTGCTTGTGGAAGACCTCAAGATGCCAGGAGTGGAGATCACGCCCTTCGGCTGGTACAAGAAGTTCTCCATAACGTCCATGGGCCACAAGTACTCCGTGCACTCAGCCAGGGTCATCCCGGCCAAAGCCAGTTGTTGACCGGAATCTGGGAATCCCAGGAGGGCCTAGCGCGACGTTATGGCTATGCTCCTCATCACGTCGGCCACGTCCTCGGCCTGATCCGCCACCTTTTCCATGTTGTCCATGGCCTCCTTCAGGATTATGCACAGCCCGGCCTGGTTGGTGGCTTGACACCAGGGAATGAACTTGTCCCTGATCAGGCCCGCCCTCAGCTCGTCGATCTGCTCCTCGAACGTCTCGACCTTCTGGCAAAGTTCGAATACGTTCTCAGCGCCCTTGACAAGAGCCTCGAACGCCTGGCCCATTGCCTCGACGGTTGTCACCAGGGTGTCCGAGAGACTCGCCAGATCCTGCGTCAGCGAGTCCGCCACCGCCTTCCTCGGTATCATGGAAAGCTTGCCCGCGGCCGCTTTTGCATTGCTCGCGATTCCATCCGCCTCCAGCACAAATCGGAGGATCTCATCCCGGTCCATCGGGTGGAACATCTCCCTGACGAGCTCATCGAGGATGGCCTTCTTGATCGCGTCGGCTTCCTTCTCCATTAGCGAAGCGGCCTTGGCCAGGTTGCTCGCCCGTTCCAAGTCACCCTCATGGTAGGCGTGAATGCTGTCACGCATCTCCTTCACGGTCTGGATGATCTTCTCTATGTGGTTTGTGCAGACCTTGAAGATCTCCTTCTCCCTTTGCTTGCCCAGCCAGATGCCCAGACTTCCCGTTCTCTTCATGCCATCACCCTAGGGACCAAGAGTCCCGGCTGCAAGCCAGAATGAGACCCCGCTTATCACGGCGCAGCTCGGGACGGTAAACAACCATCCAGCGACTATGCGCAGAACCATTCCCCTTGACACGGTCCGGAAGTTCCTCGCCATTCCGACCCCGATGACCGACCCGACGCTGGCCAGCGTTGTTGAAATGGGCATTCCCCACCCGAAGATCAGGAAGGGCAATGTTGTGAATAAATATACCGCCGTGGCGTTGCTAAGCTCGGCTGCGCCGCCCATCACGTAGTCCAGCCTCGTGATCTTGAAACCGACCGTGTTGATCACTCGGTAGCCCCACGTGAATGCGCCCACAGCGATCCCGGTGCTTCCAAGCACGGCCAGCCCCAGAAGGGAGAGAGTCCGGGGGATCTCCCCTGTCTTGCTCGCAACCGAGAAGAACACGCCCGTCGCGTTCCCGACATCATTGGCGCCGAACGCAAAAGCGGAGAAACACAGTGCGAACATGAGTATGTGCTTTGCGACCTGTTCAGGGTTCCGCCTGCTAGGAAGCCACGCCACCATGATGCGGTACAGCAAAGCGGCGAGCAGAGCGGCCAGTACAGGAGAAGCAACCCAGGCAATTCCTATCCCTCCCATCACCCCCCACCGCACCCCCGCGCCGCCGTACAGCAACGAACGGGTAAAACCGTACCCAAGAACGCTCCCGATTATCGAATGCGTCGTTGAGATGGGCAACCCTTTCCATGTGCAGACAGTTATCCACAGACAGGCGGATAGAATGACCGTCACCGAACCTAGCAGGGTCACATCCTGCACGACGCCGGTGCCGATGGTCTTTATGACCATGAAGCCGTGGGTGAGTGCCCCCAACGCGGCGAAGGCCGAGAAAAGCACCAAGGCCTGCCGGAGCGTCGTCGCGCCCGATCCCACCGCGCACTCCGTCGGGTTTGCCGCATCATTTGCCCCCAAGCACCAGGCGACATAGAAGGACAGCACCAAGCCCAAGGCCAGGAGCAGAATGCTTGCGACTGCCACTCGGCTCTCCGCAGCCTCAGCCACAGGGCAGTTGATAAAGAATTCCCACAGGGTGCCCTATCGCTTGCGCGCCCTGCTCAGCAGGTCCATCATGAGGGCTTGCTCACGGTTCTTCCTGGTATCGTAGATCGAATCCAAAAGCTTCCTTGCCTTGTCCCGCTTGCCCAGCTGGACCAACGCGTCCACGTATTCCTTGTCGATCCCGTTCAGCAGCCCGGTCCCGTTGGGGGCCCCGTTGCTCCGGCCGGCCTCGTCGATCACCCTTGCCGCGGCTTCCTTCTCGCCGATCTTCTGGAGCATGTCGACATACTCGCGCTCGATCTGCGAGAGGCCCTTGGCATCGACGTCCCTTCTCCTCTTGTACGCCAGTTCAAGCGCTCGCTCCGCCTCCTCGGTCTGCTTGGCCTTCAAGAGGGCCTCGAAGCACTCTTTCTCCGGCGGGGTGAACAGGGTGTTTGACTCCTTTGTCTTGCCACTGTACAGCTCGTCCAGCTTCCTCTTGGCGTCTTCCTTGTACCCCAGCCTGATCAGGGCCTCGACGTAGTCCCTGTCCAGGGGAGACATCAAAGAAGCTTCGAATATGTGGTCAACGTCCGCTTCGTCCATCGGAACCACTATTTTCGGTGAATAGGCTGCAGTTTCCTAGTCTTTTCGATCTTCATATAAATACTTCTTGGCAATAGACGCATGAATTGTGTATTTTGCGCAAATCCGTATAGATCGCACGCTTGATGTTCCACGAAACCATGCCTCTTAGGCCTTCCCGATCTCCTCGGACCGCCTCTCCACAAGGTTCCGGAGCGTGCCGCGGTCATGATGGGATGGCACGGGGTATCACGGGATGGGACAGCCCACCCGCACGCTCGGGGTAATAGTAATTAGCCCATGGAAGGGTTGCCGGGCCTGAGGTGGCCTCTTGGCCCAACTTGCGATCCATGGAGGAGGGAAGACCAGACTCACCCCCTTTCCTGACGCCCGGGAGATAGGCAGGGAGGAGCTCAGGGAACTTATCGATGTCATATGGTCCCAAAGACTGAACCGGGTGGGAGGCACGAAAGTAGAAGCATTCGAGAGAAGCTTCGCCGAACTCTATGGAGCCAGACACGGCATAGCCTCCACATCTGGCACAGCCTCGATCCACGTCGCATTGGGAGCCATAAATCCGGACCCGGGTGCGGAGATCATCACGACGGGCATATCGGACATAGGGACGATAATACCGATCCTTTACCAGAACTGCATCCCGATCTTCGCGGACCTTGACCCCCGCACCT
>Ga0172365_10001578_pt1 | contig 16511 bp, 13 predicted proteins | sample LakKivSesite48cm_FD_114535 | JGI IMG/M metagenome (GOLD analysis project Ga0172365, IMG submission 114535) | Sediment microbial communities from Lake Kivu, Rwanda - Sediment site 48cm | ecosystem: Environmental > Aquatic > Freshwater > Lake > Sediment | place: Rwanda: Western Province, Lake... | reverse complement strand
TCAGGCCTCGACGGCCTTCTCCTCTTCGAGGATCTTGGCGATCTCGGCCTCCGAGGGCAGGCCGTCGAGGCTGTCGAGGCCGAGGTAGAGGAGGAATTCGTCGGAGGTCCGGTAGACCAGGGGATTGCCCGGGGCCTTCTTCCGGCCGACGATCTTGATCAGCTTCTTCTCGAGCAGGGTCTTCAGGGCGCCCGTCGAGTCCACGCCGCGGATGGCCGAGATCTCGGACTGAGTGACCGGCTGGCGGTAGGCGATGGCGGCCAGGGTCTCGAGGCCGGCCGACGAGAGCCGGTGCTTCCGCTCGATCTGGAGGAGGCGCCGGACCTCGCGGTCGTGGGCCGGCTTGGTCGAGAAGAGCCAGCCGCCGCCGGCCCTAATGACGTGGATGCCGCGGCCCTCGGCCTCGCCCTCGCGGACGAGCTCGTCGAGGACGGCCTGGATCTCCTCAGCGGGGACGCCCTCGGCGACGGCCTGGAGATCGGCCAGCGTGACCGGCTCCTGCGAGACGAAGACGAGGGCTTCGACCAGGGCTTTCAGGGACTCATTCATGGGCGGCCGTCCTGTGCGGGTCCTTCCGCAGCCAGACGCGGATCGTCTGGAACAGCGCGTCCTGGACGGCGATGGCCACCCGGGACTTGATGAGCTCGAGGAGGCAGAAGAAGGAGACCAAGGCCTCTTCGAGCGACGGGGAGGACTCGAAATACTCGAGGAAATCGATCTGGTGGCGCTCCTCGAGGAGGGTCACGAGCTCTTTCATCTTGGCTTCGACCGGGACTTCCCGGCCGCGGATGATCCGGGTGTCGTCGGCCTCGCGGCGCTTCATCATCCGGAAGAACGATTCGGCGAGATCGAACGACGAGAGCTCCAGCGGCTCGAGGTCGCTCTCGCCGGGCAGGGGCGGGAGGAAGTCCCTCTTCCATTGCAGGATCTGGACGTCCTCGCGCTCGCGGAGCAGGGAGCAGGCGGCCTTGACCTTCTCGTACTCGAGCAGGCGGTCGACGAGGACCCGGCGGGGATCGTCCGACTCGGCCAGGTCGGTCTCTCGCGGCAGCAACATCTGCGACTTGATGTAAATGAGCAGGGCGGCGATGAAGACGAACTCGGCCTCCCGGTCGAGGTTGATCTCGGTCTTGCGCTCGAGGTAGCCGAGGTAGTCGCGGGTGATCGCGGCGATGGGGATGTCGTGGATGTCGATCTTCTTCTTGCGGATGAGGAAGAGGAGGAGGTCGAGCGGGCCCTCGAAGACGTCGAGGCGGACCTGGTAGCCGTCCGGGGGGGCTTCGGCGGCCGGCGCGGCCGCCTCGGCGCCTTCGGAGGCCAGGATCTCGTCGGAGGATTCGGGCATGTTAACCTGGATTATTCACGAGCCGAGACGGCTGCAGATGCAAGGCGTCAAAGGGTGAAGCTGTACTCGGAGTACTGCGAACCCTTTGCAACGAAGCAGATGCGGCTGGATCGGCTTGCCCGACGGGTGAAAACGCCCGTCTTGGCTTTTCATGTTTGAGGGAGAAATAAGGCGTTTTCATGAATCGTCCAAGCTAGGAGAACATCCAATTGATCAGGAACTGGATCGGCGCGTAGATGACGTTGAGTACGTTGGTGTACATGAGGACGATCAGGATGATGAAGCCGTAGGGCCGGATGCGTTCGAGGGCCGCCGCCCCGCGATCGGAGAGGAGCCCGGCCAGAATGCCGCTGCCGTCGAGCGGCGGGATGGGGATGAGGTTGAAAACGGCCAGGGTGAGGTTGATCGAGGCCGTGACGATCAGGACGACGATCAGGCCCCCGATGGGCTTGCTCCACAGCGAGTCGGCCGGAACACGGGTGCCGGCGAGCTTGAGGAGCTGGAAAACGGCCCCGGCGGTGAGGGCCGTGGCGACGTTGGCCAGGGGCCCGGCGAACGAGATCCACAGGCCGCCCCGGCGCGGGTCGCGCAGGTTTCGGGGATTGTAGGGCACCGGCTTGGCCCAGCCGAAGACGGGGGCCTTAAGCAGGATGAGGACGAGCGGGAAGATGATCGTTCCGATGAGGTCGATGTGGGCCAGCGGGTTGAGCGAGATCCGGCCCAAGGCGCCCGCCGTCGGGTCGCCGAGCCGGTTGGCCATCCAGGCGTGGGCCGCCTCATGGATGGTGATGGCAAAGAAGATGACGAAGACCTGGACGAGGATGTAACGGATATCCATCGGATTAAAGAAGAATATTTATAGCACAGAATGAGCCGGCCGTAAACAGAACGGCCCTCTCAGCGGGCCTCGATCACGAGCTCGTAGCCTTCGCGGACGGGCGCGGAGGTGTAGAGCGGCATGAACTTGACGAGCTGTTCCTGGTAGTAGAGGTTCTCCTCGTTGGCCTTGGCCTCGGCCTCGCTGTCCCAGAAGGTCAGGGCGACGCAGCGGGCGCTCTCCCGGTCGGCCAGGACGTAGAATCCCCGGAAGCCCTTCTGGCCCCGGGCCGCCGGGATGACGCTCTCGTTGAACATGCGGATCCCCTCGTCGTACATTTCAAGGCGGAACGTCAACGTGGTCATGCGGACGTACATTGTATCCCCCCGGGGCGCTCGGCGTCCCCGGCCCGGCCCGGTGATCATGAACCCGGAGCGGGAGCCGACCCTCAGATTCATGGGCATCTCAGCCCTCCGACGTCAAGCATACAATAGGACGCGCCGGCCGCGGAGTCAACCGGCCTCAGTCGCGGAACGACGGGTCTCGGTAGACCTCCCGGCCGTCGAGGAGCGTCCAAAGGACCTTGACCCGGCCGATCTCCCAGGGGGGGACGGCCGTGAGGTCCCGCTCGAGGACGATGAGGTCGGCGGCCCGGCCGGGTTCGAGCGTACCGCGGCGTTTCTCGTCGCGGCTGAGCCAGGCGCCGTTCACGGTGTAGGCCCGGAGCATGGTCCCGAGATCGACCCGTTCCTCAGGGATCCAGGCCTCGCCGGGAGGCGCGCCGGGGGCCCGGCGGGTCACGGCCACCTGGATGGCCTCGAGGGGATTCATGGACGAGACCGACCAATCGCTGCCCCCGACGATCCGGGCTCCGGTCCGGGCCACGCTCCCGATCGGATATAGCCAGCGGGAGCGCGCGGGCCCCAGGATGGGCAGCGTCAGGTCGGTGATGTAGGGATCGGCGTAGGCCCAGAGGGCCTGGAAGTTGGCCGCGGCGCCCAGGCGCTTGAAGCGGGGGATGTCGGCCGGGTCGATGAGCTCGAGGTGGGCGATGTGGTGGCGCATGTCGCGGAAGCCGTTGGCGCGTCCCGCCGCCTCGAAGGCGTCGAGGGTCATGCGGATGGCGCGGTCGCCGATGGCGTGGACATGGATCTGGAAGCCGGCGAGATCGAGGGCCCGGGCCAGCTCGTTGAAGGCCTCGGGCTCGAGGAGCGGCGTGCCGCGGTCGCCCGGCCGGTCGATATAGGGCGCGAGCAGGGCGGCCGTGTGCGGTTCCATGACCCCGTCGGCGAAGATCTTGGCCGCGGTCGACTTGAGCCGCCGGCCCGCGTATCTCTGGCGCAGCCCGGCCAGCCGCCGAGCCTCCCCGACGCCCCGGTCCGGGTCGACATCGAGCGAGGCCAGGACGCGGACGCTGAGCTCGCCCGTCCGATCGAGGGCCGCGTAGGCCTCGAGCAGCTCCGGCCCGGCGCTGGCCTCGATGATCGAGGTGATGCCGTAGCGGTTGGCCAGGGCCATCCCGGCCCGCAATCCTTTTATAAGGTCGGCGGGGCCGGGCTTGGGGATGAGCCGCTCGACGAACCCGGCCGCGCTCTCGCGGAGCGTGCCGGACGGAACGCCCCTGGCGTCGCGCTCGATGCGGCCGCCGGCCGGGTCCGGCGTGTCCTTGGTCACGCCGGCGAGCTCGAGGGCCTTGGAATTGACCCAGGCCGAGTGCCCGTCGGCCGAGTCCAGGGCGACGGGCCGGTCGGCGACGATGGCGTCGAGGTCCTCCCGGCGCGGGTTCGCTTGGGGAAAGAGCGGCAGGTCCCAGCCGCCGCCGGTGATCCAGGCGGCCTGGGGGTGCGCCGCCGCGTAATCGCGGACCTTGGCCAGGACCTCGGCCCTGGTCCCGAGGCCGTTAAGATCGCAGAGGCCGAGCTCGACGCCGCCCGAGATGAGATGGACGTGGGAATCCTGGAAAGCCGGCAGGACCATGCGGCCGCCGAGGTCGACGACCCGGGTCGCCTCGCCCCGGTGACGCATCGCCCCGCGGGCCGGGCCGACGAAGAGGATCCGGCCGCCGCCGAGGGCGACGGCCTCGGCCCGCGCCGGGCGCGGGGCCATCGTGACCACGGCGGCGTTGGTCAGGATGAGGTCGGCCCTCTCGACGGGAGGCGCCGCGCAGGCCGCGGCCAGCGCGATGACGAGAAGAACGGATGAGGCGCGACGAAGCTTCGACATGGCCCTGACCTCCTGTCGGGGGGGTTCTCTCATGAGCCGGCGGCGGGCTTTGACCGGAGACGTTCGTCGATGGCCGCCGCGGCCGTCCGGGCGTCGCCCATGGCCAGGATGACGGTCGCCCCGCCCCTGACGATATCGCCGCCGGCATAGACGCCGGGGAGCGACGTAGCCATCGTCGCCCCATCGACGTCGATCGTTCCCCATTGGCCGACCTTGAGGCCCGGCGTCGTCTGCGGGATGAGCGGGTTCGGGCTCTGGCCGATGGCCACGACCACGAGATCGACCTCGGCCGTGAACTCGGAGCCGGGCACGGGCACGGGCCGGCGCCGTCCGGACGCGTCCGGCTCGCCGAGCTCCATGCGCTGGCACTCCATGGCCTTGACCCGGCCGTGCGCGTCGCCGACGTAGCGCGTCGGCACGGTCAGGAAGTGGAACTCGATGCCTTCCTCCTCGGCGTGGTGGATCTCTTCGATCCGGGCCGGCATCTCGGCCCGCGACCGGCGGTAGATGATCAGGGCCTGTTCGGCCCCGAGGCGCTTGGCGATCCGGACAGAGTCCATGGCCACGTTGCCGCCGCCGATGACGGCCGCCCGGCGGCCGGGGAAGACCGGCGTGTCGTAGCGCGGGAAATCATAGGCCCGCATCAGGTTGACCCGGGTCAGATACTCGTTGGCCGAATAGACCCCGACCAGGTTCTCGCCCGGGATCTTCATGAAGTTCGGCAGGCCCGCGCCGCTGCCGATGAAGAAGGCCTCGTAGCCCTCGGCCTGCAGGTCCTCGATCGTTGCCGTCAAGCCGACGATGAAGTTCATCCGGAACTCGACGCCGAGCCGCTTGAGGGTGTCCACCTCGGCGACCAGGATGGCCTTGGGCAGACGGAACTCGGGGATGCCGTAGACGAGGACGCCGCCGGCCTCGTGGAGAGCCTCGAAGATCGTGACCCTGTGCCCGGACCGGGCCAGCTCGCCGGCGACCGTCATCCCCGCCGGGCCGGCCCCGACGACGGCGACCTTGTGCCCGGTCGGCGGCGGCAGGATCGGCCGGCCTCCTGCGCCTCGCTGCCGCTCATGATCGGACACAAACCGCTCCAGGTTGCCGATGCCGACGGCGACGCCCGAGCCCCGGCGGAGGTTGCACCGCTCCTCGCACTGCGTCTCCTGCGGGCAGACCCGGCCGCAGACGGCGGGCAGGCTGTTCGCTTCACGGACCTTGGCCGCGGCCGCCGCGAACTCGCCCTTCTCGACGAGCTTGACGAAGGTGGGGATGTCGATGCGGACGGGGCAGCCGGCGACGCAGCCCGGCCTGGCGCAATCGAGGCAGCGCTTGGCCTCGGCGACGGCCTCCTCGGCGCTGAGGCCGAGATTGACCTCCTCGAAGTCCCTGCCCCGTTCCCCGGGCGCGCGCTGGGGCATGGGCCGGCGGCCGATCTTCATCCGCTCCTTGACCGGGATCGCCCGGCGCAGCTCCTTTCGCCAGTCCTTCTCGAACTCGGCCAGGACCTCGGCCGCGAGCGAGGGGCTGAGCTCGTCCCGGTCGGGCCCGCTCACGGGAACCTCTCCTCTTCCCAGGCGCACAAGGACTTGATCTCGTCGTCGAAAAAGGACTTCCGGCGGGCGTAGAGCTCGGCCCAGTCGATTTTATGGCCGTCGAAATCCGGCCCGTCGACGCAGGCGAACCGGGCCTCGCCGTCCACGGTCACCCGGCACGCGCCGCACATGCCGGTGCCGTCGACCATGATCGGGTTGAGGCTGACCGTGGTCTTGACGCCCGCGGGCCGGGTGGCCTCGGCGACGCTGGACATGAAATAGGTGCAGCCGACGGCCACGACGCGATCGACCGTCTCGCGGCCGAGGATGTCCCGGACATGGCGGGGGACGAAATCCGTGCCGCCCGTGAGCCCGTCGCGGGACGAGATCACCAGCTCGTCCGCGAGGGCCTCGAACCGTTCCCGCCAATACAAGAGGTAATCGGCCTTGACGTCGACGAGGACGAGGACCCGGTTGCCGGCCTCCTTGAAGGCCCGGACGAGAGGATGGATGGCGGCGATGCCGAAGCAGCCGCCGGCGCAGAGGACCGTGCCGGCCCGCTCGATCTTGGACGGCCGGCCCAGCGGACCGGCGAAGATGGGCACGGCCTCGCCGGGCTCGAGCAGGGCCAGCTTGCGGGTCGTCGTCCCGACGACCATGAACACCGCCGTGACGGTGCCCCGTTCGCGGTCCCAGTCCGCGATCGTCAGCGGGATGCGCTCACCGCGGGCGTCGGGCATGACGATGACGAACTGCCCCGGCCGGGCCTTGCGCGCGATCTCGGGCGCCTCGACCTCGATCAGATGGATGTTCGGGACCAGGCGTTCGCGGCGGACGATGCGCGGCATCAGCGGGACCTCCTCGTTCTGGCGAAGCCGCGGTTCCCTGCGGCGAGGTCGAAGCCCCGGAGGATGGCCGGCGGCCGGCCGGGCGCCTCGCCCGGCTTGGGGGACGGCCTGCGGCCGCGGCGGGGGAGGGGCGCTGCTACGGGAACGAACCGTCCGCCCGGGGCGGCGGGCTCGAGGAGGAAGAACGACCCCCCGGACACGTCGGGGGAATAGCCGTCGAGGGCGGCGACACGGCGGCAGATCTCGCCGAGGATCGCGGCGCGGTCGGGGCGGGCGAAGTCCGGATGGCCCAGCCGGGCGGCCAGTCCGGCGAGGACGGTTCCGTCCGGGCGGGCGGCGCCGGGGGCTCGGACGGCCGGCGCGTAGGTCCGGACCCGGCCTTCGGTATTCACCCACGTCCCCCCCGTTTCCGCAAAGGCCGCGGCCGGCAGGACGACGTCGGCCCGCTCCGCGTTCCGGCCCCAATGCGTGTCCTGACAGACGAGGAACGGCGGCCTCGACCGGCCGAGATCGGGCAACGGACCGGCCAGGTAGAGCGCCTCGAAGTCGCCGGCCTGAAGCCCTGACCATACCGCCGCGAGCCCCAGCCTCTCCGCCGGCGGGCCCAGCGCCAATCCGAGGGCGTTGATGCCGGACTCGTTCGCGCTCCGCGAAAGCGGAAGGAGCCGAGCCCCGGTGAGCAGGGCGATGTTCCAAAGCCATTCCAAGGTTTCTGTGCCGTCCGGCCCGGCGACGGCGGCGGCATCGAACAGGATGACGGCGGTCTCCGCCGAGGCCAGGGCCCGGGCCGCCTCCGCAAAGGGCCGCTCGATCCGGCCGGAGGCGGTCTTGCGGGCGGCGGCCGCCCGGGCGAAGGCCTCGAAGCCTTCGACCTCGGAGGCCCCGCCGGACTTGGCCACGAGCAGATGGGCCGCCAACCGGGCCGCCGCGGCCGGCGGGGAGCTTCCAAGGCCGAGCGCTACGGCGGCCCGGACGACGGGGCTTTCGGCGGCGGCCCCCGCCGTGATGAACGCCGCCCCGCCGCGGACGGCCTTGACGACCTTCAGCCAGGCGATCGGGTGGTCCTCGATGAGGTCGATGTCCCAGGCCAGAACGGCGCCCGCGCTCTCGATCCCGTCCAGCCGGCGGGCGGCGGGGAGGGCGAAGCCGTGCTTCATCGCGAAGCCCAGGAGCGCCCCTTCGACCGTCCCGGCCGGCTCGCACGTCATCGCCCCGGCCTTGAGGACGTCGCGGCCGAAGAGATGGAAGAGATAGGCGTCCTCGAGCGGGACCTGCGAGGGCACCACAAGCGCGGTGCGGTCGGCCGCCGCGCGGCGAAGGCCGGCCGCGGCCCGGTCGAGAGCCTCTTCAATGGGAACGGCCTCGAGCCGCCCGTTCTTCAAGACATGGGCCTCGACGATCCGGCCGGGCGAGGCGACGGCGCCGCGGACGAGGAACCGGCCCTTGACGCAGGCCTGGCCGAGGTTGGGCTCGGCGTGGAGCGGCCTGGCCTCGAGGATCCCTTTCTGATGGAGGCCCAGCGCGAGAACGCAGCCCTGGCCGCAGAACGGGCAGACGATCGCCGCTTCGCGCTCGGCCCGGACCTGGTGCCGGACCGCCCGTTCGACCAGGGCGCCGGTCGGGCAGACATCGACGCAGGCGCCGCAGAAACGGCAGCCCGCTTCGAGGAGCGACAGGCCGGGCGCCGGGCCGACCTCGGTCCGGCCGGCGCGGTGCAGGAACGAGAGCACGGCCGCGCCTCGGACCTCCGCGCAGACGCGGACGCAGCGGCCGCAGAGGATGCATAAGTTGTAGTCGCGGTCGAAGAACGGGTCCTCCCTGTGGACGTCCAGGTTCCGATAGACGGCCGGGACGGAGACCTTGTCCACGCCGACGTCGGCCGCGACCTTCTGGAGCTCGCAGCGGCCGTTCTCGGGACAGAGGACGCAGCCCGTGACCTCGCCGGTCTTCCGGATCGTGGCCTTGAGGTCGCTGCAAATCTCTTTCTCCGGGCAGACGAGGCAGGCATAGGGGTGCTGGGCGAGGATGAGCTCGAGGATCCTCTTCCGGAGCGCGACGATCTCGGGCGTCCGGGTCCGGACGACCAGGCCGTCGGCGGCCGGGGTGGCGCAGGCCGGGACGAAATCCGGCCGCCCTTCGATCTCGACGAGGCAGATCCGGCAGCCGGCGAACGGCTCCAGGCCGGGGTGGTCGCAGAGCGACGGAACGGCGATCCCGGCGCCGCGGGCCGCCTCGAGGACGGTCGACCCGGCCAGGCAGAGGACCTCGCGGCCGTCGATCCGCAGCCTCATCGCGCCCCTCCCGCCGCAGGGCTGGTCTTGCGAACGGCCCCGATCCGGGCCGGGCAGGCGCTGAGGCAAAGGCCGCACTTGATGCAGGCGTCCTCGTCGATGACGTGGACCTTCTTGATCTCCCCGGCGATCGCCCCCACGGGGCAGGCCTTCCTGCAGAGCAGGCAGCCGACGCACTTGGCCGGGTCGATGGCGAAGCGGATGAGCGCCTTGCAGACCAGGGCCGGGCAGCGCTTGGCGAAGACGTGCGCTTCGTACTCATCGCGGAAGTAGCGGAGCGTCGTCAGGACGGGGTTCGGGGCCGTCTGGCCGAGGCCGCAGAGGGAGCCGCGCTTGACGGTCGCCGCCAGCTCTTCGAGCCTGGCCAGGTCCTCGGCCGTGCCGTCGCCGGCCGTGATCTTGGCCAGGACCCGGGCCATCTCGCCCGTCCCCGCCCGGCATGGCGCGCACTTGCCGCACGACTCCTCCTCGGCGAAACGGAGGAAGTAGAGGGCGATGTCGACCATGCACGTGTCCTCGTCCATGACGATCATCCCGCCCGAGCCCATCATGCCGCCGGCCGACTTGAGCGATTCGTAATCGACAGGGAGGTCGAGGAGGGAGGCCGGGATGCAGCCGCCCGACGGCCCGCCGATCTGGATGGCCTTGAAGGCCCGGCCGTTCGGGATGCCGCCGCCGATGCGGAAGACGATCTCGCGGAGCGGCAGGCCCATCGGCACTTCGACCAGGCCGGTGTTGGCGATCTTGCCGACGAGCGAAAAGACCTTGGTGCCCTTGCTCGTCGCGGTGCCGAGGGCGGAGAACCAGGCCGCGCCACGGCGGATGATGGCTGGGACGTTGGCCCAGGTCTCGACGTTGTTGATGACCGTCGGACGGCCCCACACCCCCCGTTCCGACGGGTAGGGGGGCCGCGGCCGGGGGGTGGCGCGCCGCCCCTCGATGGAGGCCATGAGCGCGGTCTCTTCGCCGGAGACGAACGCGCCGGCGCCGCGGACGACCTCGAGGTCGAGGTCGAAGCCCGTCCCCAGGATGTCGCGGCCGAGCAGGCCGTAGCGACGGGCCTGGTCCAGGGCTTTTTCGGCGCGGGCCAGGGCCAGCGGGTACTCGTTCCGGATATAGAGGAATCCCCGGGACGCTCCGACCGCGCGGGCCCCGATGATCATCCCCTCGATGACGGCGTGGGGATCGGCTTCAAGGACGGACCGGTCCATGAACGCGCCCGGGTCGCCTTCGTCGCCGTTGCAGACGACGTAGCGGGTATCGCCGCCCGCCCGGCGGGCCGCCTCCCATTTGCGGCCGGTCGGGAACCCGGCCCCGCCCCGGCCGCGGAGGCCGGAAGCGGCGATCTCGGCGATGATCCCCTCGGGCGTCATCTCCGTCAGGGCCTTGGCCGCGGCGGCGTAACCGTCCGTGGCGATGTACTCGTCGATCTTGTCCGGGTCGATCCGGCCGCGGTTGCGGAGCACGATGAGCCGCTGGTGCTTGAAGAATTCGATGTCCTTCATGCGCGGCACGGGCTCCCGTTCGCCCGGCGGCACGTACATCAGCCTCCGGACGGGCCGTCCCTTGAGGAGGTGTTCCTCGACGAGGAGGGGGATGTCGGCCGGCTGGAGGCGCTGATAGAAGACGCCGTCGGGCTGGACGAGGGCGATCGGCCCGCGCTCGCAGAACCCGTTGCAGCCCGTGGCGACGACCAGGGCCTCCCGCTCGAGGCCGCGGCGCCGGATCTCCTCTTCGAGGGCCCTCCGGACCTCGAAGGCCCCGCACGAAACGCAGCCCGTTCCGGCGCAGACAAGGAAATGGGTCCGGTAGGCCGGGCGCATGCGGGCATCATAATCCCGGCGCCGGCGCAAGGCAAGACGGAGGCTCAGAGGACGGGCAGATAGCGCCGGACCTCGTAGTCGCTGACCTGCTTGTCGAACTCCCCGGAGACGCTCCGGCCGTACTCCTCGACCTCTTTGAGCTTGTTGGCGACGAGTTTGTCGAAGATGTGCGGCCCCAGCGCCTCCCGGACGACGCCGCTCTTCTCCATCGTCCGCACGGCCTCCTCGAGCGTCCGCGGCAGCGTCCGGATCTCGAACTTCCGCTGCCGCGTGCCGCTCATGCGGTAGATGTTCTCCTCGACCGGGTCGGGGAGCTCATATTTCTTCCGGACGCCCTCGGCCCCGGCGGCCAGCATGACGGCGAAGGCGAGGTAGATGTTGCAGGCCGGGTCGGCCGCCCGGAGCTCGATGCGCGTCGCCTTCTCCTTGCCCGGCTGGTACTCGGGGACGCGGATGTAGGCCGAGCGGTTCTTCTGGCCCCAGGCGATATAGACGGGGGCCTCGTAGCCCTCGATGAGCCGCTTGTAGGAATTGACCCACTGGCTGAGGACGGCCGAGATCTCGCGGGCGTGGGCCATCAGCCCGGCCATATACCGTTGGGCCATCAGGGACAGATGATAGGGCCCGTTCTTGTCGAAGAAGACGTTCCGGCCGTCCTTCCAGAGCGACTGGTGGACATGCATGCCGCTGCCGTTCTGGCCGTTGACCGGCTTGGGCATGAAGGTCGCGTAGAGGCCGTGCATGCGGCAGACCTTCTTGACCATGTAGCGGAAGATCATGGACGTGTCGGCCATGTCCACGGCGTTCTCGTAGCGGAGGTCGATCTCGTGCTGGCTGGGCGCGGCCTCGTGGTGGTCGTACTCGGTGGCGATGCCGATCCGTTGGAGCAGGAGCTGGACCTCCTTGCGGATGCCGCCGTTGCGCCCACTGAGGAAATAGCCGCCGGCGTCCGTCATCGCCGGGGCCTCGCTCGACGGGAAGATGAAGAACTCGAGCTCGGGCCCGCACTTGAAGTCGTCGATCCCGGTCTCCTTCCGGACCCGGGCCAGGACGCGCTTGAGGGCGGCCCGGCTGTCCCCCTCATAAACGGAGCCCTCGGGGGTCAGGACCTCGCCGAACATGATGGCTTCCCGCCAGCGGATATCGCCGGCGAAGCCTTCGTAGGCCCATGGCAGGACCCGGAACGTCCGCGGGTCGGGCCTCAGGACAAGGTCCGACTCCTCGATGCGGACGAAGCCGGCGATCGACGACCCGTCGAAGCCTTTGCCTTCCTTGAACGCGGCCGCGACCTCGCCGGCCGGGATGGTGAAATCCATCTGCCGGCCGAGGATGTCGGGGAAGATGAGGCGGATGAACTGGACCTCCCGTTCCTGGCGCAGGACGTCGAGGACGTCTTTCTCGTCCCTCGTCCCGAACGCCCTAGGGGCGGCGGAATGGACTTTGGATGGGGCCATGGACCGGACTCCTTTCTCGGGCCCGGGCCGCCGGGCCGTTCGTTCATGTGTGATAAATAAACGTAAATGGAGACAATTGTCAATATATATAAAAAATTACTTTACAAATGGATTGATTCGTGTTAAATTTTAACATATTTGGAGGCGTGCCCCATGATCGACGAGCTGGAGCGCAAGATCGTCCGGGTCCTCAACGAGAACGCCCGGCTGAGCTTCCGGGAGATCGCCAAGGCCGTGGGCACTTCGGCCACGTCCGTCATCCACGCCGTCAAGAAGCTCGAGGCGGCCGGGGCCATCCGCGGCTATATCCCCGTCGTCGATCCCGAGTATTTCGGTCTCGGCTTGGCCGCCGTGGTCGCCGTCCGGATCTCGAAGGGCCGGCTCATCGAGACCCAGAAGAGGATCGCCCAGGATCCCCACGTGGCCGGGGTCTACGATGTCACCGGCGACTGGGACTGTTTCATCGTCGGGCGCTTCGCCGACCGCGAGGACCTCAACGGCTTCATCAAAGGCCTGCTGGCCATCCCCCATGTCGACCGGACCGTCACCCACCTCGTCCTGAACGTCGTCAAGGACGAGCTGCGCATCCCGGTCTGATCGCGGCCCTTCCCCGCCGCCGGGCCCCCGGGGGCCGTCCTTGACAGAATCGCGGGTTATGCCATAATCCCATTTTTAGGGATGGGAAGGAGAAACCCATGGTCAAGACCGTCCATTCGCCCATCGGCCATCATTATATCGTCGAGGTCTCGGGCTGCGATCCGAAGATCATCGGCAGCGTCGAGAAGGTCCAGCAGATCCTGGTCCGGGCGGCCGAGATCGCCGGCGCCCATGTCTGGTCGATCTCGTTCAGCAAGTTCCCGCCGGCCGGCGTCAGCGGGGTTGTCGTCATTTCCGAGTCCCACATCTCGACCCATACCTGGCCCGAGATGGGCTACGCGGCGCTCGACATCTACACCTGCGGGGCCACCACCAAGCCCGACAAGGCCGTGATCTACGCCGTCGAGGAGTTCGGCGCCGAGACCTCCCACATCACCGAGATCACGCGCGGCATCGACGAGGGCGACGCCGTCTTCTATCACAGCTTCATCACCTGGGAGGAGCGGCTGAAGAAGCTGAAGAAGGACCGCGAGGAGGAGAAGGACTGAAAGGGGGGACGGCATGGTCATCGAGTTCAGCGTCGTGCCGATCGGCCGGGGCGGGGAGCTGGCCGGACCCGTGGCCCGCGTCCTCGACCTCGTCGACCAGAGCGGCCTGCCCTACCAGCTGACGGCCATGGGGACCCTCGTCGAGGGCGAATGGGACGAGCTCATGGGCCTTGTCCGGCGCTGCCATGAGGCCATGCGGGATTCCGGGGCGCGGGTCTACACCCATATCACCATCGACGACCGGCCCGGCGCCTCCGGCCGGATCGCCGGCAAGGTCCGCGACGTCGAGAAGGCCCTGGGCCGGACGCTCAAGAAATAGACCGCCGGTTGCGTAAAGTTCCTTGACGCCTTCCCCTGGGGGAGGGGTTCGCGTCCCCTGGCGCGTCTTTCGGCCCCTGGGGCCGGCGGGCGCCGCCCGCTTGGCACGAAACCCGCTCTTTTTCTGTCGGCTCTTCGAGCGCTGATGCTATAAGCTGATGCTATAATAGGAGCCGGCCGTGAGAAAAGAGGTCCTGGGCGCCGTCCTTTTGCTCGTCCTCCTCCATCCGGGTCCGTCCTCCGGGCAGGCGGCGGCCCTGGCGCACGTCCCCGAAACGCCGGCCGTCTTTGTCGAGCGGCTGCAGGGCCTGCTGCGGGCCAGGGACATCGACGGCTATCTCCGGATGTTCCTCCCCGCCGCCCGGGACGCGGAGCGCGATCGCCTCTCCGCTTACTTCGACGAGCTCCGCATGACCGGGGTGACGCTGCGCGCCGCGGGCGTGCAGGCCGTCCCCGACGGCGCCGTCCGGGTGTTCGTGCAGGCCTTCCTCGACAACGATTTCTCGGCGGTCATCGAGTCGTGGACCCTCAATCTGTCTCCGACCCCCGCCGGCTGGACCGCCTCCGGTCTGGGCGTCACCGGGGCCATGACCCGTCTCTACAAGCTGCGCATCCCGTCGGGCCGGGCCGTCCGGGCCCGGCGGGTCGAGGTCCGGCACGTCGACGTCCGCTTCACCTTTGTCGATGCCGCCGTCTTCTACGACAACCTGCCGTCGCTCGAGACCGGCCTGGTCGTCGTCGGCCGCGGGCGGGTCTCCTTCACCCCGAGCGACGCCAACGAAAAACACCAGCTCGAGCTCCTGTACAAGCGGGACCGCCTCGAGGACGACATCGACTCGCTCTTCGTGCGCTGCTCGCCGAGCCTGTTCGCCTCGAACGTGACCGTCGAGACGGACGCCGGCGGGGCGCCGGTCTCGGCCGCGGACGAGGCCAAGGCGGCCGCGGTCTTCGACCGGAACTATCCCCGCTCCTTCACCATCGAAAGCTCCGTCGACGGCGGGCGGCTCTCGTTCCTGCCGCAGGGTGACGAGAGCGTTTTCGAGTTCAAGGCCCGGAAGCGCGGCGAGCTGTCCTATATCTATTACCCCTACAGCGGCGACGAGGTCGGCCTCTACGATCACGGCAAAGAGAGGACGGTCTGCCTCTACGCCCCGCAGGAGCCGCCGAGCGACGTGCCCCTCAAGAGGATGGCCCTGTCGCTGGCCGAGCGGTTCGACGTGACGGACTACACCCTCGACCTCGGCTACACGCCGTCCTCCTCGCGCCTCTCGGCCCGGGCCCGCATCGAGGTCTACCCCAAGGTCGACGCCCTCGACAGCCTCAAGTTCCGCTTCAATCCGGACCTCGAGATCCTCAAGATCGCCGACGCGGAAGGCCGGGAGCTCTTCTACACCCAGGACAAGGTCCGCCAGTTCCTCTATGTCTATTTCCTGGTCCCCCGGGCGGAGGGCGTGCCGACGTCGGTCGAGGTGTTCTATCGCGGCCGGGTCCTGCCCGCGACCCCGACGACCGACGTCCTCGCCTTCGGCCAGGCCGGCCTCAACGACAAGATCCCGTTCCGCCCCCACTACGAAACGGCATTCTACACCCACGCCGGGTTCTGGTACCCGGGCCCGGCCGAGGAGGATTACTTCACGGCCCGGCTGACCGTCACCGTGCCCGGCGAGTGGCGCTGCGTCGCCAACGGCGAGCTCGTCGCGAGCGGCCGGCGCGAAGACCTGGAGGATGTCGCCGCCGTCGAGCACGCCGGCAACGGCGTCTACACGTTCGTCTCCCGCGCCCCGGTGAAGTACCTGTCGTTCATCGTCGGCAAGTTCGACCAAAAAAGGGAACGGCCGGGGACCGTCCCCGTGTCGGCGTTCGTCTCGACCGAGATCATGGACTCCCAACCCGGGCTCGTCGACCAGGCGGCCGACATCCTCGATTTCTACACGGCGGCGTTCGGCCCCTATCCCTATGAGAAGCTCGGCATCGTCCTCCGGCTTTGGCCGGTCTTCGGCGGACACAGCCCGGCCTCGTTCATCGTCATCAACCAGGTGCCGTGGTTCGGCATGGACGGCTTTCCCGTGCCGGTCGATACGCCCGTCGACCTGTCCGCCTGGGAGGGATATTTCCTCGCCCACGAGATCGCCCATCAATGGTGGGGGCAGGGCGTGTCGTTCGACAGCTACAAAGACCAGTGGCTGAGCGAGGGGCTGGCCCAGTTCGCGGCCGCGTCCTATCTGCGGCGGCGCTACGGCGAGGGGGCCTATGCGGCGATCCTCAAAAAGTTCGCCCGCTGGACGGAGAAGAAGTCCTTCCGCGGCCCGGTCATCATGGGCTCCCGCCTGAGCTATTTCGATTTCGCGGCCTATCAGGCCATCGTCTACGACAAGGCCGCCCTGGCCCTGTTCATGCTCCGCGACCTCCTCGGCCCGGAGACGTTCGAGGCCGGACTCCGGAGGTTCTTCGAGGCCCACAAATACCACGCCGCCCGGACCGGCGAATTCATCGCCGCCATGGAGGCCGCCTCCGGCCGGGACCTGAAGGAGTTCTTCCGGGGATGGCTCTATGACTGGCAGCTGCCGGACGTCCGGACGGCCTGGACCGAGACGCCCGTCGCCGACGGCGTCCGGATCGACCTCAAGGTCACCCAGGTCAAGGGCCGTTTTGTTTTTCCGCTCTGGGTCGAATGGACGTCCCAGGGCCGGACGGGCCGCGCGCTCGTCGTCGTGGACCAGC
>Ga0172365_10001575_pt1 | contig 16521 bp, 15 predicted proteins | sample LakKivSesite48cm_FD_114535 | JGI IMG/M metagenome (GOLD analysis project Ga0172365, IMG submission 114535) | Sediment microbial communities from Lake Kivu, Rwanda - Sediment site 48cm | ecosystem: Environmental > Aquatic > Freshwater > Lake > Sediment | place: Rwanda: Western Province, Lake... | reverse complement strand
TCTTCGATGCCTACCGATAGAATTTCGGTGAGAGTGGCGGTAAAGTTCTCTTTTCGGAGTTTTTCAACCAACTGTTCAGGTTTTTCAACGATAAAACGGAGCACCCCAAAATCGGCGGTATCAGCGAGAGAGAGTGCTCGCAGGTTAACTCCCCATTCTTTAAGTTTTGCCAGGATGGCGTGGAGGCTTCCTGGTTTATTTTCCAGAAAAACTGAAATTTGCTTCATGATGATCCCTCTTTTTTCCGCAAATCTATCACCCGCTTGGCTTTTCCTTCCGATCGGGCGATGCTTTTTGGTTTAGTTAGCTTAATGGAACACGAGATATTCAGTTCCGCCTTCATTTTTTCTTCCATTCTTTTCTTCAGGTTTTCCAATACTTTTATTTCATCTGAGAAAATTTCAGAAGAAACTTCAACTTCCACCTCGACTTTGTCCAGGAAGTTTTCCCGGGTAACGATAATCTGGTAGTAGGGTTCGATCCCGTCGAAACTAAGGATAACACTTTCGATCTGAGATGGATACACATTCACCCCGCGGATAATGAGCATGTCATCGGTTCGTGAAGTGACTCGTTTCATTCTGACCGTGGTTCTGCCACATCGACATTCATCGTAGGAAAGAGACGATATATCGCCGGTTCGGTAACGAATAACCGGGGTTCCTTCTTTGGTGAGAGTCGTGAATACTAATTCTCCAATATTTCCTGGGGGAAGTGGCTTTCCGGTTTGGATATCGACTATCTCGGGAAGGAAACAATCCTCCGAAATATGGAGACCCTGGTGTATTTCACACTCATAAGCAACTCCCGGCCCGATCACTTCGCTTAATCCGTAGATATCAAAGGCACGAATCGGCAGTTTTTTTTCGATTTCAGTTCTCATTTCCTCAGACCATGGTTCAGCGCCAAAAATACCCAGCCGGAAAGCAGTTTGATTCCATTGTACCTGATTTTCTTTGGCGACTTCTGCCAGATAAAGCGCATAAGATGGTGTGCAGCATAGGACAGAAATCCCGAAATCCTTGAGGATTTGGATTTGACGTAAGGTATTCCCGCTCGACATGGGAACTACCGTAGCACCAAGCTTTTCCGCTCCATAATGAACTCCTAACCCACCGGTGAATAAACCATATCCGAACGCGACTTGAATGATATCTTCCTCGGTTACCCCACATCCGCAAAGAGTTCGCGCTAAAAGCTGGGACCAGGTTTCAATATCGTTACGAGTATACCCAACCACGGTTGCCGAACCGGTGGTGCCGGATGAAGAATGAATCCGGACAATATTGCGCAAAGGTTCAGCAATGGCACCAAAAGGATAAACATTTCTCAGATCTTGTTTGGTGGTAAAGGGGAGATGCTGAAGATCTGTTAATGATTGGATATCGTAAATGTTTATACCGGCCTGTTCGATTTTTTGCCGGTAATAGGGGAGATTGTGATATGCCCGAACCACAGCTTTCTTTAGCCGATTGAGCTGGATTTTCTCCAAATCTTCGCGCCGCATCAATTCATAATATTCATCCCAATACGTAATTGTCACCCCCTTGTCTTCTTTTTATTGTATGAATTTTCTTTCAGTTTGCAACCAATTTAAAACCAAATCTCACAATATTTTTAAAAATTTGTGAGAAAAATAAAAAAATCATTAAAAAAGTGTGTCATTCAAAATCAAGGTGAGATACAATATCAAAAACAACGTTTTAGGAGTGGTTTTGATGCAGGAATTATCTTCAATTTGGATGAATGGTAAAATGGTTGACTGGAAGGACGCGACGACCCATGTTTTAACTCATGCCCTCCATTATGGTACGGCGGTTTTCGAAGGGATTCGGTGTTACAAAACGGTTAAAGGATCTGCAGTCTATCGGCTGCGAGATCATATCGAAAGATTGTTTGATTCGGCACGTATTATTAAAATGTGCATCCCCTATACACAGGAAGAGTTTTGTCAGGCATGCCTGGAAACCATTCGAAGCAATAAGGTTGAGGAATGTTACATTCGTCCCCTGGTTTTTCGCGGCTATGGAGAAATGGGAGTGGATCCCACCTCGTGTGAAGTTTTTGCCGCGATCGCGGTTTGGCATTGGGGAGCATATATGGGAGAAAAAGGTATTCAGCACGGCATTCGCGCCAAAATTTCGTCATATACCAAAAATTCTATGAACGCCAGTTCCCCCCGGGCAAAAACCAGCGCCAACTATCTCAATTCCGCTTTGGCCAAAACTGAGGCGAAAGAATTAGGCTACGATGAGGCAATCCTGCTCGATATGTATGGGTTTGTTTCCGAAGGAAGTGGAGAGAATATTTTCATGGTCAAAAAAGGAGTGATATACACTCCTCATCAGTATTCTATTCTTTTAGGGATAACCCGCGATACCGTGATTCGGCTTGCCCTCGATTTAGACTATGAAGTACTGGAAACCAATTGCACCCGGGATGATCTCTATCTCGCCGATGAAGCGTTTTTTACCGGAACCGCTGCTGAAATTACCCCAATCGTAGAAGTTGATGGTCGACCAATCGGCACAGGTAAACCGGGACCGGTCACCCGTCGGTTGCAAGAATTGTACTTCCGAGTGGTTCATGGAGAAGAAGAAGCCTATAAAGATTGGCTGGATTTTGTATACGAAAAAAAGGAGAATTGACCTATGAACTCACAACCGGCAGATTTTTTCCAATCTTATCGAGATAGTCTTAAAAAGTTAAAAGAAAAATCACCGAAAACCATGGAAGGGTTTAATGCTTTTTATCACCAGGTCATGACCGAGGGGATTCTTGACTCAAAAACGAAAGAACTTATCGCCCTTGGTATCGGGGTAGCTATTCACTGCGAAAACTGCATCTGGTTACACACTCGTGGAGCATTAAAAATCGGTGCGAGCCCTGAGGAAATTATGGAAGCGGCGAGTGTAGGAGTGGTCATGGGAGGAGGCCCAGCATTTACTCAACTTCCCCTCGTTCAGAAAGTTTTGGATATTTTGGAAGAAAAAAAGAGCTGACATTTTCCCCGAGGAATCAGTTTTCCGAAGGTCGTTTCGAATTCATCAAGTAGTGCAGTAATTCCGATTCTGGAGTTAAAATGAGGATATCCCGGCTGGTGAGGGTTTTTTCATAGGTTTCAAGCGTTTTCTGAAAGGCGTAAAATTCCGGGTCCTGCTTGAAGGCTTCGGCGTATATCCGCAATGCTTCAGCTTCACCTTGTCCACGCAGAATCTTCGACTGTTTTTCGGCTTCGGCGATGATCAGGGTCTTTTCTTTATCGGTTTCGGCTCGGAGCTTGATGGCTTCTTCCTGCCCTTCAGAACGGTATTGCTTTGCCTGCCGTTCCCTCTCAGTTTTCATCCGCTGGAAAACAGCTTCTTCGTTTTGCTGAGGCAGGTCGGCTCGTTTGATGCCGACATCAATGATTTCGATGCCGAAAGCCGATGCCTTACGGTTCGAATTGATAGCGACGGTATCCATCACCTCTCGTCGCTTCTTTGAGACTAGATCAAAGAGTGGGATACGGCCGATTTCGGCTCGTAATTCAGAATAGACAATGTCGTCGATACGAACCATTGCTCCTGATTCGCTGACTACTGTTTGGAGAAAAAGCAGAGGATCGACAATACGCCAACGAACATAATTGTCAATCACCAGGGTTTTTTTGTCTTCGGTAATGACTTCTTCTGGGGGAGAGTCATAATCAAGAATTCTTTTTTCGAAAACATAGATGACCTGCAGGGGGTAAGGGAGTTTGAGGTGAAAGCCGCTTTCTTTAACCACGGCAACCGGCCTTCCAAATTGGAGAATCACTCCCTGCTCGGTTTCATCAAGAACAAACCAGGGTTTGGTGATTGAAAAAAGTATGATGATAACGAATAAAATAATTATCTGTTTTATAGTTGATTTACTGATTTGCACCGGTTAAACCATCCTTTCCGGTTAAAGGGAGAAATTTGAGAATGTCTTGGGTTGATGCTGAACTATCAAAGAGATATTTTTGCACCAGGGGAAGCACTTTCTGCATGGTCTCAAGATAGAGTCGGGTGCGGGTGACATCCTGATTCAATGAGTATTCTTTCAGCACCTGGAGAAAACGGGAGGTATCACCTTCGGCTTCCTTCACGATTTTTTCCTGAAAGGCCTCTGCCTCTTTGATGATTTGTTCGGCTTGACCTCGAGCGTTCGGGATCACTTCACTTCGATATCCTTCTGCTTCATTGACGAATCGGACTTTGTCTTCTCGAGCACTGGCTACATCTTTGAAAGCGGATATGACTGGTTGCGGAGGCTGAACGTCTTGAAGCTGAACGGCAATGATCTGTACCCCGGATTGGTAGCGGTCAAGAATGGATTGAATGAGAGTTTTGGTTTCTTCTTGAATCACGCCTTTTCCCGAGGTGAGAATTTCATCGATTTGCTTTTTCCCTACGATTTCACGGAGAGCCGATTCGGCAGCTTTTTTAACGGCAGCATCGACATCTTTCACTTTAAATAAAAATTGATAAGGATTACTGATCCGATATTGTACTGTGTATTGACAATTGACGATGTTTTCGTCACCGGTAAGCATCAGCGATTCTTCGGGAAAATACTGGTAGCGAGGTATGGGATCGGTACTCAAGGTTTTAAAACCGATTTCGGCTCGTCGTACCTCGGTGATTTTTGGTTTGATGACCGTTTCAAAAGGGTAGGGGATGTGGTAGTGAATACCGGGAGGTACCTGTCGCACGAACTCGCCTAAAAACTTCACCATCCCGACTTCATCGGGACCAATAACATAGATTCCAGTAAGAAGATACAGCCCGAGAAAAATCAGGACAACGATGTAACCGAGTTTTTTGAGTAATCGGACAATTTTGGAATCGTAAATGTTGATAATATTTCCTTTAAAGTCATCACTATCCATTTGATTATATAATACACTATGATTTAACCCCAGGCAAGTTATATGATAAAATAATCGAGATTGAAAAGTCCTTTTTTAAAAAGATTTTTTGAATACTGGTTTTCATTTTGGGCAATTAGGATTTTTGGTTGATGAAGAATTATAATATCTAACATATGTTTACCATCCGTGATGCAAGAAAAAACGTAGCGATTTTCGGTTTATTTGATCACGAGCGACATTTCATGCTCAAGCCAGCTCAAATTATTTTATTGGGATATATTGTGGTTATCCTTTTAGGGTCATTTCTCCTCCTCCTTCCGGGTATGGTCACCCCTGGGAATCATCTTACCTTCATCGATGCGGTTTTTACCTCGACTTCTGCTATTTGTGTGACCGGCCTGACTGTGGTTGATACTGCAACCTATTTTTCCCTGTGGGGACAGATCATCATCCTGATTCTCATTCAGTGCGGCGGCTTGGGGTATATGACATTGACCACTCTGATTGCCATTACTCTGGGGAGGAGAATTGAATATCGTGATCGAATAGCCTTAAAAGAAACCTTCAGCCTGGAAACCCCGGGCGGAGTGGTTCGCTTCACTCTAAATGTTTTAAAATACACTTTTACTATCGAAGGGATCGGGGTTTTGCTATTATTTATCGGGTTTATCAAGAAGTATTCTTTTCCCAAGGCACTGTTTGCTGCTATCTTTCACGGTATATCAGCTTTTTGTAATGCTGGTTTTTCAGTTTTTTCAAATAGTCTCGAAGACTATATCCAGAATCCTCTCGTCTGTTTAACCGTTTGTTTTTTGATTATTCTCGGTGGGATCGGTTTTATGGTAATCAAAGAAATAATCGATAAACACCGGACGCTTTCCCTCCACAGTAAAGTGGCAATTCGAGTCACTCTCCTTCTTTTATTAGCAGGTACCATACTCATCCTTTTATTTGAATGGAATAACCCCAACACCATCGGCTCGCTTACCCCAGTTCGGAAGGTACTGGCTAGTTTCTTTCAATCGGTCACTCCCCGTACTGCCGGTTTTAATACAATCCGGATTGGGTCAATGCGTTCCATCTCTCTTTTTCTGATAATGTTCTTGATGTTTATCGGAGCATCGCCTGGTGGCACGGGAGGCGGTATAAAAACCACCACATTCGCTCTCCTTTTGGGGGTAGTGAAGGGAGTGGCTCAGGAGAAAAATCGGGTTGAATTTTTCCATCGACGCATTCCTTCCGAGTTGATTTATCGAGCGATTTCTCAGACCATTCTCCCTTTTCTTTTGGTATTTATGGTTACGATGATAATTATGTCGTATCAATCGGAAAACCCAGTTCAGATATTATTCGAGGTGGTTTCGGCTTTTGGAACTGTCGGACTATCCACCGGTATTACCTCTTCGCTTTTTACACTTAGTAAGTTTTTATTGATAGTGATGATGTATTATGGCAAAGTAGGTTTACTGGGTCTGGCAATCTATCCGGTTAACCGAGAAGAGAAAGAATGCTTGTTGTATCCGGAAGAAGGGGTTCAATTATAATTGAAGTGGAGTAATCATTCTATAGGATTGAATATGAGGTGAACTCTTTGTTTGAAAAGGTATTAATCGCCAATCGTGGTGAAATTGCCCTGAGAATAGTACGCGCTTGCCGGGAAATGGATTTAAAAACAGTTGGCATATTTTCTGATTTTGACCGAAATCTGCTTCATCTTCAATATGTGGATCAAAAGGTATCTTTAGGAGGGAATCTTCCCGGTGATACCTATCTGAATATCGATAAAATAATAAAAGCATGTATTTTGACCAAGGCTGATGCGGTTCACCCAGGGTACGGATTTTTATCCGAAAATATCCATTTCGTGCAAAAACTTCGGGAAAACGGGATTGCATTTATTGGACCAAGTGAAGAAGTATTGAGAAAAATGAAAAATAAACTGCTTGCGAAAAAAATAATCCACGATTCGGGAGTACCAGTGGTTCCTGGCTCTCTTGAAGTGGTCAATACCATTGAAGAAACCAGGAACGTAGCGGCTGAAATTGGATATCCTTTTATGATTAAGGCGTGTTTGGGAGGAGGTGGAAGAGGAATCCGGGTAGTGGAGAATGATAGGAACCTAAAAGAAGCCTTTTTAAGTGCACGTCGGGAAGCAAAAATGGCTTTTGGGAGTGAGGAAATTTATATCGAAAAGATAATCAACCACGCTCGTCATATTGAAGTCCAGATTCTTGCCGATCAATTTGGGAAAAACATTCATTTGGGAGAAAGAGAATGTTCACTTCAACGACGACGGCAAAAAATTTTAGAAGAAGCACCATCTCCCTTTTTAACCAATGAATTGAGGCAAAAAATATGTGAAGCGGCAGTAAAGGCAGCCATGGCTTTGGGATATACAACCTGTGGAACTCTGGAATTTTTAGTCACCAATGATCATCAGTTTTATTTTATGGAGCTCAATGCACGTATTCAGGTTGAGCATCCTATTACTGAAATGATTTCCGGTGTAGACATTCTGCGTGAACAGATTCAGCTGGCAGCTGGTGAACCTTTACGATTGAATCCGGATGATGTGAACCATCGTGGTCATGCCATCGAAATGAGGATAAATGCCGAAGATCCTTTTCGGAATTTTTCCCCGACCCCGGGTTTGATTAAAAGCTTTGATATACCACGAGGTCCAGGGATTCGGATAGATTCACACTGTTATTCTGGATACGAAGTTCCTCCTTTTTACGATTCGCTGATTGCCAAGCTAATCGTGTGGGATAGTGATCGAGAACATTCCATCCGACGGTCACGAGAAGCGCTCCGTTCATTTACTGTGGAAGGAGTGTCCACTACCATTCCATTTCACTTAAAAATTCTTCAAAATGAAGATTTTCTTCGGGGTGATTTTCATACCCGCTTTATTGAAGATGAAATTGGAGAGATTTGAACGATTGAACGGTCCTGGCTTGACGAAAACAATGGAGGCTGAAATAGATGAAAGGAAAAATATTTCATGGAGGGATTCACCCCCCGACATTTAAGGAACTGACATCTCAAAAACCCATTAAAAAATTCCCATCTCCTGAAAAAGTGTATTTGCCACTTCTCCAACATACCGGTTCCCCGCTTCGCCCGCTGGTAAAAAAAGGTGATCGAGTGAAAAAGGGTCAAAAGATAGCTGATGTGGAAGCTTATGTTTCAGCACCGCTTCACTCCCCCCTGGCGGGGAAAGTTGCTTCTATAGAAGAATGGCCTCACCCGGTACGGGGAAAATATCTCACCATTATTATCGAAAATGATGGTACTCAAGATGTCGAACATCAAGGTATTCTGACTTGGGATGAAATCGAGAAAATTGATATCAAAGCCTTACGAGAATGGATCCGTGAGGGAGGATTCGTTGGTTTAGGCGGTGCTGCTTTCCCAACTCACGTGAAAGTGAGTCCTCCTCCAGGGAAAAATATTTTGACTTTACTTATTAACGGAGCCGAATGTGAACCATTTATCACCTGTGATCACCGGGTGATGATCGAAAGAACCGAGACGGTACTCACCGGTATCTTTATTCTCGCCCGTAGCTGTGGTGCTCAGGAAGTCATATTTGGTATCGAGCAGAACAAACCGGATGGTATCGAAAAAATAACAGCAGCAATAATAAATTTCCCCATTCCAATCCGGGTTTTTCCTTTACCCACATTATATCCTCAGGGTTCTGAAAAACACTTTATATTAACTGTTCTTGGAAAAGAGGTTCCTCCGGGAGGGCTTCCCCTGGACGTCGGGGTGGTGGTAAATAATGTTCAAACTGCCTGGGCAATAGGACGGAAAGCGACTGAAGGACTTCCCTTGATAGAACGGGTCATCACCATGACCGGTGATTGTTTGAATAGTCCGGAAAATGTCGATGTTCCTTTAGGAGCTCGTTTAGCTGAAGTCGTTGATTTTTGTGGGGGGTTTCAACAGTCACCCCATAAAGCGATTATGGGTGGACCGATGACAGGTATTGCGCAGGTTTCGCTCGATGTTCCGGTGATCAAGGGGACCTCGGGTTTTGTCTTTCTAAAAAAAGCGATTCAAAAAAAAGAATATCCCTGTATTCGTTGTGGAAGGTGTGTCATTCATTGTCCAATGTATCTTCTTCCGACTGATCTCGCCCGTTATGCTGAATATGGTGATTTTGAAGAAGCCAAAAAACAGCGGGCACTTGATTGCGTGGAATGTGGAAGTTGTTCCTATGTCTGTCCAGCAGGAATACCCATTACCCACTACATTAAGATTGCCAAGGCTGAGATACTGTTCCAATCGAAAAAAGGAGGGAAATAAATTGGACGAGTTGCGATTAATTCAAACACCGGCTCCACATATTAAAAGTGTTATTCATGTTCCGGGAATCATGATGATGGTCGTACTGGCTCTTCTCCCGGCAACGATCTTTGGAATTTATTTTTTTGGACCAGCTTATACGTTCTCTCCGCTTCTGTTCAGCATTGTCAGTTGTCTCTTCTTTGAATGGTTTGATTGTAAGATTTTTAAGAAACCGGTTTCGATTCAAGACGGAAGTGCTTTGGTAACCGGTCTTTTGCTGGGTCTTTCTCTCCCACCCGGTTCTCCTTTTTGGCTGGCTATCGCCGGTGGGGGGATTGCTGTCATTTTAGGGAAGCAAGTTTTCGGTGGATTAGGCCAAAATATTTTTAATCCGGCATTGGTGGGTCGAGCGGTTCTCCTCATTTCCTGGCCTAAATTGATGACTACCTGGATAGCGAAGGCGTCTTTTGCCTTTCCGAATTTGGAACAGGGAGCGCTTGCATTGCCCCAGGGTGTTGATGTGATTACAACTCCCACGGCGCTGGCGGTTTCCAAAGGTTATGGATTCAGTCTGCTCAATCAGCTTGAACCCAAAATCGTCTGGAGGCTGTTCATAGGAAATGTTCCGGGGTGTATCGGAGAAACCTCGGCTCTTCTGCTTTTAATCGGATTTTTCTTTCTATTGTGGAAGGGAATTGTTCGGTGGGACGTCCCTCTCTTTTTTGTGATTGGTTTAGCGGGGGTCGCGCTTGTTGCCGGACAAAATCCCTTGTTTCATATTTTGTCCGGAGGGGCGATCATCGGTGCCTGTTTCATGGCGAATGATTACACCACCACGCCCCTTTTCTTTAAAAGTCGATTAATTTTCGGATTTGGAGCTGGAGCCATCACTGGGATTATCCGGATTTTGGGTGGATATCCAGAAGGGGTGACATTTGGCATTCTTACCATGAATGCGATAGTTCCGCTTCTGGATAAACTTATGCCAAGACAGTTTGGGGTGAAAAAATCATGAAATCGATATTCAAGATATCCCTCACACTGGCTATAATCTGTGCAATCGCTGCTGCCGCCTTGGCGGCGGTCAATCAGATGACTCAAAAAGTAATTGCCATCAATAGCCAAAAAGAACTCCAGGAATCCTTAAAAATTATTTATCCTCAAGCCGAGCGTTTTGAACAGATCGGTATAACCAGTACAACCCCGGAAAGCCCCACTGAAAATAAAGAGTTTACCTTACTCGATCTCTATCAGGCATTTCAGGGGAACGATACCATCGGGTATGTTTTTAAAGTGGGAAGCAAAGGATACGGTGGTCAAATTGTCTTTCTCATTGCTGTATCCACTCAAAACAATACTATGATCGGAATTAAGGTTCTCGAACATCAAGAGACTCCCGGTTTGGGGTCAGAGATCACCAGCCCCCGTTTTCAGAACCAATTTAAAGAGAAATCACTCAGCGATCATTTTGAGATCAATCAGGACATTCAAGCCATATCCGGAGCAACCATCTCTTCGCGGGCGGTCATACGTGCCTGTCAGGGAGTGGTGACTTACCTGGAAAAGGAGAGGGGCCAATGAGACAATTTTGGTATTTTTTTAAAAATGGTATTGTTGGTGAAAACCCGGTTTTACGCCTTATGATAGGTATTTGTTCGGTCTTGGCAGTTTCGGTAAAAGTCGAAAACTGCTTGGCCATGGGAGCAGCAGTCATTTTTGTTTTGACCTGCTCCAGTATGGTTATCTCCAGCATGAGGAAAATCATTCCCAATCAAGTTCGGATTCCTATCTTCATTGTGGTTATCTCGACCTTTACCACTATTGTCGATTTGGTGATGAAAGCCTATTTACCCCCTCTGTCGAAAGCCATGGGTATCTTTATCCCGCTGATCGTTGTGAATTGTATTATTATGGCTCGGGCTGAAGCTTTTGCTTCCAAGAGGCCGATTCTCCCTTCCATCGCCGATGCTCTGGGGATGGGAGTGGGGTATACTTTGGTTATCACTGCCATTGGAGTAGTCCGAGAACTTTTCGGATATGGCTCATTGCTTTCGGTACGAATTTTTCCCGAAAATTATCAAAACATGATGTTCATGATTCTCCCCCCGGGTGCATTCCTCTTGATCGGCGTCTATATTGGTTTACTCAATCACTTTTCAAGGAGGAAAAGCAAGTGAATACCGGTCTTTTTGATATATTTAAAATCGTTATCAGTGCTGCTTTTATTGAAAACATTCTATTAGCGAGATACATCGGTTTATGTCCGTATATCGGAATGTCCACGAATATAGCCAATTCAATAGGAATGGGCATGGCAGTGGCTTTTGTTATGGTCCTTTCTTCGATCGTGACCTGGACGTTGTGGAATTACATTTTTGTGCCCTTACACCTCGAATATTTACGGATCATGGCATTTATTTTAGTGATTGCGGTGTTGGTGCAGTTAGTGGAGGTTTTACTGAAAAAAAACGTTCCCAACCTGTATCGCGCCATGGGTATTTATCTTCCCTTGATCACGACCAACTGCGCGATACTGGCGGTTACTTTCCTGGGTGTCGATTATAATTATAATTTACTCCAGGTGGTGGTTTATAGCATCAGCGTCGCTTTTGGTTTTACCATTGCCATGATTTTACTTGCTGGTATTCGGGAAAAACTGCGTTATGCAAAGGTTCCGAGTTTTTATAAAGGATATCCTATGGCATTTATTGTGACCTCACTCCTGGCAATTGCTTTTATTGGTTTTAAAGGTTTAGTGAAATAGGGGGGAGGGAGTGATGATGGCCATTCTATTACCCACAGCTTTAATTGGTTTTTTAGGAATTCTGTTTGGATATATGCTGGCCTGGTTTGCCCAAAAGTATGCCGTCGAATCCAACCCATTGGTTAAAAAAGTCGAAGAAGTACTTCCCGGTGCCAATTGTGGTGCCTGCGGATTTCCAGGTTGTTCCGGTCTTGCGGAAAAAATTGTTAATGAAAATGCTCCGGTGAATGCGTGTCCGGTGGGAGGTCCAAAAGTCTGGACTCAGATCGCCAAATTAACTGGAAAAACTTCTGAAAAACTCGAAGTCAAAAAGGCGGTGCTGGTTTGCCAGGGAGGGGAAGGTACGGTTCAGGAATTAGCAGCCTATCAAGGTATTCCCGATTGCCGGGCGGCATCGGTCTTAGGGGTATCTCACCTGGGCTGTGTGTATGGGTGTTTGGGCTTGGGAACCTGCGAGAAAGTCTGTCCGTTTGATGTGATTCATATGGATCGCGCGACCGGTCTTCCGGTGATCGACTGGGAGGAATGCACCGGATGCGGGAAATGTGTCAGGGAATGCCCACGAAATGTTCTTGCTTTAGTGCCGGAAAAAGAACAGATATTGGTAGCGTGTTCCTCTCCAGCCAGCGGAAAAGAGGTACGCCGGGTTTGTTCCAAAGGATGCATCAAATGTCAGTTATGCCTAAAAGTCTGTCCGGTTCAGGCAATCAGTTTTCAGGACGGAACGATTCATATTGATCAGGAGAAATGCACTTTGTGTGGATTATGTGTCGAAAAATGTCCTACTGGGTGCATTGTTCATCTCTCAACCATGGTAAAAGCGGAGTGAAGAGACAACATACCTGACAATGACCCTGGCATCAGTCAGTGATAAGAATGAAACCTTTTCCCAAAGTACCGTTGTGACATGCCATGGCATGTCACTCCAATAGAATGAATACATCAGGTGGAGAGGTTTGATTTGTCGAACCCGTCATGGTATTTTTAGAATAGACCCTCATGCCACGTTGTGGCACCATATGAAAATGGAAATGAGAGGGTCTATCCTCATTGTTTTTTTCTTTTAAATCTTTTTATCTTACGCCGTAGGCTGATATCCTGGTGTATTTCCAGGATAGACCTCTATGCTGCTACGCAGCACCATAGGATATGGAAACACCAAAATGTTGAGGTGTTGAGAGGTTGAGTTGTTGAGTTGAAAAAGATCAAAAAGATGAGATTCTCACGCCATACTCTTGAATTCTTTCTCCAAGTGTATACATGTTGTTTCGAATTTTTTCATCTTACGCCGTATGCTGATATCCTGGGTAGTTTCCAGGATAGTATTGATGATTTTCGAATACTGAAAGAACAATATAGAATTGGAGGAAACAATGAGCAGTCTATTAGGGATCGATATCGGGACAACCAATACCAAGGTCATCATTTTTAACGAAGGCGGTCAGGTTATCGAAGAAAGCAGTTTCCCGACTCCATTTTACCCAGATGAATACGGAGGTCGATACCAGCCGGAGGAGATTTTACATACACTCCTGACAACCTTACGTGATTTTACTCCTGAAGCCAAAAATGAGGTCGTCGCTTTGAGTATATCGAGCTTTGCTGAGGTCATGGTTGGCCTGGATGCTTCGCTTCGACCGATTACGAAAAGTTCAGCCTGGTTTGATTCACGGACAGACTCTCAGTTCCAGGAAATGAAGAAGCGTATCAATGATGCCCACGTTTACCGAACCACCGGTCTTGCTCCTCAATCCAAATATTCCTTTTATAAACTTCTCTGGCATCTCCAAAGTGAGCCGGAGGTTTTTCATGCTGTCCGTTACTGGGTGTCGATGTCAGGGTATTTGCTCGGTGCCCTCTGTGGAGTCCTCTCTTTTGATTATTCACTGGCTTCCCGAACCATGCTCTTTGACCAGGTCAATCGCTGTTGGTCTCAGGAAATGCTCGATCTGATCGGAGTCCCACTTTCGACGATGGCTGAACTCGCCCCATCGGGTATGGTATTGGGAACAATTCTCAAGGAGGTCGCTCAATACACCGGTCTTCCGGAAACCGTTCGAGTGATCACCGGTGGGCATGATCATTTATGCGCAGCAGTGGCGGTGGGTGTTTTTAAACAAGGTCGAGTTCTTATTTCAACCGGAACGACGGAAAACCTAACCATGGCTTTAGATTCCATCCCAAAATTGAATTTGTCCGATTTAAAAAGATCCTTCAGTTGGGGTCATCATGCCATTCCGAATGTTTATTATGGAATGAGCGGAATATACAGTGGAGGGTTTTCGTTGGAATGGATATTGAAATTAAGTAGTGAAACATATCAATTTTTGGATAGTATGACGATGGATTTGCCCAAGGAAATAGCGCTTTTCTTTCCATATCTGTTGGGAGCCGATTATGATGGCGCCCGTGGGGCATTTGTTAATCTCGATGGAAAAATGGAAAAAACCGATATAGTAAAAGCTCTGGTGGTGAGCCTTTGTTTTGAATATAAAAACCTGTGGGATATCATGGCGAATAGTCTGAGTATTCAAGTGGATCGGGTGACCAATGTCGGAGGCGGAACCCGTAATGAATTTTGGATGCAGGTCAAAGCAGCAGTTTTAGGTTATAGGGTATATGTCCCCCAGGATAAAGAGGGAAGTTGCAAAGGAGCAGCTTTATTGGCCGGAATTGGATCGGGTCTCTATCATAATCCTGAAGACGCTTTTCAAAAAACTTTTCAATTATCCCGAGTTTATGAACCTGATCCAGTTCTCAGGGATAATCTTCTCCCCTGGTATGGGCTCTATAATGAACTTCGGGAAGATATTCGCCACATAAACGAGAAGATAAAAAAATTTGGTAGAGGGAGGAGTGAATAACTCTATGGTTTCAGCATCTCAAACCACGATACGGTGGATCAGTCGAACCGCAATTCTTTTTGCTTTAACTCTGGTTATTCAAATGATCGGTTTGCCCCAGTTTTTTACCGGCCCATTAGTAAATGCCTTTTTGTTACTAGCTACCTTGACGGTTGGTGTGTCGAGTGGGATTGTAATCGGGCTTTTCACTCCCTGGATTGCATTTTCACGTGGAATATTACCTGCTCCTCTTGGGCCGATGATCCCCTTCATTATGCTGGGAAATGCAGTACTGGTGATCGTGTTTTATCTGATCACCATGAAAAAGAAGGATAACATCGGTTTCAGTGTTCTGGGAATTGTTACCGGATCGATTGCGAAATACCTGATTCTTTCCCAATCTGTTGCCTTCATCGTCAGTGTTCCTCCTCCAGTCGCCAAAGCCATGCAGTTTCCTCAACTCTTGACGGCATTAGCGGGTGGAGTTATTGCTCTGATTGTCGAACAGGCTTTACGCCGGACCAGCTTATTGAATGACCGTCGTTAAACTGAGCCCTTTTTTGAATTTAAATGATTTGATACTGGTTGAACCAACTCAAGCTTTTAAATACTTTTTCTGGTAATTCCGAAAAATGATCAGGGCTCCAAAAACCAGCGACGAAAAGCTGAAGAAGGAGAACAGGTAATTGTTATTGCTGCCGGCAAGAATAAAGGAGAAAGCAATGGGTCCGATCGTTCCCCCGAGATTGAAGGCGGTTTCCATCCATCCCAGAGCTTCGGTACGTTGAGAATGTGGAGCAATTTGACCCAGAAGCAGAGTGGTACCGATATAAAAGAAAACCCAGCTGATGCTCAATACCGACTGAGGAATGAAAACCGATGTTCCTCGATAGACAAATGGGGCAACAATAAAAGGAATGATGGTAAGGGTATAGCCGAGCTGGATGATTTTGGGAATGAATTTGGGAGAAAGGGAACAAGTTCGGCCGGCAATGGGAAAGAATCCGAGCTGAATAAGATTTGAAACCCCTAAAACTATCCCGATAAAGGCTGCAGAAAGTCCGTTTCCCTTCCAGAAAAGTGGGATAAAAAAAGACAGACCGTTTACGGCAGTTGAGCGAAGCAGGATCGGCAGGTAAAAATAAAAGTTTTTTCTCTTTATGATCCATTTTCCGTCAATTTTAACTTCTTCACCCCGATTTTCTATACCATCAACGTTTTTGAGACGAAGTATCGGATAGATGATGGCAATTGATGCCAATCCCGATAAGAAAAAATTCCACGATGGATCGAAGTCATTGAAAAAACCAGAGAGTAACATGGAAAATGAATAACTAACACCGCGGATAATATTAATCCAGCTCAGTTCAAGGTTTCTGGTCTCCGCATCGCTATTTTTAATAGTAATTTCATTGATGATGGGTGCCTGGGCAACTAAGAAAAAACCGAATAGAAATCTGACGATTGCCAAAGGAAGAAATCCAGATGTAAATGGAGTCAGCAGGCAAAAAGCGCCTTGTCCGATCATGCTCAATAGAAGAACCAGTTTCCTTTTCCCGGTTCGATCAACCATTTTTCCCCAAAAAGGTCCACTGATGAGAGCTCCAAAGGTCAGTGCGGAAATGACAATGCCGGTTTCTTTGACATTGAGGCCAATATTTTTCGCAAAAATGGCAAAAAGTATCGAGGTGGAGGTATAGGTAAAATTCGCAACAAATGCAACACTCATCAAAATGAGAAAC
>Ga0172365_10001574_pt1 | contig 16524 bp, 23 predicted proteins | sample LakKivSesite48cm_FD_114535 | JGI IMG/M metagenome (GOLD analysis project Ga0172365, IMG submission 114535) | Sediment microbial communities from Lake Kivu, Rwanda - Sediment site 48cm | ecosystem: Environmental > Aquatic > Freshwater > Lake > Sediment | place: Rwanda: Western Province, Lake... | reverse complement strand
TTGGCACGCTCTGTGATACATGTCGGTTATGTTGAGACAGTATACGATTGTTTGCGCGCCACTTGCAAAAAGTGCGGCAGGATTTGTTTGCCAGAGCAGAAGCTTGAGGATTACCGGAAGCATGTCAACGAGTTAATGGCGGCAGGTCAACCGTGGTGGGGGGTTGCAGACGAAATAGTAAAAAATGTGTCTACGGCCAAGAAGAAGAAATGCCCGTACTGCGGTGAAGAATTACAGAAACTCAAGTTCGAGAAGCCGACAGCTTTCGTGGAAGGGAAAAATAGATTGACTCCAAGCGATGTTCGCGAGAGGCTGGAACGAATAACGAACGACGATGCGATTCTCCTCGGAATAAACCCAAAGGTAGCCAGACCAGAGTGGATGGTGTTGACAGTCATGCCGGTACCACCTGTCACCGTCAGGCCCAGTATAACTTTAGAGTCAGGCGTTCGCTCCGAGGATGATCTAACTCATAAGCTCGTCGATATCATCAGAATAAATCAAAGGCTGGCTGAGAATATTGAGGCCGGAGCGCCGCACCTCATCATCGAGGACCTCTGGGAGCTTTTACAATATCATGTCACCACATATTTCACAAACGAGGTATCCGGAATTCCTCCTGCTCGGCACAGGTCAGGTCGGGTTCTACGTACGCTCGCGCAGCGCTTGAAAGGCAAGGAGGGACGTTTCCGTGGAAACCTTTCTGGCAAGCGCGTCGACTTCTCCGCGAGGACTGTCGTGTCCCCAGATCCTTACATAAGCATAAATGATGTCGGTGTGCCGGAGTACATCGCCAAAACGCTTACCGTTCCAATCAGTGCTACGAGCCATAACATTGAAACGCTGCGAGACTTCGTTCGTCGCGGCCCAGATGTTCATCCCGGTGCAAATTATATCCTGAGCCCAGATGGCAAACGCTACGATTTGCGCTACGCAGACCGCGAGGAACTTGCGAAGACGTTAGAGCCAGGTTTCGTCGTCGAGAGGCACTTGATGGACGGAGATATCGTACTTTTCAACCGGCAACCCTCCCTTCATCGTATGTCGATAATGGCCCACGAAGTCAGGGTCATGCCGGGCAGGACATTCAGGCTCAACTTGTGTGTCTGTCCGCCATACAACGCCGACTTCGATGGCGACGAGATGAATCTGCATGTACCACAGAGCGAAGAGGCCCAAGCGGAGGCACGTATTCTGATGAGGGTACAAGAGCAGATACTATCGCCACGCTTTGGTGGTCCAATAATTGGTGGTATTCAGGAACACATAACGGGTGCCTATCTATTGACCCACAAGGGCACTTTGCTCGCCCACGATCACGCCCAACAGTTGCTGGCGACAGCTGGTCTGATAAAAGATTTACCAAAACCGGCTGTAAAGGAGGCAGGTGTTGAGTATTGGACGGGCAAGCAGATATTTAGCATGTTTCTGCCGAAGGGTCTGAATTTGACGTACAAGGCGAAGATATGTGAGAATTGTGTTCGTTGCAAAAACGAGGAGTGCGATATCGATGCATATGTCGTCATACGAGACGGACAGTTGGTTCAAGGAGTAATAGACGCGCGCGCGTACAAAGCTCTCGATCGTTGTGAGGTGTTGGATAGAATTGTGAAAGATTACGGCACGGATGCGGCGAGGGAGTTCTTGGATCATGTCACGCTGTTGTCGATATCGATGGCGGCCATGTCTGGGTTCACCACGAGCATCGACGACGAGGACATACCGGAGGAGGCGAAAGAACGTATAGATGAGGTGCTCGACGATGCGTCCAAGGAAGTGAGGAAGCTGATAGATGTCTACAACCAAGGTGAGCTCGAACCATTACCTGGACGTTCTTTGCGTGAAACCCTTGAAATGCGTATAATGGAAGTTCTGGCGGAGAGTCGAGATAAAACTGGGGAGATAGCTGAAAAGTACCTTGGTTTGGACAACAACGCGGTCATCATGGCTAGGACGGGCGCGCGGGGCAGCATGCTCAACCTCACACAGATGGCGGCGTGCGTGGGCCAGCAATCTGTCAGAGGAGAGCGTCTCAGCAGAGGGTACAGAGGTCGTACCTTGCCACACTTCAAGCCCGGAGATCTCGGCGCCGAGGCGAGAGGATTTGTTAATTCGAGTTACAAGCGTGGCCTCAAGCCTTTGGAGTTCTTCTTCCATGCCATGGGTGGGCGCGAGGGTTTGGTAGACACAGCTGTACGGACGGCCCAGAGCGGCTACATGCAACGAAGGTTGATCAATGCATTGCAAGATCTTCGTGTTGAATACGATGGTACAGTGCGAGACGATAGAGGCATGGTGGTTCAGTTCATGTACGGTGAAGACCAAGTCGACCCAGCTCGCAGCGATAATGGAAAAGCTGTGAATGTCGAGAAAATAATTGATCGGATAATCAGAGCGGGGGAATAGGATATGGCGGGAGTTTCCGAGGACACCATAAAAACCGAGGTCGACAAACTGAAGGAGGTCTTACCAGAATCTGTGATCAAGGAACTCGAAGGGGGCCTCCTGCGCGTGAACAAGGATAGGGCGATAACGCGCAAGCAACTTGATGGTGTGTTGGATATGGTAAAGCAAGCGTATATCAATGCGATCGTCGAGCCAGGAGAAGCTGTTGGTACAGTCGCCGCGCAGTCGATAGGTGAGCCTGGCACTCAGATGACGTTGCGAACTTTCCACTATGCAGGTGTTGCGGAACTCAACGTCACTTTGGGTCTTCCTCGAATTATCGAGATAATTGATGCGAGGAGGGTGCCATCCACAGCTTTGATGACGATTTACCTCACGGGAAAATTTGCCGAAGATAAAAACAAGGCGCGCGCTTTCGCTCAGGAAATAGAAGCCACGACCGTTGAGGATGTCGCCTCCCAAACTGAGATGGACCTCATCAATATGGAGTTCGTGGTGACGCTCGATCGAGGCAGGATGCAGCAAAAAGAGTTGACACCAGCCAAGGTGAAGTCCACAATCCACGAGACGTTGAAAATCGATGCCTCTGTGGACGGAAACAAGTTGCGGATCAAGCCTTCGACACAGACCCTCTCAGAATTGCGGCGCGTAGCGACCAAGGTGAAAGGGGTGTCGCTTCGGGGTATCAAAGGAATAAATCGAGTTGTGGTCAAGATGGAGGGCAACGAATATGTTATCTACACAGAAGGCTCGAACCTTGCGGACATTCTCCAGTTGCGCGGTGTTGATCAAACGAGGACGGTGACCAATAACATAAACGAGATCGAGGATGTCCTCGGTATAGAAGCCGCGAGAAATTCAATAATAATCGAGGCTGTCAAAACGCTGGATGAGCAGGGCCTCGATGTAGATGTTAGGCACATCATGTTGGTCGCCGATATGATGACTCACGGTGGTGATGTGAAGCAGGTTGGCAGACATGGCGTCAGCGGGGAAAAAGCTAGCGTTCTGGCCCGCGCCTCATTCGAGGTAACGACCAAGCACCTTTTGGACGCCTGCATAAGAGGAGAAAAAGATAAGCTTGATGGGATAATCGAGAACGTCATAGCTGGTCAGCCAATACCACTCGGTACTGGTTCAGTTGAGCTTGTGATGCGGAGGGAAGGGAAAGTTGGACATCAATAGAGAAATACGTCAGGCCGTGGACACAGGGAAAGTCGTTCTGGGTTCTGATAAATCGGTAAAATCTGTGAAGCTCGGACAGGCGAAGCTCGTCATTTTGGCCTCAAATTGTCCGGGCGCCGTTCGATCGGATGTGGGGCATTATGCAAAGTTGGCTAATATCCCGATCTATATTTATGAGGGCGATAACGTGGCCCTCGGCCTCGCGTGCGGTAAGCCATTCCTCGTGAGCGTTGTGGCAATTTTGGAGCCGGGAAGTTCAGGGATACTGGGCCTTGGGGTAAGTAGATGAGCGTAAAACTGAGCGCAGATGAGATGCGGTACATTGCGCTGTTCGAGAGCATCACTGGAGCTAGCGTAGTTGATTGCGTAATAGATGAAAAAGGTAAAAAAATAACTTTCATTGTTCGTCCGGGGGATATTGGGCTGGCGATAGGTAAAGGAGGCGGCAAGATAAGGAGGGTCAAGCAAACGATGGGTAAGAGCATCGATGTCGTAGAGTATTCAGAGAATCCGGTTGAGTTCGTAAAAAACATTTTCTTGCCAGCCAAAGTCGTGGGAGTCAATGTAGTCGAACGTGAGGGAAGGAAGGTGGCTCTCGTCGATGTCGATAGCTCAGACAGGGGGTTGGCAATAGGCCGAGGCGGCCAAAACATTCAACGCGCCAAGTTACTTGCGCTTAGACACCACAACATCCACGATATATCTTTAACGTGAGTTTTTTAGGGCTCGGGAGTAGAACATCTTATTAATGGTGGAATAATGAGCAAAGGTAGTAGAGGCGAGTTCGCGGCTCGCAAGCTCAGCCGTGGGAGGCAGGGGTTCAGATGGAAGCTTGCGGCGTACAAGCGGCGCGTGCTACGCTTGGACGAGAAGGCGGACCCGCTTGAAGGGTCACCTCAGGCCAAGGGGATCGTGCTCGAAAAGGTGGGCGTCGAAGCTAAGCAACCGAACTCTGCAATAAGAAAATGTTGTCGTGTGCAGTTGGTCAAAAACGGACGGCAGGTCACGGCCTTCGCCCCAGGTGATGGTGCGATAGGTTTCATCGATGAACATGATGAGGTAATAATCGAGGGCATCGGCGGTGCGAAAGGTGGCGCGTATGGAGATATCCCAGGTGTTCGTTATAAAGTGACGTCTGTGAACAACGTTTCGTTAAGGGAACTCGTTTTAGGACGCAAGGAGAAGCCGAAGCGGTGATATCTTGGCTTTCAAATATTTTGGAAAGTGGGGAGCTGAGGGCGTATCTGTAGCCGATCCTGGACTTCAGAAATATATTCAGTTGGAACCACTCTCCACAGTCCTGCATAGTGGGGGTAAACATGCAAAAAAACAATTTGGTAAAGCTGATTTGACGATAGTCGAGCGTCTGATGAATAAGTTGATGCGCTCTGGCCCTGGCGCGAGGAAGCTTGGTGGCAAGGTAATACGAGGGGCGGGAGCATGTGGGAAGAAACATAAGGCCTATAATATCGTGCGGAAGTCGTTTGATATAATAGAACAGAAGGCGAAAAAAAATCCATTGCAAGTTCTAGTGGATGCAATTAAAAATTCTGCTCCGCGGGAAGAAACTACAAGGATCAGCTATGGTGGTATAACCTACCACCTAGCGGTTGATTCGGCCCCACAGCGCAGGTTAGATATCGCATTGAAGAACATCGCAGGTGGAGCATTCGTAGCGTCTTTCAGAAGCAAGAAAACCATCGAAGAGTGCCTTGCAGATGAGTTAATAATGGCCTCAAACAACGATATGAAGAGCTTCGCCATCGCGCGCAAGGAGGAGACCGAGAGGATAGCGAAAGGAGCTAGGTAGGCCGTAAGGCTTTTTAAAGCGCCTATAGAATTGTATTGAGTCTATAACGGAGGGATGTTTCATGGCAAAACCACATATGAATATGGTCGTAATAGGCCACGTGGACCACGGCAAGTCCACAACGCTAGGCCGACTCTTATTCGAGAAGGGTTTGGTCGATGCTTCTGTGATAAAGAAATTTGAGGAGATGGGCGATAAAGGTAAGACCTTCAAGTTTGCTTGGGTCATGGACACCTTGAAGGAGGAGCGAGAGAGAGGTTTGACAATCGACTTGTCGCATCAAAAGTTCGAAACGGACAAATATTATTTTACTATAATTGATGCTCCAGGGCACAGGGACTTTGTCAAGAACATGATTACTGGAGCTAGCCAAGCGGACGCTGCTATCCTAGTTGTGGCAGCCGACGATGGAATAATGCCTCAGACGAGAGAACATGCCGCGCTCGCATTCACACTTGGTGTCGGGCAGCTGGTTGTCGCCATAAACAAGATGGACCTCGTTGGGTACAAGAAAGAGGTTTACGAAAAATTGAAGTCGGAAATAATCGAGTTGCTGAGGGGGATAGGCTATCGCAACCCCGAGAAGTTTGTTTATGTGCCTATCTCCGGCTTCAATGGGGATAACATTACTAAGAGGAGCGATAAGATGGCGTGGTACACTGGGCCGATATTTGAGGAATCCCTGAACACATTCGTCGTGCCCGAGAAACCGGTGGACAAGCCGCTGCGCCTGCCCGTGCAGGACGTCTACTCCATCACAGGTGTAGGGACTGTGCCGGTTGGTAGGATTGAAACGGGAGTGCTGAAGACCGGCGAAACAATAATCTTCGAGCCCGCGGGCAAAACTGCAGAAGTCAAGTCGATAGAGATGCACCATGAGACCATATCGCAGGCAATGCCGGGCGACAACATCGGCTTCAACGTTCGCGGTTTGAGCAAAGCGGACATAAGGCGAGGAGATGTGGCTGGGCCAACGAACAACCCGCCGAAGGTCGCGAGCGAGTTCACGGCGAGGATAGCGGTTCTGCAGCACCCGACGGCGGTGGCGGCTGGCTATACACCAGTGTTTCACGCGCACACTGCGCAGGTCGCGTGCACTATAAGCGAGATATCGCAGAAGCTTGACCCGAAGACCGGTCAAGTGATCGAGGAGAAGCCCGAGTTCATAAAGAGAGGCGAGATGGCTACGATCAGGGTGACGCCCACCAAACCTATGGTCATCGAGAAGGCGTCCGAGATACCGCAGTTGAGCCGCTTCGCCATACGAGACATGGGCATGACGATCGCTGCTGGTGTATGCGTCGACCTCACGCCCGCAAAGTAAGCAGCCTGAAATCTTTTATCCCTTGCTTGCCCCTATAGAGTGGGGACTAAATTGCAGAAGGCAAGGATTCGTCTGTCGAGCATAGATGCAAAGAAGCTCGATGAGGTATGCAAGCAGATCGCGGGCATAGCCGAGCGCACGGGGGTAAAGATGGCTGGGCCTGTGCCGCTTCCGACAAGAAGGATAATCATCCCCACGAAGAAGGCTCCGGATGGCGAGGGCACTATCACTTGGGACAAGTGGGAGTTGCGCGTGCACAAGCGCCTCATCGATATGGAGGCTGACGAGCGAGCGATGCATTTGATAATGCGCGTTCAGGTGCCCGAAGATGTTCATATTGAGATTGAGTTCAAGACCTAGTTTTGTTCACCAATTGTTTTTTAGCCGAGTTACGAGAAACTTTTATTCGAGCCGGGGTAGCCAAGCCAGGTAAGGCGCCGGATTTGAGATCCGGTTACCCTCTCGGGTATCAAGGGTTCAAATCCCTTCCCCGGCGCCAGGTGTCAACATGAAGAAATTCGAGTGGGTCGAGCATCCGAGCGATATAGGCTTTCGTGCGTACGGCAAGAACCTAGCTGAAGCTTTCGAGAATGCCGCGCTCGCGTTTTTTGAAGTCATGGTCGATACGAAGAAAGTGCGACTACACGAGGAAGTCAAGGTTGAGCTGGAAGCCGAGGATGAGAAAGCGCTATTGTATGATTGGCTCGAACGTTTTCTTTACTTGCACGATACGAAAGGGTTGGTCATGTCAAAATTCAAAGTTGAGAAACTCGAGCGCTCGAGTGGCGGCTTCAAAATCAAGGCAAAGGCGGGGGGTGAACGCTTCGATCCAGAGAAGCATGAGGCGCGCACGGCGATCAAAGCCGTGACCTATCACATGATGGAAATCAAACATGGGAAGGATAAGTATTCGGTGCAGGCGGTAGTCGACATATAGTTTCCAAAATGTTTTCATATTTTGTTTGTTACACGTGTAACAAAAATTTTTCGAACAAAAAGATAATTAACGTCGTAATCGCCTGTTAGTTGAGGAGAGAAAATGACGTGGGCGGGTAAAATTAAGCAAATAGACGATGTGCGCTGGGAGATCCCTCAGGACTTCATGCACGGCATGCGCGTGCCGGCGCGGATTTACGCTGACGCCGAGATGCTTAACGAGATGCAGAAGGACTTGACGCTGGAGCAGGCCGTGAACGTGACTTTCCTGCAGGGGATCTACAAGTATTCGATAACGCTCCCCGATGGGCATCAAGGTTACGGATTTCCGATAGGTGGGGTCGCGGCCACGGATGCTCAAGAAGGCGTGATCAGCCCCGGGGGCGTAGGTTATGATATCAACTGCGGCGTTCGTTTACTTCACACCAACATGGAAAAAAAGGACGTCGAGTCAAAGCTTCGCGAGATAGTAGAGGCGTTGTTTAGAAATGTGCCTTCTGGCTTGGGCAGCACCGGTCACGTTAAACTCACACCTGCCCAGCTTGACGAAGTGCTCGAGCGTGGCGCGCGGTGGGCCGTCGAGAACGGTTTTGGCTGGAAGGAAGATCTAGAGCGGCTCGAGGAGAAAGGTTGTATGGCTGGTGCGGACGCGAAGAAAGTGAGCGTAGAGGCGAAGCATCGCGGATTTCCACAGCTCGGAAGTTTGGGCAGCGGCAATCATTTCTTGGAGGTACAGAAAGTTGACAAGATCTATGATCAGGAGGTCGCCAAAAAATTTGGCATCGAGCGCGAGGGCCAGGTGACGGTGATGATTCACACCGGCTCCCGCGGGTTGGGGCACCAAGTGTGCTCCGACTACCTGCGGATGATGGAGAGGGTGGTTCGTCAGTACAAGATAGAGCTGCCGGATCGGGAGCTGGTCAATGTGCCGGTCACTTCTCCCGAAGGCCAAGCTTACTTCGCGGCCATGGCATGTGCGGCCAACTACGCTTGGGCAAACCGCCAGATGATAGTGCACTGGGTCAGACAATCCTTCGAGCAGGTCTTCGGGAAGGACGCTGAGAGCTTGGGTTTGCACATAGTTTACGATGTGGCGCACAACATCGCCAAGCTCGAGGAGCACAGCGTCGACGGCGGGAAGCGCAAGGTATATGTGCATCGCAAGGGTGCCACGCGCGCGTTCGGCCCTGGCCACCCAGACGTACCAGCGATGTATCGCGATATTGGCCAACCGGTTTTGATTCCAGGAGACATGGGCACCGCGAGCTATGTGCTCGTTGGGACGGAGCACGCGATGCAGGAAACTTTTGCTTCCACAGCTCACGGCGCTGGGCGGCACCTGAGCAGGACCGCGGCCCTCAAGCAGTTCTGGGGCGAGGATGTTAAGAAACAGCTGGAGTCGCGAGGAATAATTGTCCGAGCAGCGAAGATTTCAGTGATAGCCGAGGAGGCTCCAGGAAGCTACAAGTCTGTGGACAAAGTTGCGGAGATATCCCACAAGGCCGGGATCGCTCGCAAGGTGGCGAGGTTGGTTCCGATGGGAGTTGCGAAGGGTTAGTCGACGATGAGAGAATTAAGAACCTCTTTGTTAGTATTGTTGCCAGCTTCTTTCTTGGCGGATGCTGATACCCTACAGCAGAAGACTACTAAGGCTGGTCTCGTCGGCCGTGCGTCTGCTATTTTTCATGTTTCAAAAATTGTCATCTACAATGATGACGATCCGCGAGTTTCAAATCAAACCGCTGAGGCCAAGTTGCTGTCGACGCTCTTGCAGTACATGGAGACCCCGCAATATCTTAGAAAAATTCTTTTTCCAATGAGAGGAGAACTGCGTTACGCTGGATTGCTACCACCTCTACGCACACCACACCATCCACTTGGAGATGAAAAGACTAAGCAGGGCGATCATCGTGAGGCAGCGGTGTTAAGTTCGAGCGGAAACCGCAGTATCTTGGAACTCGGTTTGTCTAAAAAAGGTGTTTTAAACCAAAGATTGAGGGTAGGTGAGAGGGTCACTGTAAAACTCGGCAAACTTGTTGGAAATGATATCGAAGTGGAACTAGTTTCCAGAGCGGATGTCGGCGAGTACTGGGGGTACGAAGTCAAGCTCTTGGGAAACCTCGCGGATGCTTTAAAAGAGGCAAGCGCAGATTATGTCGTAGGGACGTCTCGTCACGGCCAAAATTTATATGAGGCCGTAAATGCGATAAAAAATAGCAACCCAGGCAGCATAGCAGTGGTCTTCGGGGGCCCTTACGTTGGGCTCCTCGATATCTGCAAGCGCCAGGGCATCGACGCGAAGGAACTCTTCGATGTCGTGATAAACACAATCCCCAACCAGGGGACCGCAACTGTCAGGACGGAGGAGGCGCTCATCGCCAGCCTCGCGCTCCTGAACGTGCTGCTCAGGGGGTAAAAAATGGGAAGGAGACCTCACCATCCGAAGCGCGGCTCGCTGGCGTACACACCGCGAGTTCGAGCGCCAAGACCAGTGGCCCATGTGCGGGCATGGCCAGCTGATGCTATCTTGCGGTTACAGGGCTTCGTCGGGTACAAGGCGGGCATGACCCACGTTTTCATGATTGACGATCGTAAAGGAAGCCTCACCGCGGGCCAGGAGATAATCATGTCAGCGACGGTGATAGATGTCCCTCCGCTCGTTGTATGTGCAATAAAACTGTACGGCCAAACGACTCGCGGCTTCAACACTCTGACGGAAGTTTGGTCAAGCGAGCTTTCCAAGGACCTTGCCCGCGTTTTGGTTGTTCCAGAAAAATATGATAAACAAAAAGCTTTGTCGGAGGCGGAGGCCCTCGTCAAAGATGGGAAAGTTGCTGAAGTGAGATTGCTCTCGCATACCCAGCCACGTTTGAGCAGCGTGCCGAAGAAAAAGCCCGACCTCGTCGAGATAAGCATCGGCGGCCCATCGATAGGGGAAAGATGGAATCGCTCCAAGGAGTTGCTTGGGAAACAGATAAAAGTGACCGATGTGTTCAAGGAGGGAGAATTCGTCGATGTTTCGGCGATCACCAAGGGCAAAGGTTTTCAGGGTCCTGTCAAGCGCCATGGCATAAAAATTTTGCCACGCAAGCAGGACGATGGCGCGCGCCAGGTTGGTACCCTCGGTCCGTGGAAGCCCACTCGCGTGATGTGGACGGTTCCAGGTCCAGGTCAGATGGGCTACAATCAGCGTACGGACATCAACAAGCGCATTTTGAAGTTGGGGGTCAAGGGGGAGGAAGTGACGCCGAGCGGCGGATTCATGCGCTACGGTCCGGTGAAGGGAGATTATGTCTTGCTGGCTGGTTCGATACCTGGGCCGTCGAAGCGCCTTGTACATATCAGGCGTGCGGTGAAGGGACCGACGCAAGTATCACCTCCATCCGTTACTTCGATAAGCACAGTTTCTCAACAGGGTGTATGAGATGGTTCACGTTTATTCTCTCGAAGGAAAGCCGATGGAAGAAATAGACCTTCCCACAATTTTTTATGAGGAGATAAGGCCCGATGTAATAAAGCGCGCGGTAATCTCCGCTCAGACTGCGAGGATTCAGCCATGGGGGGCGGACACAATGGCGGGGAAGCGGACGTCGGCCCACACATGGGGCAAGGGCCATGGCGTCGCTCGTGTTCAGCGCGTGAAGGGCAGCAGGTCCCCCGCGGCGGGGCTGGGAGCGTTTTCGCCGCAGACTGTCGGGGGCAGGAGGGCCCATCCACCCAAGGTTGAGAAAATACTGCATGAGCAAATCAATAGGAAAGAAAGACGGCTGGCGATCAGGTCAGCTATAGCTGCAACGAAGGAGAAAAAACTTGTTGAATCGCGGGGTCATGTTGTTGGTAAAATTTCTGAACTACCTATAGTCGTCGTGGATGACATTGAGGTGATCAAGAAGGCCAAGCAAGCGAAAGAGTTGCTCGAGAAGCTCGGAGTTTGGTTCGATGTTGAACGGGTGATAAATAGCCGAAAAGTTAGGGTCGGTAGAGGAAAGATGAGGAGCAGGCGTTACCGTCAAGCGGTAGGGCCGCTGATCGTAGTGGGTCAGGAGAGGGGTGTCGAACTTGGAGCTGGAAACTTGCCTGGTGTCGATGTTGTCAAGGTCGAGGCTTTGGGAGCGGAGAATCTAGCTCCGGGCGGCGTGCCGGGCCGGTTGACGATATGGACAAAGTCAGCAGTTCAAAAACTTGCTGGAGGGATTTTTAGATGATTGATCCTCACAAGGTGCTGCTCTATCCACAGATGACAGAGAAAGCGGTGAAACTCATAGAAGCCGAGAACAAGCTGACGTTCATTGTAGCTCAGGGTGCGACGCGCAGCGATGTCAAGAAGGCCATTGAGGTATTGTTTGAAGTAAAAGTGGAGGATGTCAAGATAGAGATCATGCCGAATGGGCGAAAGAGGGCGTATGTGAAACTCGCGCCAGAGTTTATGGCGGATGAGATAGCGAGTAAACTAGGGATGGTGTAGATGGGAAAGCGATTGAGGCTTCAGAGGAGAGGGAAGGGCTCCCCGACATACAGGGCGAAGTCCTTCAGGCGGTTGAGCGAGGTCAGGCTTCCGCCTGTGCTCAAGGAGAGCGTAGAAACTGTCGTGGTCGACATACTCCACGATCCTGGCAGGGGCGCTCCTGTCGCGAGGGTGAGGTACGCAAATGGAGAAGAACGCTTGGTATTGGCTCCGGAGGGGATCAAGGTCGGGGATAGACTGAGCTGTGGCATCTCCGCTCCAGTTGAGCCAGGTAATACGCTCTTTTTGGCTGAAGTTCCGGAGGGCACATTGATACACAATATCGAATCGCAGCCGGGCGATGGGGGGCGTTTTGTCAGGTCGCCTGGTGCTTATGCTACTCTTATAGCTCATGAACTTGGGCGGGCGACCATCCAATTACCTTCAGGTGAGATAAAAGGATTTGACCCACGTTGTCGTGCGACGATCGGCGTCGTCGCAGGCGGTGGCCACGGGGATAAGCCGTTTGTGAAGGCTGGCAAGCGACACCATGCGATGCTCGCGAAGGGCAAACCCTATCCAAAGGTACGTGGAGTTGCGATGAACGTCGTCAACCACCCATTTGGCGGGAGAGGTAAGCACGCTGGCAGACCAAAGACGGTGGCGAGGGGTGCTTCGCCTGGGCAAAAAGTAGGATTAATATCGGCGAGAAGAACTGGGAAAAGGTGAGATGAGTGCCGAAGAAATTTACATTCAAGGGTTATGGGCTGGAAGAGCTACAAAAATTGTCGATGGACGAGTTCGCCAAACTGTTGCCATCCCGCCAGAGACGATCGCTTCTGCGTGGGCTGCCGGCCAAACATAAAAAATTGCTCGAGAGGATTCGCAGCGCGAGGGGACTTCAGGAGAAGGAGGGCAAGGCGGTAATTGTTCGCACCCACTGTCGTGACATGTTGGTCCTACCGGAAATGGTTGGCCTAAAATTTGGGATATATAATGGAAAGGAGTTTATGATTGTCGAAATCAAGCCAGAGATGATTGGGCACCGCCTGGGAGAGTTTGCTCAGACGCGGAGGAAGGTCACGCATGGTACTCCCGGCATAGGCGCTACTAGAAGTTCGATGTACATCCCGTTGAAGTGATCAAAATGCCGAAGTATGGTTATTCAGCTGAGGTTGAGGGGCCCTTTGCGAAGGCTTTCGGGAAGGAGATGAGGGTCTCACCGAAGCACGCGATGGAGGTTTGTCGCGCCATTCGAGGGATGAAACTCACGGTGGCGAAGGATTACTTGCAAGCAGTGGTCAAGAAGAAGAAAGCCGTACCGTACAGGAGGCATAAAAAGAAGATCGCGCACCGTGGAGGGATGACGAGCGGAGACGCGGGACAGTACCCATTGAAGGCGGCTGACGCGATACTCGAAGTTCTTGCGAATGCTGAAGCAAATGCGAAGTACAAAGGCATGGATGAAGAAAAACTGAGGATCGTGCACGCGAGCGCTCAGAAGGGCATAACCATCCCCGGGTTCCTACCGCGAGCTTTTGCTAGGGCTACAGCTTTCAGTAAACCGACGTCTAACATTGAGATAATTCTGAAGGAGGTATCTTAGTGCCGGTCGAGCGAGCGATAATCAAGCGCGGAATGAAGAGAGCTGGGCTCGAGGAGTTCCTTGAGAAGGAACTCGAGAACGCCGGCTATGGTGGAGTAGATGTTAGGCGAGTTCCGATGGGTACGAGGGTTGCGTTGCACGTGGAGCGCCCAGGAATAGTGATAGGTCGCAAGGGGCGGAGCATCAAAGACCTGACGGAAACGCTGGCCAAAGAATATGACATAGAGAACCCGCAGGTGGAGGTTGTCGAGATCAAGACACCAGAGTTGAACGCGAAGGTGATGGCGAAGCGCTTGGCCTTCATGCTCGAACGCGGCATAAGCTTCCGGCGCGCGGGTTACATAATGTTGCGCCGGATAATGCGTGCGGGGGCAAGAGGGGTAGAAATAGTGATATCTGGCAAAATATCTGGGGAACGTCATCGCTCTCAGCGCTTCTACGATGGTTACCTCAAGAAAGCTGGTGAACCGGCGTTAAATTTGGTCAGCTATGGGTTCGCTGAGGCGAAGCTAAAACCCGGTGTGATTGGCGTAAAAATTAGAATAATGCCACCAGATGTGCGGCTTCCAGATGAGATTCGGTTTTTGGAGGAAAAGGTCGAGGCCAAACCAGCGGAGGCGCAGCCAACTGCTGAGGTGCAGGAGAAAGTACCAGAAGCGGTTGAGGTGGAGCCTGCTGAAACACCTCCAGAGGAGCCCCAAGAGGCGAAATCCAAGGATGAAAAACCACCTGAAGGAGAGGAGAAGAGTGGCGATACTTAGGTCAGATGAGATCCGCGACATGAACATTGACGAGATGAAAGCGAAGCTCATGGAGTTACGGTCGGAGCTTGCGAGGGAGCGAGCGATTATCGCGTCGGGCGGGTCGCTCGAAAATCCTGGCAGGGTACGTGAACTCAAACATAGCATCGCAAGGTTGCTCACGATAATAAAACAGACTCAGAAAAAGGGGGGTGCACGGACAAGTGCCGGAAGTATGTGAAGTATGCGGGTTGCCCAAGGAGCTCTGTGTCTGCGAAGAGATAGCGCGCGAGCAGCAGCGAATAAATGTTTACTCGATGAAGCGGAAGTTCGGAAAAAAAGTGACGATCGTCGAAGGCATTGATGAAAAACAGCTAGACCCCAAGGAGTTGACGAAAAAACTGAAGTCGAAGCTCGCGTGCGGTGGGACCTGGAAGGATGGCAGGATCGAGCTGCAAGGTAACCACACGATGCGCGTCAAAGAGGTGCTCGTGGAGATGGGCTTCTCGCAGGACATGATAAACATCAAGTAAGGTGGAAAACATGCCGATAACGAAGCAAAATGTGCTGAAGCACGAGTTGATTGGCCTAGAGGCGAGGGTGGTCAATAGTTCGGATAAGAATTTGATCGGTACATATGGCACCATCATCGACGAGACGAAGGACATGCTTGTCATCGATCATGCCGGCAAGCCGAAGATAGTGCAGAAGACAAGTTCCGTCTTTAAGCTAACTCTGCCTAGCGGAGAAGAGGTCGATGTCGACGGAGCGAATCTTGTCGCCAGGCCGGAGGACAGGATAAAGAAGCGGGTGAAATAATGGTTGGACTTGGTATAGAACCGCCGAAGGAAAAGTGCGAGGATAAGAACTGCCCATTTCATGGCATGTTGTCTGTTAGAGGGCGCGTCTTTATGGGCACGGTGGTCAGCGACAAGATGTCTAAAACTGTGGTTGTCGAGTGTGAGCACATGCACAAAGTTGGGAAGTACGAGCGCTACGAGCGTAGAACGTCGAAGCATCATGCGCACAATCCGCCGTGCATAAACGCGCACGTCGGCGACAAAGTCAAGTTCATGGAGTGTCGGAGGCTGAGCAAGACCAAGACATTTGCAATAGTTCAGAGGATGGTGGCTTGAAATGGGTAAGAAGGGTGCAGGTGTATCGATCGGTGTTTCGCCAGTGACACCGGTGAAGGCGCTCATGGCTGGTAGCAGGCTCCTGTGTGCTGACAATACTGGAGCGAAGGAGCTGCAGATCATCATGACGATAAAATACACGGGCACGCGAAGGCGCACGCCGAAAGCTGGTATAGGAGATATGGTGGTAGCGTCCGTCAAGAAAGGCACGCCGGAGTTGCGTAAACAAATTGTACGCGCGATCATCATCAGGCAAAGAAAGGAATACCGCCGCACGGATGGTATTCGTATAAAATTTGAGGACAATGCAGCAGTTTTGATGACTCCCGAGGGGGCGCCGCGCGGTTCGGAGATAAGGGGGCCGATAGCTCGCGAGGCTATCGAGCGCTGGCCGCGCGTAGCAGGTATAGCTGCGATAGTCGTTTAGGTGAGATGATGAGTTCAAAACAGCCACGAAAGCAACGCCTACGCCTCTATTCGGCGCCGTTGCACGCGAGACACAAACACTTCGGTGCGAGGTTGAGTGACGATTTGAAAAAAGAGCACAAGTGCAAGACCCTACCGGTGCGGAAGGGCGACAAGGTAAAGGTCATGCGCGGTGATTTCAAGGGCATCGAGGGAGATGTTACAGAAGTGGATCTGAAACGTTATCGCATTTTTGTCACTGGCGCTTCTTCTGCGAAAGCCGATGGGACACAGGTGACGCGACCGACTCATCCCTCGAACGTTATGATAACCAAACTCAAGTTGGATAAGGAACGTGATAAAATACTGAAGAGGAGGGCAAAAGTTGGCAAAGAAGGGACAAAGTAGGCACCTCAAGCGATATGCGGCGTCCAGAGCGCTCAAGTTGCCGCGCAAGTCGATCGTTTGGATGGTCAAACCGGCTCCAGGGCCACATCCAAGCGATGAGAGCATACCGCTGCGGCTCGTGGTT
>Ga0172365_10001570_pt1 | contig 16547 bp, 16 predicted proteins | sample LakKivSesite48cm_FD_114535 | JGI IMG/M metagenome (GOLD analysis project Ga0172365, IMG submission 114535) | Sediment microbial communities from Lake Kivu, Rwanda - Sediment site 48cm | ecosystem: Environmental > Aquatic > Freshwater > Lake > Sediment | place: Rwanda: Western Province, Lake... | reverse complement strand
CCCCTGCTGACAAATCTTATAAACAATGAGCTTTATTCTATTGAGCCTAAAATAAAAAGCACCCCAACCTTCAGCTGGGATTTCTTGATTAACCTAGATAAAAGAAATCAAGGTCCGCCTGACTTTAGAAACTTTATGGCCCATGCCGGAATGGAAAAAAATTTAACAATGGTAAAAAAAAAGAATAATGAAATTAAATTGAAGTATGACGACATCCGCATAAAAAATGTGCAAGGATTTGCCAGGATGGCCATGGAAATAAAAAATATTTGAGGTAATAAATGGAAAATCAGAACAACAATAAAAAGGTTACCGCCGTTCTGTTGGATACCATATCAATTCAGAAGTATATTTTCAGCGGAAGGAAGCTAAGGGAATTTGTCGGTGCATCCTATATAGTTGACTGGATATATGATGAGCCGCTCTTAAAAGGATTAGCAGTTCTTGGTTTTTCATCAATAAGTCTTTTAGATTGGAAAAATCACCCGGGCGGAATTCGTATTTTAAGTGGTGAGGAGTTTGAGGTCGGCTATATAGGGGGCGGAAATGCCCTGCTTTTCTTTAGAAAGAAAACAAAGGCCGAAGAATTTGTCAGACAGTGGACCCTGAATTTGCTTTATATGGCCCCGGGATTAATTCCCTCTGCGGTAATAGAGGAATTTGATTTTGGAGATTATAAAAATTCAATTAAAAAGATCTTTGAAAAGCTGGAGCAAGTAAAAAACTCATACCCGGTAAATGTGTTTATCCCCAGGCATGGAATTTCTGCAGAATGCCAGCTTAGCGGCGGAGCAAAGGAAGTATATCACACGGCAGTTGATCCTTCAGAAAGCGGTTATATTTCATCCATCCTGAAGACCAAGCTGAATTACGCTGACGAGGCTAACAGGAAATTTGAAGACGATCTTTTGGGAAATAATTACAGGGATAGCTATTCGTTCACGACCGAAATAGATAAGCTCGGGCAGAGAGTAGGAGAGGAGAATTATATAGCCATAGTTCATATTGACGGTAATTCTACAGGAAAACTGTTCCGCGATTGCCAGAACCTCGAAGAGACCCGTAGACTTTCTATCTATCTAAAAGAGAAAACACTTGAGGCAATGAAAAAAACCGTAGAAGCATTAATTACAGAAATTAATAATTTTCAGAATAAGGGCTACCTGAAGCTGACTGTAGGACCCGGGAAGACAATATTGCCTGTAAGGCCGATTATTATCGGGGGGGACGATGTGACTTTTGTCAGCCACGGGAAACTGGGGATATGGCTGGCAGACATGTTCATAGATAACTATCATCGAATAACTAATAATAATAGTTTCAATCATGGATTCACCCTGTCATCAGGTGTTCTGATCACCAAAAGCCATATGCCCTTTTTCAGAGCTTATCAGTTATCAGAGCACTTATGCGCGGAGGCCAAAAAAAGGAGAAGGGAAAACAATAACCGGGGCAGCTGGATTGATTTTCATCTTGCCTACGGTGGTTTTACCGGGACAATTAAAGAAATAAGAGAACGCCACTATAAAACGGCACTGGGTCCTCTTTACCTGAGGCCATATCGGGTGGATGATGGGAGCTCTGTTTATGGTTTTCAGGAACTTAAAAGTGGAGCTTGCGAATTAAAAGAAATTCCTCGTTCCAAGCTTATGGATTTGCGCAAAATTCTTGCTATGGGAGACGAGGTGGCAAGAAATCTTTTTTTAAAAAATCTAATAATTCGCGGTGAAAAGCTTCCTGCCTTTCCAGGCGGAAATTATTCCAGTAGTATCTGGGATAATCAACAGACGCCTTATTTTGACATGATTGAACTCATTGAAATCTATCCATTTTAGAGGAGATAAAGCATGCAGAAATTTACTCTGGTAATAGAGTTGAAATCTGACACTCTCCCCGGTTCCGGAGAGGGCTTCGGAGCAGTGATAGACCAGGATGTTGTGTTTGATGAGCTGGGTCTTCCCTGGATACCGGCGAAAAGAATAAAAGGGCTTTTAAGGGAATCGTATGAAGAAATTTATGAATTATTAAATGGTAAAACAAGTCTTCCTGATTCAAATTCAATATTCGGAAAACCGGGCCAGGAAGTTGAAGCTCCTCTATACATTTCCAATTTATATCTTGAAGATTATGAGAACCTGAAAAAGGACTTGAGTCAAATAGAGTCTAAATTTCCATCCGTATTCTCAACTGAAGCCGTCTTAAGTCAATTTACCTATACCAGACAGCAGACGGCCATTGATTCAAAATCAGGAACGGCTGCGGCGCATTCTCTGAGAACAATAAGGGTTATCAAAAAAGGTCTGGTTTTTAAGGGAGAGATAACTTATTCCGGGAATATTTCAAATTTTCAACATATTCTGGCTATAGCCTGCCTTAATTTGAGAAGGATTGGCTCAAAAAGAACACGGGGTTTTGGAGAGATCGATTGCCATCTTAAGGATGGTAAAGGTGCGGGTCTTTCAGAAGATGCTTTAAGTTGGCTTAAAAATATTGATAATAAATCAAATCCAGTTCAATCAGAAACACCCAACAATAATGGTTGAGGAGAAATTTTATGAAAGTAATAAAATACAGGTTAACAACAGAATCACCGGTTATTATTAGCGAGTCGGGGGGAATCAGCTTCATAGCTTACACTAAGACTTTCATCCCCGGCAGCATCATCCGGGGAATGCTGGCGGCGAGAATGATAAAAGAAAAAAGCCTTACAGATCCTCATAAAGATAATGATTTTTCTTCCCTGTTCCTCAGCGATTCAGTTTCGTACGGGAATGCTTATATAGCCACTCCAGAAGAAGATGGAAATTTCAGGGAAAACTGGCCACTTCCGCTTTCTCTCCATCATAAAAAGGAAGATGAAAACATTCTTATTGATTTGCTAATTGAGACCAGGGACGAAAGAAACCAGGAAGAAATTGAACAGACCAGATGGGTTGGTGGTTACGGCCGGATTGAGAATAATATCCTATATACGCAGGATGTAAAAAAACAGCTTTTTTTCCATCATGAGAGGGAAAAGGATAAGGGGATTCCAAAGTCGGGAAGGTTCTTTAATTATGAAGCCATTTCCCCCGGCCAGACATTTATCGGGGATATAAGATTTGATGATAAAGACTTGTATGATAAATTTTTATATAAGTTTCAACAAGATGAATCTATATTTTACATTGGCAGGTCGAAGAACAGTCAGTATGGGCGGGTGCGCATTTATTTTTACCAGCCAGAAAATGAGGTAAAAATTGATTTTGCTGAGTTAGTTTCAAACCGATCTGCCGAACAGAATTCAGAGAAAAAAGACGGTAAAATTGTTCTGACTTTTATTTCAGAGGCCATACTTGTAAATGAGAAAGGAGAATACTGCACAGATAAAAATTCCATTGAAGAATATTTGCGAAGACTAACGCCAGGTTTAAATCTTAAAATAGAAAAAGCCTTCCTGAGAATAAAGGAGGTCGAGAATTATGTTTCAGTCTGGAAGTTGCGCCGTCCTGTTGACTATGCCGTCAGGGCCGGCTCCTGTTTGTTGCTAAATGTCGGGAATAAGGAAAAATTTATAGATGAATTAAATAAATTCCCGCTCGGGATAGGAATAAGACTTGCGGAGGGGTTCGGCCGGTTTGTGTTAAACTGGCAGAGGCCAAATCCGAAAAGGCCCGGTTCACAGAGAAGAAATAATACGACTGATCAGTCCCCCCGATCGAGGCAAAATCTAAGTAGTAATATGCAATCAGATTGGTTTACCAATCTTAGTGAAAGATCAAAGCCTATAATAAAGGCAATATTGGAAAATAAATTGAAAGAAATTACAGAGCTTGCTGCCCTTAAGAAAGCGGATCAATTCGATAAAGATAGGCTAAAACAGATGAGCAAATCGTGCCTGGGCAGGCTGGAAAAGGCTTTTAAAGAACTTAAGTACAGAAATGACGTAAAAGACAAATTCCTGAAAGAATGTCCTGGAAGTTTCGTCCGCAAGCTTAAAGACTTGAAATATGACAATTCTAATAATTTAGAAAAATTGATCGAAAATTTTTCTCTTGAAAATGAATTGCAGGTCTCAAGCGAATATGAAGAATATAAAAAATTAATAAGCCCGATATTGACAGGTGATTTTAAGAAAGAGCTTGAAAATATTTACTTCAGAACACTTATCTATGCCCTGAGGAAAATTCAAAAGTCACAAAGGAAAAGCTAAATGGATAAAAAAGCACATATTCTAAAAGGAAGGTTAATCCTTTTCAGTCCGGCTATTATCGGCAGCGGTGCGGACAATGAAACTGATTTTGACCTGCTGACCGATGCTGAAGGGAAGCCGTTCATCCCGGGCACCTCAATGGCCGGGGTTTTAAGGTCGTGGTGCAGTAAGTATATAAAGGATAAAAGTATTATCGATCAATTGTTTGGATCTAATGGAGGCAAGAACCCCAGGAGCAGTCTGCTTTTATTCTCTGATATGCCCATTTTTAAGGAAAAAGTTGGTAAAAGAGCTGGAGTTAAGATCGATAATAGAATCGGCCGGGCTGAAGAGAAAAAGCTTTATGAGTATCAGGTCATAGAAGAGGGTGAATTTGAACTGAGGATAGAGGCAAAAACTGGAAATAAGGATGAGGAGGAACTTGTTAAAAAAGCCTTTCGTTGCTTTAACGACCTGTTCAGAGAAAAAATAAGGATTGGAGCCAAAACTAATTCCGGATACGGAGAAATAGGTGTCCCTAAAAATGATAACCTCGATTACTATCAGTTCGATCTTTCAAAGACAGACCATCTGATTTACTGGTTAAAGAGAGAATATGATGAAAGGGATAAAATTGAAGTAACTTGCTTGCCAGCATTTGAATTAGACCAGAAGAAAAAATTCTTGATAAGAGTGGGCTTCAAGCTAAAGACTTCTCTGATTATAAGGGATTATTCGGTCAATCCCTATCTGCCAGATGCCATCAGTCTTAAAACTGGTGAACATTTTGTAATTTCAGGAACTGCGTTGAAAGGTGCCTTGAGGTCACGCGCCGAAAGAATCTTGAATACCCTGGGGACAGATGAAAAGAAGACGGAAGAGCTTCTTAATAATCTATTTGGATATGTGGAAGAGAAGAATTCAAGTGAAGGCAATAGGATAGCGAATTCAGGTTCTACCGCGAGCGCTGGAGGAGATGAAGAGAAAAAGGCCAGAAAGGGGCGCCTTAGAGTAAACGAAGTAAAGCTAAAGGATTATCCGGCAGAACAGCAAACCAGAATAAAGATTGACCGCTTCACGGGCGGAACCATGTCAGGCGCTCTCTTGGAAGAGATGCCTGTGTTTTCCAAAAATGATGGCCAGATATTTAATGTAAAAATCGAGGTAGATGATTATAAAGATTGGGAAGCCGGTCTTCTACTCCTGCTTCTCAAGGATCTATGGACAGGAGATCTTCCTGTGGGCGGCGAGAAAGCTATAGGGAGAGGGGTTTTTGAAGGCTTTCAGGCAGAGATAGTTCTCGGAGATTCAGGGAAAGAAACAACATATTTAATTAAAAAGGGCGATGACGGGAAATTATCGATTAATAAGAAAACCAAAGATGGGGAAAATAGCGACATTAAAAAATGCTTAGAAGAAATAAATAAATTAATTAAGGCAATACAGGAAGAACTGGAAAAAAAATCAGGAGAGTCAAATGAATAATAGTCAACTCCAACAACAGCAGGATAAAGATAATGGACTTAAGTTAATAGAAATGCATTCCGAAGAGCAGGCCCTGAGGCAGGTTGAACTATCGGTGAAGAAGAACGAGGGCCAGGATCTAGAGATAATCTTCGGCGAAGAAGAAAAGAATAAGGTTCTTCTGAATAGCTTTATACCAGAAGATAATAAAAAGGGTTTTTATGTGGCCCACCTAAATTATTCGGTGATAATCGGGAGATGGCATTATGAAAAAGCGGATGAAGATAAAAAAGAAATAATTAAGCTCTCCATACCGCGGGAAAAAGAATTTCTGGCTGAACATATTCAGAAGGTAAAATTTTTTAATAAAGACTTGGAAATTCTATTAATAAATAAGAAATCAGGCGGGCCGGAATTTAACGGCCGAATCAGGAGGGATTATAATTCTGGCGATCGGGGTACATATTGTGTTGAATGTCAGCAGGCGCTCTTCGGAACGCAATTTGAAAAAATAGTTTCAGGCTGGGGTAAGTTAACCGAGGAGCGCGGGACCGAAATAATTATTCCTTTCGATAATCTGATTGGGCTTGGTCCGGATAAACCGCTTTTTATAAAGATAAGAAATTACGTAGATTTTCACCGGGAAACTAACCAGGCCTATTATACCGACTGCCGTCTGGTTAGCTTTATTTTCGACTGCAAGGAGTTAGCCTGATGAATAACAGGTCGGGAAATCATAACGCTCGCCGAGATAATCGAAGACATAGAGGTTTCCAACCCGGAGGTCAGAGACGGGGAGACTATGGAAGTTTCAGAGAGCGCCGAGGTAACCAGCAATTAAATCGGGGTCGGCAAACAGGGACGGCTCCGCATGGACAGCCCGGGCAAGATATTATCCTTCCCTATAATTTTGTCCCCCTTAATGATACGTTAATTGAAGCTGAGTCTTACCCGGGAGCGGGAGAAAAGTCAAATGCCAAGACGTTCCAGATGAATAGATATTACAGCGACCGTTATACCGGCTGGATTGACCTAAAAATTACCAACCTAACGCCTCTATATATTCGCGATTGTTTGACTGAAGTTGAGCTAAAAGAAAAACAGGAAAAAGAGAAGCAGCGCGAGAGATTCATAAATCCCGATTTTTATTCACCAGGCGGCAAAATAGGTATACCCGGGTCCAGCCTGAGGGGGATGATAAGAACACTGGTAGAAATCGTCTCGTTTGGCAAGTTTGTAAGTTTTGATGGCGGAAAAAAATTTTTCTTCAGAGCTTTAGGCGATCGTTCACTTAAATTAAGAAACTTTTATTCTCGCAGAATGACAACAACAATTGCTGGATATTTAGGAATGACCTGTTCTGCAGGTTATCTTTTTAAAGATACTAGTGGAAAATTTTGTATAAGACCCGCGCAAACAACTCAGATAGGTGGGCATGATATAAGTATATTTAAGGTAAATCGAGACCTTATTTCTTCTATTAGTGTCAATGAGTATGAAAAAAATACATATAAAGTAAGTAATTCTGATATATATTTTACATATGAAAAAAAGCTATTTTGGGACCACAGGGGGGGAAGACTCCATCTCTTTTATTCCAAAGCTACCGGAGTTTCAAGTTCACTTTTACCAGACGGACTTCAGGGGCGTCTTGTATGCACAGGATTAATTCCAGGTAAGAAGCATTTTCAGCATATAATTTTACCCCCTGATGATGCCGCGGACGTCAGAGTAATTGATGAAGAAGTTATTAAAGATTATATTAACGACCCTTACAGAAGAGCAGTAAATCTGATTGAGCTGGCAGATATACAATTTCCTTGCTTTTATCTGGAAGAAAACGGCAGGATTACTGCTTTTGGCCATACACCTTATTTCAGGCTTTCTTATAAAAATAGAATAAAAGATCTTGTGCCTGAGATTCTTAGGGACCAGAATAAAATCGATCTGGCGACTGCTTTATTCGGGAATGAAACTGATTTTTCTGGAAGGGTATTTTTTGAAGATGCTTCCTTGGAAAATAATGATACGAAAAATTATCTAACACAAAAAATAATCCCAAAAATTCTGTCGGAGCCCAAGCCCACTTCTTTTCAGCATTATTTGGAGCAGCCTCAGAATGTGCAACCGGACAGAAGAAGTAATTATACGAGCCTGAATGATTATAATGAAAACCATAGAGAAAATGGAATTAAAATTCGAGGGTATAAACTATACTGGCATAAGAAAGATGAAATTCTAAAAGACACCTGGCAAGAAACAGAAATAGAAATTGAAGAGAATATTATAAAGAGTGAGGATAGGAGTCAACTTGATGCTTTAAGAAACACAAACAATAATATTATTACCCTCGTTGGGAATAAGTATAGGATAGACGTTAAGCAATTGAATTCTTTACCGGACAATGATAAAAACAAAGATAAAATATTAAAAATTATTGCTAAATACGACACCCAGCATATGATAATTAAAGCTATAAAGGCGGGTGCCAGCTTTTCCGGAAGAATCAGATTTGAGAACCTTTCTGATGTTGAGCTGGGAGCTTTGCTTTTTATCCTCGACCTGCCGGATAATTGTCGCCACAAGATCGGTATGGGAAAACCTCTCGGTCTCGGGTCTATAAAAATTGAACCTGAATTATTTATATCTAACAGGGACAGAAGATACAGAAGCATAGAATGCGAATGGCCCGGCCTGGATAACTGCGCGAATAATGAAGGGAACATGTCTTATGGAGAAACTGCAGATGTCGGGGAAAAACCAGTAAGCATAGCTGATTTCAAAGAGCAATTTGCCAGATTTGTCCTTAATAAACTCGGACAAGAAACTGACCCAACCGTCCCGCATCCCTCGAGCTCCGGTTTGACCTCTTCTTCAGGCAGAACCACCCAAGCTGTTGATGCTCTCTGGAAAACTGAAAGGCTTCAAGAGTTAAAGGCTCTTCTGTCCTATGATCCTTCTCCTGACGCTTCATATCCAGGCGTTAGTTATTACAGGAGCCGGCAGCCGATGAGGAAAGCTTCAGATATTAATAGATTAATATAAGGGAGCTATTGAAAATCGGGTACTATACAAAAAGAGGCAGAAATAAATTTCTCTTTTGAAGGTGGCTTATAATCGATGAGAAAAAAAGGTTCTAAATATCAACCGGCTTCAGAAAGCGTAATAGCCGCAAGAAATTTCCTGGCGACTTTATTCGGTCAGAAATATTTTGCGCCAGTTGTATTCATATTGTTATTTTTGTTTGTGCTCGTGTCTGGCTGGTTGCCTGAAACAGTTGCTTCAATTTTCCCCCATAAAACTCAAATGTTTATTAAAACAGGAGCAACGGTTATCTTTTTCATTATACTTGTTTATTATGGACTAAAAGCTAAGAAATACCTGGCTCCTCTTCAAGTCATAACCGATGATGCGAACCCACCGATTGCAAAGGTCTTGCTTTTATTTCTGAGCCCGTTGGGAGGACAGGGCAACTTGAGAAATCATTTATTGGACGATCTTTATAAAATTGTTACTGATCCCGAGAAAAATGATAAAGATAAAAAAGACGCTAGAGATAATTTGCAAAATAATATGAAGTCCCCAAATCCGCCCTGGTCCTGGGAAATGCCGGCTATTGCCATAGCTCACCATGCTCCGAGGCTGGAAAGCGTTTATGTGGTTCCTTCGGAGCAAACCATAAATGATTATGATTATTTTAAGAAATTCGTTACGGTTTATTTCTATGGGCAAAAATTTGGAGAACGTAGTATCAACGATATCGTTTTCAATCTGTGGCCAAAGCCTACGACCGGCATTAGATTCGATGCCATCGATAAGATATTTGAGTGTGTTAATGGATTTTACGATAGGCTAAACAAAATAAAAATAAGACCTGAAGATGCTGTCGTTGACATCACAAGCGGCATGGTGCCCACAAGTGTGGGTGCGGCCATAGCTACCATGACCCGTGGGCGCCAGGCTGAATATGTACATACCAGAGATAAAAAAGTAATCTCTTACGATATAACCTATCGGGAGGATTAGACATGGCGATAGTAATAGACCTGAGAACTTATTATGAAGAAACAGCCAAACTGGACCAGATCCCTGAATACATAAAAAGAGCAAAGGAAGAAACCGGACAGGGAAACGACGTAATTCTTACCGGTCAAGCCCCTATCTGGTTATATCTTGTCGTAGCTCATGCCATTCATGGCTTCGCCAGAAGTCTTTATTACAGAAGTCCGGTCACCGGAGATGTCAAAATTTTTGACCACAACCCGAGATAAATCAGGAAATTGATATTTTTATGGCATCGTTGGTAGAAGAGCTCGAAAAATTAGAATGGATAAGAATATCCCTGCTGGTAAGAGCAAGCGAGAGGTATTCTCCTTCTAGCCATCCCATCTGTGTGATGGAAGCCATAATAAAAGCCGTCAGCGACCAAACCTGGGGAATAGCGAAGGACCAATGGAAGAACAGGCCAGTATTTCATTTTAAGAACCTGCCCCACAATTTCAGGGTAAGGCCGGGCGAATTTTATCAGGCGGAACTCATGTTTACCGAAAAGTCTCTGCCTGAAATAGAAGACTCGCTTCGAAGCTTACGGGAATATTTCAGCCTGGAAGAGAATTGCAGGTCATTTTCTCTGGTGGAAATTTCAGCTGCAGAGTCCAGAAACCTGGCCAGACTTTACGATGAGCTGGGCGAAATACCGAAATCCGGAGAAATTTGCCTTTGGTTTCTAACCCCATTACATTTTAAGCCGGTTCAGGGAAAGAGCAGATATGTTATTGAAAAGGAGAGCTTTTTCCGGAGCCTGGCAAGCAGGCTGAGCCGGCTTTTTTCGAAGAACTTTAGCCCATCTGAGCTAATTGAATCAGAATTGGAAATCCTGCCGTATTACTGGGATTATACGGAAATCAAGCACAGTTCCCATTCCCAGCCAGGCCATATTCAATATATAAATGGTTGCATCGGACCGCTTTATTTGAGGGGCAATTTTACTGCTTTGAAGCCCTGGTTATACCTGTCAGCTGAGCTCCATGCCGGCTCTAAAATGTCTGCTTCCCTCGGGTATTTCAAGCTGATAAAGGAAAGCTGGGAATATTTTGACAAAAAATTTCCGGATTTAAGCCAGCTTAAAGCCATAGCCGCTGAGGTGCTTGAAAGATACGATAATGCGCTGCTTGACCTGGTTCAGCCGGAAAAAGGAAACTTAAAACCTGAGGAAGCTGTCAACTGCCTGTATCAGGAATTGAAAGAGGGAAATTATCTGCCGCTGCCATACCGAGCTTTTACCATAAGAACAGAATCAGGAAAGGAAAGGCAAGTCGAGCAACCTGAATATAAGGACCTGATCGCTGGGCTTTATGCCCTGCGCTTGCTCTCGCCGGTTCTGGATAAAGCCTATGAGGAAGAATCTATCGGTTTCAGGAAAGGCAGATCCAGGGAGAAGGCCATCGAGCTCATCCGTGAAGCCATCAATGAAGGTTATTTGTGGCTGGTGGAATCGGACATTGAAAATTTTTTCCCCGCCATCAACCTGGAAAAGCTTGATGCGCTTCTTGAGTGCTATCTTCCTGAAAAAGATGTCAGGTTTAAATCCTTTCTGAAATCGATGATCAGGGCTCCTTTCCGTCAGCGGGACAGGGTGATTACAAGAGAGAGGGGACTGGCCCAGGGACATCCCCTGTCTCCCTGTCTGACAAATCTGTACCTTGATTCTTTTGATGAGCAGGTTAAGAAGCTTGGAGCCAGACTGATAAGGTATGCCGACGATTTTCTTATTTTTTGTAAAACCAGAGAGCAGGCGGAATTAATTCTCCAGGAGATAGAGAAAATCCTGGCCGGGCTGGAACTGAAGCTGAAGAAAGAAAAGACGGCGATAAAAAATGTTTCAGAGGGTTTCAGTTTTCTGGGATACAGCTTCAGCGGCACTGAGGCTGAAGTGTTCAGACCGCCGGAAACCCGTCTGCTGGAAAAACCGCTGTTTATAACCGAGCCGTTTGTGTTTGTGACGGTAGACGGAAACGCTGTCTCCATCAAGAAGGACGGCCAGGTTATTCAGACCATTCCATTCAGACGCCTGGGAGAGATCATGATTCTGGATAAAGCCGTTGTCTCCACCTCCCTGATAAAACGCTGTGTACAGAATAAGGTGCCTCTGACCGTAGCGCTTGAGAGCGGCTATTTTATGACCACATTGCGGCCAGATTCAAAGGAATTCTTTTTGGTTTCAGCCCGGCATTATAACAAATATGCCCGCCTGTCAGAAGCCGAGAGGACGGCCATCGCCAGGGATATCGTCAGGGTTAGAATAGGCGGTTATATGAAAGTTTTCAAACAAAAGTATTCATCTGAGATGAAGGCGGTGTTGAAAGAGTTGCGGGAGATTACAGAAAGACTTGGAGAATCGACTGATTTGAATGAGATACGCGGCTACGAGGGTCTGGCTTCCAGAGTAATTTACTCCAATTTCAACACTTTGCTCGGAAATCCTGCTTTTTACCTTAAGAAAAGAGAACGGCATCCACCCGACAGGATAAATTCATTGCTTAACTTTGCTTCCTACCTTCTTTATTCCAGAATTAACGCTTTGATCAGGTCTGAAGGACTGAATCCCTATCTGGGATTTGTTCATTCTCCGTCAGACGATTATGAATCTCTGGTGGCCGATCTGGTGGACATCTTCAGGGCAAGAGTTGATAGGTTGATTATTAAATTGATAAATCTCAGGGTAATTGATGAAAATATGTTCGAGCAAAAGGAAGGGGCTTTTTATCTTAACAGAGAGGCAAAGCACAGGTTTATGAGTCATTTCGAAAACGAACTGAATTTAAAGTCAGATGTCAGGAAGCTTTCTTTAAAGGAACAAATAACTCTGCAGGTGAGGATTATAAAAGACTGGGTTTTGAAAGATTGTTCTCTTGTAATTATAGAAAGCTTATGATGAAAAACCTATCCGATTATGCGGTCGTGTATGACATTACTGATGATAAAGAACGGATAAAAATAGCCAGGGTGCTTAAGAATTACGGGTTCCGGGTTCAGAAGAGTGTGTTCGAGTGCCGGCTTACAAAGAAGATGAAACAGAAAATGATTGATGAACTCGCGGCCATTCAGGTTAAAACAGGCTCAATAAAGATTTACAGACTCGAATACAGCTGGCAGCCGAAGGTGATAGGTAAAAAAGCAGGTCAGAATCCTGATGATGACACAATATTTTTCGTTTAAGCAGCAGGTAAAATGATGAGAAAAATAGGTCCTTGGCAGACACATGGTATCCAGGCAAAGGGAAAAGTTTTTGATAAAGGTCTACGAGTTTATCCAGCTGCATCACTGGAAGAGTGCCACCTGCTTTGATATCTGCATCTGTGTCCTAAGCTTCCTGTAAGGTGTCATACCCAGAGTCGAATGATGTCGTCTGGTATTATACATAAACTCCCACCTCAGAGCTCTGAAGTAAAACTCCTTAAGGTCCGAACAGCATTCTATCTGTGGGATGTAGAACTCATTGTCATCGGTCTGATGCGAACACTCAACGAAGGCCTGATACTCTTTCTTCCCCCTGGGTATATGCAGTAGCTCGGCCTTGAGAGGAGCGAAGACTCTCCGGTTAAGATACTCGAGCTTGTCCACCGATTTCCCTCCAAACTCCTCCCCGTTATCGGTCTGTAGTGTTATCTTATGCTCCACCCCAAAACTCCTCAAAAAGTAGATAAGTAGCAGCATGAAAAGCAATCCGTTGGTGAAGGTTTTCTCATAGGAGTAGCAGATAAACCTCAGCCTGGTCTTCACATCTATGGCTGTCCACTGAGAGGGTGGGATATTTATCTTCCTGGCCCAGCGGGGGGTCTCCTCAGAAAGAGTGGTGGCATCATAGACGTCATTAAGATCTACCTGAGAATGCTGCGGAGGAAGCTCTGCTTTTTCAAGTGCCAATCTGATTAACCCCTTCGCTTCTTCAACTCCTATCCCAATAGCTGGCCGATCACCACGCCGCTTCCATATACTACCCTTAGTCTGGATACCATGTCTGTACCCAAAAGAAAAAGAAATTTGACAAAAACTTTTTATTCTATAAAAATTAAATTGAAATAAAGCCTATATAAATAAAATGGATAAGTTATTTTTTGAACGCTTAAACCGCTTTAAGAAGAAATATCCATCTAATTGGCAAGCAAATTTATCGGAATTTTTAAATAGGTTTAGAGTTGAATATGAAAGGGCAAAATATAAGGAGTATTTATCAAGCGGTTATGCCATTGCAGACGCGCAAAATAAGGCGAGGAATAGCTGGGTCGCTTTTTTAGGCAAAAAACTTGAGGAAATTGTATTCCTTTTTTTAAAGGATTTTTGCGATAGTAAAGGATTGAGTTTAGTTAAGGGGTCAGAACTTAAAAATTGTAAAAATAACATGATATTAAGTGATGTGAGGAGAAAAATAGAAATAACTTTTAATAAGTACTCTTTATTGCCGGATGCAGATATAGTTATTTACAAGAAATCTGGAAGCGAAATAGAAGTAAAAGCGATTATTTCTATAAAAAACTCTTTTCGAGAGAGGTATACTGAAACACCATATTGGAAAATAAAGTTAAAACAGAATAAGGTTACGGAGAATATTAAGGTTTTTATGATAACTCCTGATAATGATAATGAGATTTCCTTTGTAAAAATTAGGCCTCGTCAACCGAGAATTGTTATGGAATATGAATTGGATTCAATATATTTGTTAAAAAAGGAATTCGATAAAAGTCAAAAAATAAAATCTATTGATGATATTTTTAAAGACTTAGAATCAATAATTTAGGAAAAAATATTTTTATTATATTCTCCTCCTCGATCCAATGGATAATTTAGATGCAGATTTTGACTTTTAATTCTTATCTTAGCTAGTTCGCAATACTTCTTATCTATTTCAATGCCTATTCCTTTTCTATTAAGTTCTTTGCATGCAATTAGCGTGGTACCACTACCTAGAAATGGGTCTAGTACTGTATCTCCAACAAAACTAAATAATTTTATGCATCTCCGCGGGAGCTCAATGGGGAATGGTGCAGGGTGGCCAATTTTCTTCTTGCTTTCGCCGCTAAATGTCCATAGTCCATTTGTCCATTCCTTAAATTCGGCTTCCAATATGTCTGATTTTCCTCTTGTTAGCTTTTTCCATTGTTTCTTATAAAGGATAACAATCGTTTCTATAGGAGCAATAACATATGGGGCACTTGCACTTAGCCAAGACCCCCAGGCTGTGCGCCTTGATATATTGCCTTCATTCCAGATTATTGTGGAAAAATATTTAAATCCGATGTCCTTGGCTATATTTACTATATCTGAATAAACACTCTGAAAACCAGATTCGTCTCTACCCTTACTTTTATCCAGTGGGATATTTAAGCACATCCTGCCATCTTGGGTTAACAGCTCAAATGTTTTACTTAGCCATTTTGAGGTAAACTCGAGATATTTATTATAAGGCAAGTCGTCATCATAGCTGTTATAGTGAATATCTACATTGTATGGCGGAGAAGTTACAATCAAACCAATAGATTCTTTGGGTATAATCTTAAGTTTGAGAATATCTTCATTAATTATAATTATATTTTCTTCCCTATAATAAACCTTTGAGCTTTCATTTTGATCAAGTTTATCTATAAGTGTTTCCAGAACAACTGGCGATTCTGAGACTTTGTTTTTCTTTTTTACCATTAAATATCCCCTCTCTAAGAATTGTTTCAACTTTCAATTAATACATAAGACTTTGCTGTCAGCGAAATATTCTCGTATATTTTAGCTTTTTTTTAAAATATGTTAAAGATCATAATTTTTTCATTTAAAAGATATTGTATGAAAAAGTTCGCAATTTACATTAGCAAGCGAACCAGCGTAAAGTCTTCTTTTTTTGAGATAAATATTAAGGAATATTTCATCGATGGCTCAAAGAGATTCCAGGGCATAGTTGGGGGAAAAGACTAACGGGATTTTTACTGGAGGAGGATCTGCTGAAGTCTATGTTGGAGTGGCTGGTTGGGGAGTTGATGAGGGTGGAGGCTGAGGCTAAGGTAGGAGCAGAGAAGTATAAGCAAAGTAAGGATAGGGTGACGTATTTTTCGGGCTACAGGGTAAGGAAGCTCAACTCTCGGGTGGGGACGTTGTATCTTCTGGTGCCCAGGGTGAGGAAGGGTGGATACATACCATTTTTTGTGACAGAGAGGAAACGCAGCGAGGCAGCGTTGCTGAGTTTGGTACAGGAAGCCTTTATCAATGGGGTATCTACGAGGAAGATGGCGCGCTTGGCGAGGAGCCTGGGTATAGAGAGCATCTCAGCGTCCCAGGTATCGGAGATAACGCGGGGGTTGGATGAGCGGGTTGAGGAGTTCAGGAGACGGGAGCTCAAGGCAGAGTATCCGTTTTTATGGATAGATGCGGTGTGTGAGAAGGTTCGTTGTTCGGGGAGGGTGGAGTCGGTGGCGGTGATGGTAGCCTATGGGGTGGACAGAAAGGGTCAAAGGGAGGTTTTAGCGGTAGAGCCGGATTTCTTCGACCAATGTGCTGGAGAGAATCAACCGGGAGATAAGGCGGAGAAGCCGGGTGGTGGGAGTGTATCCGTCAGTTAACTCATACTTGAGGCTTATCGTGTCGTACTTAATGGAGTACACAGAAGACTGGTCGAATGAGTATGCCTATATCAAGCCTGAGAGATTCGCTCAGGCGTTAGAAAGTTCGCTGGTTCAGGCTGCCCGCTGAGGCTTAAAATGGAGAGTCTACGATGGCCAAATTGCGAATTAAACTTGACACGACCTAATCCGCCAGTATATAAAATAGTTCGCAATTTGTTTTGAGGAGTGAGCCATCGTAAACTCTCCTTTTAATCTGATTAAATCCAAGAAAGGAGGTTTTCATTACGATGGCTCAAAGGGATTAT
>Ga0172365_10001566_pt1:0-15000 | contig 16590 bp, 10 predicted proteins | sample LakKivSesite48cm_FD_114535 | JGI IMG/M metagenome (GOLD analysis project Ga0172365, IMG submission 114535) | Sediment microbial communities from Lake Kivu, Rwanda - Sediment site 48cm | ecosystem: Environmental > Aquatic > Freshwater > Lake > Sediment | place: Rwanda: Western Province... | reverse complement strand
TTTCATTGCACTTTCCTCAGACCATAGGTAATAAAACATCTTTAATTGGATTGCGGTCATATCTATTAAGAATTGTGCAATGGATCCTATGGAAATATTGGATGGTGAGGTTGCTATTTCACCCTCGCAGGTTGAACGCGATTATTATAATCTTCATCGTGAACGATTCAGAAAGACATTAAAATATCTGCGTGACATGCCTGTTGGACGTTTCTGCGACGTTGGTTCATTTTATCTCCATTTTGCCGTTTTACTCAGTCTCTCAAGACATCACACCATTGCGGTGGATATGCCCCATCTCTTGCAGGATTTGCAATACAGGCAAACATTTGAGAGCCGTCTTCAGCGTTATAAGATTCAATTCCGCCCCTGGACGGGTATAGAATCACCCCTTCCACTCGATGACGCATCATGCGACTATCTTTCCTGCATTGAGACGCTCGAACATCTGCCATGTAATCACTTCCGCATTGTCGGAGAATTCAGGCGCATTCTGAAAGGTGGCGGCAGGCTGATTCTGACAGTTCCAAATGGCTTGCGTCTCTGGCGGGTGCTCAGCGTTATATCGGGGCGGGGATTTCCACCCAATATTTATGAAATGCGCAACGCCCCCTGGGACTCCTCACTGCATTTCAAGGAATACTTTGCCAGCGAACTTCGCTTTCTTATGCGCGAGAATGGCTTTATAATTGAAAGGTTAAGTTCGTTCAACTATACAAGACCGGGACAGTTGGGCGGCAGATACCAGTGGCTCAAGAAAACCCTTGCACCGATTGCCAGAATCTGGCCCCTCGGAGGTGAGTCACTTATCTGCATTGCAAAGAAAACTTTATAAAGATTTCATTTAAAATGGTGGGGCAGGGACATTATCAATCAAGGGGAATGATAAGGTGATATCTGATTCCCTCACGCTCATGTTTATCCCAGAGACCGCATCCCTGGAGATATCCGAGGACATCAGTCCAGTTTTTGATAAGTTTCAGGGTCTTTTTATATTTTTTTCCCCACTTGGGTGATTCACGAACCGCCCGCGCCGCATCTTCCTTCAGCCGCAAAAAGTTGGCGTAAAGAATAATTCTGGAGCGGCTTATGCCGGATGGGAAAACCCTTCTATAATAATCTGCCTGTGTCAGATTTTCATTTATCATTTTCAATTCATCGTGTTTCTCCTCGAGGTGCAGTCTGAGTGTGAAAATCTCTTTATTTTTTACGAGGTCAAGCAAGCCGATGGGCGTTGGGATATTACGTGTGGGGTTCTTACGTCCGGGATTTGAGAACAGGGGCAGAATTTTTTTCAACTGCTGGTCAGCCCGGTTCGAATTTTTAACATTCATGAATAGATTTGCCTCTGCCATTGGCAAAATAAGCCCCGGCTCCAGCCGCTCCACGCTGAGGGAGAATTCCTGGTTAATAACCTTTTGAAAGAGTTGGGAGAAATAATCGGCGTCCTTACTGCTGAGGATGGCATTAAAAATCCATGAGAGCATCTCATACAACTGCCTGTCCTTGAATCCGAGAAAAAGGATTGCACGGCGTGAGATGTAATTCATGGACATAAAATCCGCCGGCGGCAGTGGGGCAGGGATGGATGTCTTGTATTTGAGAAAAATGGAGATGAGAAGGTCTTTGTCAAGGGTAACGTTCAGATGCATGTATTCATAGAGTGAGAGGGAATTCGTCAGGACAGTTGGTAAATTCTCAGCATTGGCGAGGTATTTCAACGTTTCACCGGGAAGGATGAATAGAGATATGCCATCTTTGGTGCCGATTTCGGATTTATATTGCTGAAAGTTGGTCCGGGTGTAAAGGCGTGGAAGGGTAGGTTCCAGTTTCAGGTCTATGACGTATTTCAAGGCGGTTGTGTCACTGGTATAAAGGGAGAGAAAGACAGTGCGTCCGAAACGGAGATAGGAGAAGGAACCAGTGTCCTCCTTTCCGATGTAACGCTGGATTTTCGTCCTGCGGTAGGACAGGGAATCCAGTCTTAGGTCGGGATAAAGCTGGGCAATAAATTCGGCGAGTTTTTCCTCGAATCCGATGCGGGTTTTTGACATTACGAGGAATGTGGGCGGTGTTGACTTTTCCCGTGTGGGCACAAGTGCGACTGCCACATCATCGCCGAACCATTTCAATAAAAATTCCTTTCCAAGTTTGAGATGGGATTTATTTTCGAACCGTCCTAATTTCTTTTCCCATTTGCCGATTTTTTTATAGGAGGAGAGCAGTGAATCCAGCTCGGGGCTCTCAGTGAGTGAGAGGATGTTTTTCTTGGAGGCGGCGGTCTCCCACAATCCATGAAGATTTTTAATGGAGCCGTAGGCTATTGTTTCAGCGGGAAGGAGATTGGCAAGGGGTCCTGTATAGTCCGCGCCTCCCCTCCGTGAAATATACATGACAATGAATATGACAATAGCAGAAACGATAATGAAAAACAGAATAATTATGCGAAAGAGTTTTTTCTTCAAGTTTTTCACGAGTGAAAGTTGGCTATTTTGCATGCTGATTACGGTTTTGAATTAAACGACCATTTCAAGACTTCATTCATGTTTCTGACAAAGCGAAACTTGACCGCCTTTTTTATCTCGGCTGGCACCTCGTCCAGGTCTTTTTTATTCTCCGCAGGAATTATGACCTCTTTGATGCCGCCCCTGTGGGCGGCAAGGACCTTTTCCTTTATACCTCCAATGGGGAGGACATTGCCCTTGAGTGTGATTTCACCTGTCATGGCAAGACCCTTTTTCACCGGTTTGTTCATGAGGAGCGAGGCAAGAGAGGTGCAGATGGAGATGCCCGCTGAAGGACCATCCTTCGGGATGGCGCCAGCAGGGACATGGACATGGATGTCATTGTCAGAGAAGCAGGACTCACTTATCTTGAGTTTATCCGAGAAGGAATGAATCCATGTCAGGGCAGCCTGAGCAGACTCCTTCATCACCTCACCGAGTTGTCCGGTGAGTATCAATTTGCCCTTGCCACGTGTGGTGCTGGATTCGATGTAGAGAATTTCGCCACCGGATTGCGTCCATGCAAGTCCAATGGCAACGCCCGGTTCGAGGAGTCTCTTTGAGTATTCCAGTATATAGACAGGTGGACCAAGAAATGTGTTGAGATTCTGAGCGGTGACCTTGACCTGTTTTGTTTCACCCTCTGCAATGCGGCGAGCTACTTTACGGCAGATGTTGCCGATTTCACGTTGTAGATTGCGCAGACCCGCCTCGCGTGTGTATTTCTCAATAATGGTGTCAAGCGCCTTCTGTGTGAAGATGACATTCCTGGCGCTCACTCCGTTGGCTTCATATTCCTTCGGGATGAGATAGCGTCGTGCGATTTTAATCTTTTCCTGCAGGGTGTAACCGGGCAGACGCAGAACCTCCATGCGGTCCTGGAGGGCGGGCGGGATGGTGTCAAGGATGTTTGCCGTCGTGATGAACATGACCTTTGAGAGGTCAAATGGAAGGTCGAGGTAGTTGTCAGTGAAGTGATTATTTTGTTCCGGGTCAAGGGCTTCTAAAAGGGCGGAGGCGGGGTCGCCGCGGAAGTCTGCCCCTATTTTATCGATCTCATCAAGCATCACGACGGGGTTATTGGAAGCGCAGATTTTCAGTCCATTTATGATGCGTCCGGGGAGTGAGCCGATATAAGTGCGTCGGTGTCCCCTGATTTCCGCCTCGTCCCTCATGCCGCCAAGACTGAAGTGGTAAAATTTCCGCCCGAGGGCGCGGGCAATGGACATGCCAAGAGAGGTTTTTCCAACGCCCGGTGGTCCAACGAAACAAAGAATGGGTCCCTTGATGCTTTTGCGCAGTTTCACTACTGAGAGATATTCGAGTATGCGGGATTTGATTTTATCAAGGTCATAATGGTCCTCATTCAGGATGTCCTTTGCCTTGTTGATATCAAGGTTGTCATCGGTGCTTTCCATCCAGGGGAGGTCAAGGATAGTTTCAATATACGTGCGGGATACGGTGTATTCGGGTGAGCTGTGCTGCATAGTCTCAAGACGTTTGAGTTCCTTTGTGGCAACGTTTTTAATATTTTCCGGCAAGGATTTTTTCTCAAGTCTCTCCTTCAGTTCGGCAATGTCCTCTCGACCTTCAGCGCCCTCTCCGAGCTCCTTCTGAATGGCTTTGAGCTGCTCGCGGAGTAAATAATCCTTCTGGTTTTTTTCGACCTCATTTTTGACCTTGGAGCGTATGCGGTCGCCCAGTTCCATTACCTCCACCTCGCGGGCAAGGAAATTCAGAACCCTTTCCAGTCTTTTCTGGGGATTGATAATGTTCAGGATTGCCTGCCTGTCTACAAGGTTGAGATTCAGATTGGTTGACACGAGGTCAGCGAGTTTTCCGGGTTCTGATATATTAAGTGCGACAACGCCGAGTTCCTCGGGCAGGTTGGAAAGTGCAACGGCGCGCTGGAGGAGTTTCTGGGTTTCTTGAATCAGGGCGTCCACTGTGATATTGGAAGTTGTCACTTCCTGCACAGGAATGACTCTGGCTTTGATATAAGGTTCACGCTGTGTAATTTCCTTGATGGTAATTCGCTGAAGACCATGGAGGATGATGCGCATTGAACCATCGGGGATTTTAAGCATACGCAGAATCATGGAGGCGCATCCCACCTCGGCAAGAATATCCACCGGCGGCGGAGTCAGGGCTGAGAGTTCGGGTTTGACCGGCTGGCGAAAAAAGATGCCCACAAGACGGTTTCCCAGAACTGACTCAGAGATAAGCTGCTTGTGAGACGGATTGTTGATTACAATCGGTGCAATCATGAAGGGAAACATGATGAAATTGTCAAAGTCGATGACGGGCAGCTCCTCAGGAATGTCAATGCTTTCCCCTTTAAAAATCCTGCTGATTTCATCAACGGATATATTGGATTCTTCAACCATGGGTCTTAATCCTGCCTGTGATAAGATATATGATTATGATTCGATGTCAATGACATCGTCACCTGTCTGTTTTTTAGGAATGGTGATTATTAAAAATCCTTCCTTATACGTGGCATTTATGTTGTTTTTGTTGATTCTTGTGGGGAGGCGAAAATTTCGTTCAAATGAACCGTAATGTATTTCCATCAGGTGATAATTCTTTTTTTTCTCGGGGGCTTCCTCATACCGACACCCATAGACGGTAAGGATATTATTGTGTATGGTGACATCGATATCATCCCCTTTAACGCCCGATAATTCCATCTTGAGGACAATGCAATCCTGGGTCTCATATATGTCCGTCGGTGGATTCCATGGGATGCGGTTCAGGGTGAAAGACCCTCTTGTGGAAATGAATTCGTCGAGCGTATGTGCAAAAGGGAGAAGGTCGTCCTCATCATTTTCCAGAAGAAGTTTGTGACCGGAAAATTCAAACGGGTCAAACATATACTTGCTCCTTGTTATTATTATGATTAATATTAAGTAGTATGGGCTGTATGAGGCAAGAGAAAATACGAACAGTGTGAATTATTTGCCCTGTTTCAGATTGAATCCCTTCTGGTCGGCGGTCTCACGGGCAATGTCGGTGATGATAGCATCAGAAGGAATAAACCATTCCCTTTCACCCTTCTTGATGCGCTCCTCCACATCCTCCTTTGTGATTATAAGGCGTTTTTTGCTCCTTGTTGGGGCGTGTGTTGTACCGCTCCGACGGGTCTTGTCTTCCACGCAGATTTTATGAAGGGCGGATGATAAATTCTGAGGTGGAATCCACACCACGCCCCAGTTTTCAAGTGTTTTTTGATACTGGCAGTAAAGGGATTGGAGGGAGGAGAGGGCACTGTGGGCATTGGAGAATTTCCATTCAGTCCCGGCGTGGGGAGATGGCGCATAAGTGTTGCGTGGAATCCCCAGAATCGGTATGTCTGAGGTGAGTGCATGTTGAATAAACCTGATGTCGGGCTCATCGCCCGTTCCGAGGGCTGTTCGTGCAATGAATGAGAGTTCTGGCTGGAACAGTACAACTGCCCGCACATTTTCCGGAAGGTGAGGGGGCGAGGTCATGAGGTCTTTTGGAGGGATTTCAGGAATGGCTCCAAGGGGCTCTGGTATGGTTTCCATGAAGGAGAGTGAGCGGACAACGAGACATGAGTATTGCTTCACAATCTCACCAAGACCGGCAGATTCCATTACATCCCTGTCGGGTCTTCCGGATAAAAGGAAAACTATCCTGAATTTTGGATTTGCATGGTGAAATTCTTCAGCGTTCAGGAAACGGAGTATTTCATCACGGATTATGTTTATGAGATTTTCACGTTCAGTAGTCATCAGATTTTCACAATTGGAGGAGTTCCATCCGACACCATCACGAGATGTTAAAATGGGGCCGCTCATTCACACGTGATGAAATGCGGCCCCAAATTTCTGGCAAGAAGTTCTGGAAAACGGGATAAATCATTCCTCTGTGGGAAGGATTTTCTCAATTTCATTATGCGGTCTTGGTATCACGTGGACGGAGACCAGTTCGCCAACCCTTCTTGCTGCCGCGGCGCCGGCGTCTGTTGCCGCCTTGACCGCACCCACATCCCCTCGAACCATGACGGTCACATACCCGCCACCAACATTCTCTTTACCAATCAAACGGACATTGGCTGCCTTGACCATGGCATCTGCCGCCTCAATGGAACCGACAAGTCCTTTTGTTTCAATCAAACCAAGAGCATTACCATAAACTTCCATCCACACTTACCTCCCCATGTAAATATCGCATTATGGATATTTCTTTAAACTTTTTCTTGTCAAGTAATATCTCGTAATGATAAAAAATGGAAAATAGATAGTGGGAAAAAAAACCATAAAAAAATCGTGTTGATTGTTAAGAAGGAGAAAATTCAGTGCGAAATCGGATTGGTTCTGAAAGTTCTTGCAATCTTCACAGGACTTTTGAATATACATCTTGCATATCGTGGAAGACAAGTGAAGTAAAAATGGGAGAAGGGTAGTTAGTTTGTTTTTCTCATTTAACTGATATTTTTGATGACAGGATAAATGTTGGTATGGCAAGTAATTAAAAGGTGCTGTGCAAGAGTTGAAGTATATTTCAGGAAAGATGCGGATAGTTGATAAGGGAAAGGGGAACCTGAATATTGCAAATAAGGCGGGCGACGGGCTTGATGACCTGTTTAGCGCCTGAGCAGAAAAGACGTGGAGGGTGAGCCAATGCCTAAAAAAGACATGGAGTTGGAAGGCACCCTGAGGGCATTCAGTCTGCCCGATATTCTCCAATTCTTGTCTATGGGGAAAATGACGGGAATTTTGAGTATCTGGCGGGAATCGTATAACATCAGCCTGACGATAAAAGAGGGTAGAATTGTTAACTCTTCCGCCCTGGACAGACCGTTCAAACTTGGAGATATGCTTGTTTACCGCGGGTTTATCAAAAGAAGGGATTTGGAGGAGGTGCTGAACGCACAGCAGGGATTGGACAGGGGGAAACTGGTCGGGCAGATTCTTGTGGAAAGGGATATCATCACCAAACAGACCTTACGAGATGCCCTGAAACTGCAGTTGGAAGAGGAAATCTGGGAACTATTTTTATGGAAGGATGGTCAGTTCAAATTTGAACAAAAACTGGATGTTGACACATCCAATATAGTTGTGGAGATAGATATTGAGCCGCTCTTAATAGAAGGGAGCCGCCGACAGGATGAATGGCTCAAGATATCCCAGAACATACCTGATGAGGATGTCGTCCTGACGGTTGTTGCGCAGGAAAATTCAACAGAACTTGTACCCACCCCGAATGAGAATGAATGGACTGTGCTGTCTCTGGTGAACGGCTTTTATGAGGTAGGTTCTATTGTCGTCCGATGCGGACTGGACAAGTTTGAAACATATCGCATCCTGAATAACTTTATCACGGCTGGACTACTCAGGCAGAAACCATTCAACCAGATTGAGAAGGAGTTATTACAACAGTCAGACACGCCGCCAGGGATTCCCTCATTAACTGATATTCGTTCAGCGACGCCTCAACCACAGGAGACCTCCGGTGCGCCTCGGTATTCAAAAAAGGGGATAGTCGCGCTTTTTTCCCGGGGGAAGCAGGTGGTCAAGGAAGCCCCACCCACCAAAATTCAGCTTGACTTCATTTCGCCTCTTGGGGCGCTTGCCTTTTTCGTCAATTCCCTTTATGAAACACTTATAAAGACTGAAGGATTCGTCACCTCCAAAGGCGATGATAGTGACCTGCTTTGCATCATGTGGAGGTCACTCCTGATGCGTCACCCGAAGGCGGATATAATCTCGGTCACTTATGGCAGAGTCAATGTCAAAGCGATAGAGAGAATAATTCAGATGCAAAAGGGGATTTCACGGGCTGTTAATGAGTGCCATGATGAGTCTCTGGCTCTCCTGTCGGAAATGATAAAAAAATTGCACCAGATTGGACTTGAACGGCTGGGAGATAAGGGCATATCAAAGATTGCTGGCGGTATATTGAATGATTTTAGCGCAAATATCCAATACAAACACGATGAGAAGTTTGATTTCCGGAGCTGGGTGGAGGAACTGGTTAAAATTTGAAAGACTGATTCAGATAATGAAATGAGATACGTTTCTAAACCCTAAGACGGAGAGAGATAATGGCTGGAGAACAAATACTTATAGCGGAACGGAGTGTGGCTGTTCAGGAGATTTTGAAGAACACGCTGGAGGATGCAGGATACAAGGTTTTATTGGCATCCAACGGTCTGGCTGCGCTCACTTATCCTGAGCTTGAAAAGGTCGATTTGCTCATTCTTGACGCCACAATGGAGGGAATCAGTGGTTATAATGCCACGAGGAGTGTCAAGACGGACAAGGATAATTTCGAAAAACCGGTACTGCTATTGATTCCCGAGGATGAGGTTGAACAGAGGGCAAGTCAGTCCCTCTATGGTGCGGATGGTTATGTGAGTAAACCGTTCAATCCTGAAATCCTTATCATCAAGGTGAAGGCGCTCCTTGACGCAAAGACGGCGCGGCTGAAAGCGAGGGAATTTATCCGTGAGGCGGCGGACAAGTTTATGGGGCAGATTGCAGAAAATCACATCCAGGCGGCTGTTGAGAAGAAAACACAGATTATTGTGGAAAGGGCAATATCCAATGTGGTTAGTATAATTGACCAGAGGGCGCGTCGCGAAGTGGAGGCACGAGTCACCTCACTTGCCACTGAAAAGGAACAGGAACTTGTCAAGGTCACGGTTCATGAGGTTGCCAAGTCCATGGTGGAAAAGCTTGCCGAACGCAAGGTGACGGAGGCTATGGACGTGATTCTGGTTGAACAAACGGAAAAGACTGTCAGGCGCTCCGCGGATGGACTTCTTCCCGACATGGTGCGTGAAAAGTTAAAGAACCAACTTGATGTTTTGCTCCCCAGAGAAATTGAGAATCGTGTGCAGAAAGCCGTTGAGGACATGACTCAGCAGATTCCACAGGATATCGTGTCTATTGTCGATGTCACAGCGCAGAAACAGGTTCCCAAGGTGGCGCGTGAGAGACTTCCGGAAATGGCGCAGAAACAGATGGAACTCATTGCTGAGGACATGGTGCCGAATCTTGTCAACAGCGCCGTGAGTCGGGAGGTGGATAAAGAGTTTCAGAAAAGGGTCAATCCGGCGATTCAGGACGCCACCAACAGAATCAAAAAAAGTGTCAATTTGATAAATCTTTTCATTCTATTAATTGTTTTTATCGGTCTGGCATTCAACATTTATTTCTATTTCTCCTTTGTTTCTTCCCATCTGGAAAAGCAGGTGAAGTCGTCAGTTGTGAAGAAACCCAAATAGGATTTGTCCGCCTGAGGCGGATTGGTTTATTGATGAGGCGTGACCTCCTGTTTCATGTGTAACAGGAGGTTTTTGTTTTTCAAAAACGGGCAGTCATTGAATAAAATTCAGGGCGTCTTCATGCATTCCGCCCGTCACAGGATGGTCAATCTCTGTGGTGGAAATGCAGTCCCAGACTGGACAGACATGTTTGCAGAGGAGACATCCCACGCAACGTTCTTCATCCACCATTGCCTTGCGCTTTTCCGTGTCGAATGTCATTGCCTGGTTTGCGCCGTCATGGCAGACAATGTGGCACAATCCACAGCCAATGCACTTCTCCTCGTCCACTTTGGAAATAACGTGCATCTTCTGGTGGTGTTCGCTCGGGTCAACGAGATTTTGGAGTCCAAGACCAATGAGCGTCTGGGCAGAGTCAAAACCCCTTGCGGCAAGATAGTCCTCTAACCCCTCTGTCAGGTCTTCGACGATGCGATAACCGAAGCGCATCACGGCTGTGGTTGACTGGACGGTGGTGGCGCCCATCAGGAGAAACATGATGGCATCGCTCCAGGTCTCTATGCCGCCAATGCCTGAAAGTGGAAGCCCGAGATTTTTGCACTGAGCCATCTCGGCAATAAATCGCAGGGCGATGGGTTTGACGGCGGGACCGGAATATCCGCTGATGGAACCCTTGCCCTGGATGGATGGTTTTGGGATAGAGGTATCGAGGTCAACCTCTGTGATAGCGCGGAGGGTGTTGATTGCGGAAATGGCGTCTGCCCCGCCATCTTTTGCGGCAATGGCAACGGGGAGTATGTCTGTGATATTGGGCGTCATTTTTGCCATCACGGGGATGGAGACGCAGTCTTTGACCACGCGTGTATAATGCCGGACGAGGTCATAGCTCTGTCCAACCTTGTGACCTGCGCCTTCCACAGCCATCTGTGGGCAGGAGAAATTCAGTTCCAGCATATCCGCCCCCGCCTTCTCAGAGCCTTTCGCCAGTTCCACCCAGCCTTCATCAGAGTATCCCATAATGGAGACGACGAGCCTTTTATTCGGATAATGTTTTTTGAGATAGGCGATGTCCTTCAGGTTTTGCTCAAAGGGGCGCTCACTGACCATTTCAATATTCTGCAAGCCAATCATGCGTTTTTCACCGTAATGGAGTGCATTCAGGCGCGGCGTGGGGTCGATGATGGGATACTCTCTTTCAAGATTCAGGGTTTTGAAGATGACGCCGCCCCATCCGGCGTCAAAGGCGCGGGAGACCATCTGGGCAGTATTGCCGACCGGGGAGGCGGAAAGGCAGAAGGGGTTCGGGAAATTCAGACCGCAGAAATTGACGGCGAGTGAAGGACGGGCATGACTTGCAATAATGGCAGGCGTGGAGAGTGGGATTGCCTTTGCAATTGCCTCAGCCGCCTTTTTACCGTCCTTAACACATTCAGCAACGGTTTTGCCCGCCCCTGTGATGTCGCCCCCTGCATATATCTTCGGATTGGATGTCTGCATGGTTTCCGACTTCACACAGACAAACATCTTAGATTTTTTGAGGTTGGAAATAAGGGTCTTGAGTTCCTCAGTAATGCCCGTCCCGATTGACTCCACAACAATATCGGCAGGCATAGAAAATTCCGAGCCGGCGATTGACTCCGCATTTTCTGGCACAAACTTGCCGGGAATAATCCAGCGCATTTCCTCGCCCCGGACTGCGTGCACGCGCCCTCTCTCCTTTTGAATTTCAAGGATGCGGCAGTTCGGACGGAGACGCACGCCAACGGAGAGCGCAAGACTGACCTCATCTTTGTCCGCCGGCAACTCTTCAATCGCCTCAAGTGAGACGCAATAGACCCGCTCGGCGCCCGCAAGGCGTGCTGTCACAGCACAATCAAGAGCCACGGAGCCACCGCCAATTACCACAATGTTTTTTCTCTTCACAAGATTTGCGAATTTTTTACTTTTGGGACTATCTTTTGCGCGGACGAGAAATTCATTCCAGAGGTAAACGCCCCTTGCATCACTGCCAGGAATGGAGAGTTTCTTTGGCGCATCGAGCCCGACGGCAAGGAACACTGCATCGTAATCCTTGCGGAGGAGTTTTTCAAGGGCGTCCTTCCCGCTTATTGATACACCGCATTTGAATCGGACTCTAAGGTCGCGCAGGATGCTGAGTTCGTGTGCGAGGACTTCATCCGGCAGGCGATGGGGCGGTATGCCGTATCGGAGTATTCCGCCGGGCTTTGGTGACCTGTCAAACACCGTTACGTTGTAACCTTTGATTGCGAGATTGGCGGCGGCGGAGAGTCCTGCCGGTCCCGAGCCGATAACAGCGACACACTTATCCCCCGGCGTCGGCGCGATAAGGACCTTCAGTCCCTCCTTGCGCTCATAATCCATCAGGAATGCCTGGATTTCGTTTATATTAATTGGTTCATCAAGACCGGAGCGTGAGCAACCCTTGACGCAGAGGCGACATGTGGGGCAGATGTGGGCGCAGACGCCACCGAGGACGTTGTTCTGACGTATGGTTCTGATGGCGCCTTTGATATTGTCCATTTTCAACTGACGGATGAATTTTGCAGGCTGGGTATCCGCTCCACAATCCGTATTGCATGGGGCATCATGGCAAAGGAGACAGCGATTCGCCTCCATAATCGCCGTCTGCAGATTATAGACCCTTTTTTTCGTCAAGTTCTCCATGATAAGAATCTCCTTGTTATTGTCTTAAATTTCTCCTCCCGGTCGCCTTTTTATGAATTTTCCATAGCCCTCCTTACCTGAGAATTTGCCATCTTTGACGATGACGCTTCCCCTGCAGATGGTGAAATCTGGAAAACATGACATCTCCATTCCCTGATAGGGCGACCAGTCACAATTGGTCTCCAACTCCTTAAAATCGATGACACGCGTCTTTCTCGGGTCCACAATAATGATGTCGGCGTCCGAGCCGATGGCGAGTGTTCCCTTCTGCGGGAAGAGCCCCATCAGTTTCGCCGGATTGGTGCTGATGAGAGAGACGAAGTGGTTCAGGTCAAAGCGTTTCTGGAGGACGCCGAATGTATAAACTGCGGGGAGGAGTGTTTCCACGCCGGGAAGACCGAAGGGTATCTTTGTGAAATCGCCCTTCCACATCGCCTTCTGATTCGTTGTGAAGGTGCAGGTGTCCGTTGAGACAATAGAGATGTCCCCCCTTGTCAACGCCGTCCAGAGACGCTCCTGGTCTTTCTTTTTCTTGATTTGCGGACATGTGGCATAGAGATGCCCGCGTTCTTTGTCTTTGAAGACCTCGTCATCGAGGAGGAGATACTGCGGGCATGTTTCACCATAAACATTGATGCCGCGATGGCGCGCCTGATGGAGAATCTCCGCCGACTCGCCAGTGGACGTGTGAACGATGTATAATCTGCCGCCGGTCGCCTCTGCCCAGGTTATGGCGCGCTGAACCGCCTCTGCTTCAATGAAGTTCGGGCGGGAGAGGACATGTCCGTATGCCCCGAGCTCATCTTTCTTTTCCAGATATTTTCGTATCAGGAGATTCATGACCTTATCGCTTTCGGCATGGACGCAAATGCGGGCGCCATTTTCCGCAGTTGCCTCAAGGGCGGAGAAGAGGGCGGCATCATCCGACTGCCACCCCTCGGATTCATAAATCATGAACATCTTGAAAGTCGGAATGCCAAAGGCAATGACCTCCTCCATCTCTTGCTTTGTGGGCGCGTCCCATTTTAGAATGATGGAGTGTAGGGCATAATCCACGCATACGCGCCCCTTTGCCTCCTTCATGCGTGACTGGATGCCCGCCATCAGCCCTTTTTCCTTATCCTGCATGGCGTAATCGATGACAGTTGTAACGCCACCACAGGCGGCGGCGCGCGTCCCTGTGATAAAATCGTCCGCGCTCACAGTCCCGCAGAAGGGGAGCTGTAAATGGACGTGAACGTCGATTCCGCCCGGCATGATGTATTTATTTGAGGCATCGATGACCTCGCATTGCGGCTCACTCACAAGATGACTTCCGGTTGCGGCGATTTGTTCTCCAATAATGCCAACATCTGCACGAAATGTTTCGGTTGCGGTAACAAGGGTGCCATTCCGAATAATCATGTCAAATTTCATTTTTTTATCCCTCCTGTTAAACAGGTTCATTTTTCAAGATATGTAAAACACTCATCAAGGACATTGATAAGGAAATCGGCGTTGTCTTTAGTGAAACACATGGGTGGTTTGATGCGCAGGACGTTGCCGAAGAGTCCGCCCTTTCCAAGGAGGAGTCCCCGCTCCTTTGCCAGCTCCATGATTTCAACAGTTGCGGCGGACGCCGGCTCGCGACTTTCACGGGATTTGACAATCTCCACCCCTGTCATAAGTCCCATTCCGCGAACCTCGCCAATGGTGGTGTGTTTTTTCTCCAGCCGCTTCAGTCCCTCAAGGAGATGCGTCCCGACGATGCGGCAGTTTTCCTGCATGTTCTCGCGGTCAATCACTTCGATGGTCGCAATCCCCTGCGCCATGGAGACAGGGTTACCGCCGAATGTGTTGAAATATGTTTTGTCCTTGAGGGGTGCGGCAATCTCTGCTGTGGATGTTACAGCCCCAAGCGGGATTCCGTTTCCGATGCCTTTTGCCATGGTGATGGCATCGGGGATGACGCCCCAGTTTTGAATGCCCCAGTATTGCTCGCCTGTCCGCCCGAAACCAGTCTGCACCTCGTCAGAGATGAAGAGTCCCTTCGCTTTTTTCATGATGTCATAAAGGATGCCGAAATATTCTTTGGGAGGCACCACCGCCCCGCCCACACCCTGGATCGGCTCGGCGATGAGCGCCGCCACACGCCCCGTCGTGCAATGCTCAATGATGGATTGCACATCCCGCGCGCATTGAATCTGGCACGACGGATATTCGAGTTTCAGCGGACAGCGATAACAATACCCCGGCAGGATATGATGCACATTGGACAGTCCCGTAACATTATAGCGCCATGTGGAATGCCCGCAGAGGCTCATGGTTGTGATCGTGTCGCCGTGATAGGCGTTGCGGAGCGCCAGGACATCGGGCACGCCGGAATAAACCCGCGCCATCAGGATCGCCAGCTCGTTCGCCTCGCTGCCGGAGTTCGTGAAAAAGGTCTGCTTCAATTCCGGCGCGGGCATTTTCTCGGCAAGCCGTCGCGCAAACTTCACAATATTCGGATGCAGATAAAGACAGGTTGTGTGCTGTATTTTATCAATCTGCTCCTTTGTCTTTTGAATAACATAC
>Ga0172365_10001565_pt1 | contig 16592 bp, 16 predicted proteins | sample LakKivSesite48cm_FD_114535 | JGI IMG/M metagenome (GOLD analysis project Ga0172365, IMG submission 114535) | Sediment microbial communities from Lake Kivu, Rwanda - Sediment site 48cm | ecosystem: Environmental > Aquatic > Freshwater > Lake > Sediment | place: Rwanda: Western Province, Lake... | reverse complement strand
TTCCCTTTTCTACACCGGACGTCTCTTCTGTTTTCAGGCAATTCTCGAATTTTCCGGCGGGTGTCTCAAGCGTCTCGTTAGTTGAAACGATTTCCGCCCTGTCCATGGCGATGCCCGGGGCAACTTCCTGATAATATCTTGCCCCCAGCAGAATGATGCCGGGCATCATCAGTCCACCCTTTGCTTTTTCAGAATCCGCCTTCCACGAACCCCCGTGGCTTGAAACCTTGCCGTCCTTATAAATGTCCACGTCCTCGCCGAAATAAAAAACGCTGTTGGTGTCCGTGCACATTGCGAAAAAATTCCTCGAAATTTCTGTCGGCTCGCCATTTCCCGTTTCACGTTCCTCCACGACCCTCGTCTCGATATTTCCAATTTTCTTTGTCTCATCAAGAACAGTGACTACAAGTTTAACCGCCTTTCCTTCATCTTTACCTTCCAGCGTCAACTGGTAAGATGGTTCAAGAATAAAATATTTATTCTTTCCCGTCGTGGAAAAATGCAATTTCTCAATATCGAAGGAATCCGTCCATGCCTTTTGCTCTTTCTTCATCACCTCTTGTGCTGCACCATTCCCAACCACAAAAATCACGGATAAACAGAAGATACAAACCAAAATTCTTGCCGCAAGTTTCGTTCTCATCGCCCAATCTCTTTTACAGATAATATTGATTGCTCACCTTCTCCTGAACAATTGCCCATGCAATATTAAAACAAAATTAAAAATAATAAAATCTTTTAGGTTTAGAACCAAGCCGGCTCACCTGAAAGGTCGTATATCCCGGCACCTGTAATTCTGACGGGTATAAATGCGCCCACTTTAAGCGGGCTCTCAGAAAAAACGCATGTCACGCCGTCAACCTCAGGCGCATCTGTCTTTGAACGCGCAATATACATCCCTTCCTCTGGAATTGCCTCCTCTATAAGAACATCCTTTATGCATCCAATGAGTCGCCGATTCTTTTCCAGCGAGATTTCCGCCTGCGCGCGCATGAGACGGTCAAGACGCCGCATTGCCGTTGCATGCGGAATCTGCGGTCTCTCACCCGCCGCAGGCGTTCCTTCCTCCTGCGAGTAAGTAAAAACACCAACCCTGTCAAACTGAAATTCCCTCATCCTCTGGAGTAGATAGTCAAAGTCCACCCGCGTCTCGCCCGGATAACCCACGATAAATGTGGTGCGGAGTGTGACGCCTGGGATGCGGGCGCGCCAATCCTCAAGCATCTCTAAAATCTGCCTTCCCTCGTGCGGACGCCCCATCCGCTCCAGTATGCGGGTAGAAAGATGTTGAAGCGGAATGTCTATATACGGACAGACCTTTTCCTCCTCACTCATCAGCCGCAAAAGCCCGTCTGTCAGCGGACGCGGATAAAAATAAAGAAGGCGAACCCAGAATTTACCCGGAATGCTGATAATGTCTTTCACAAGCCGGACAAGCGCATCATGCTCGCCAAGGTCGCGCCCATAATCATTGATATCCTGCGCCACAAGGTTGATTTCGCGCACCCCATCTTTAATAAGATTTTTCGCCTCAGAAACAAGAATATCATGCGGGACACTGCAGAATGGTCCCTTGATTTTCGGTATTGCGCAGAATGAGCATGTGTGGGAACAGCCATCGGCAATCTTGAGAAAGGCATAAGGGAAGGCATCAAGTTTTTTGCGAGGCATCGGGCATGTAATCTTCATATCGGGCGAGGATAAACGTCTGGCTGGCTTATGTGACTTGCTGGTTTCAACCATCCTGATTACATCCGCCCACTTCCCCACGCCGACTATGCCATCAATCTCAGGGATGGATGCAAGGAGGTCATGAGGATACCTCTGCGTCATGCACCCAACGACATAAAGACGAAATGCATGGCTCGCCGCTTTTTCACGCCGCTTCTTTTCCTCCACCCACTCAAGAATTGTATTGATAGATTCCTCGCGGGCGGAACCGATGAAACAGCACGTATTTATGATGAGGGCATCAAAGTCCAAATCTTCCTGCGGAGCAAAAACCTTGTGTCCGGCATTGGTGAGAAGTCCCGCAATATATTCACTGTCCACCGTGTTTTTATCGCATCCGAGCGTAATAACAGCAATCCGCATCATTTTTCCCTTTGCATTACATCAAAATAGTTTTACGAATATGAACTCAATGAAGATAAAACAAGGGATAAATTTTAATATCATTCTCTTGCTGATGGCGCTCCTTCCGAGGCTTGCTGTTCTTTTCATCCTGCCACCCGTGCCGGAAAAAATTCTTACCCCGCTGAACGATCCAACCGATTACGACTTCCTTGCTAAAGAAATACTGAAAGGGTGTTACGATGCACCGGGCGGATTCCCGACTGCTTTCCGTCCCCCTGCCTATCCCGCATTCATGGCTTTGATATACCTCTTCGCCGGAAGAGGGAACCTCTTGGCGGTGGCGTTTGTGCAGGTGATTCTTGATGTCCTCAACGCCTTCATCCTCCGGGCGCTTGCCCTCAGGATAACGGGCTCAAAAACGGCATCCGCCCTGAGCGCCGCGGCATTTGCAATTTATCCCGCATTCATCCTTCAATCCACCCAGATACTTTCCGAAGCCCTCTGCCGGACGCTTTTCCTCGGCTTTATCTGGGCGCTGGCGTATGGCTTGGAGCGGAAAGATGAAAAATGGATAATCATCAGCGGAATTCTCTGCGGCGCATCCATATTAAACAAATCCGTGCTTCTGTGTACTGTCCCCTTGATTTTATTCTGGCTCGGCGCATGCTGGAATGGAACCGCAAGAGAAAAAATCACATCTGCGGTCATCTATTTCACCCTTCCCCTCTTTTGCGTCATAATGCCCTGGACGCTCCGCAATTATCAAGTCAGCGGCGGTGAATTCATACCCGTCTCGACCAACTATCCCATCACCTTTGCACATGGCGTTACGCGGTTCTGTTACTATGCCAATATATGGTATGGGCGGGAAAGGTTGATGCCCGCACCTGAGAATTATCAGGAGCTAACACAGATGCGCGCCTATCGAGGCGTGAAAGAAGAGCTGGAAGTGGGGCGACGTTATAAAAGCCTTGCCCTGCGCTTTATGAAAGACCATCCGGGATTTATCATCCGCATGACCATTCGCAAGGGTCTCCATTTCTGGAGTCCTTTGATTCGTAATACTCGAATTATCGAGTTCATCGCCTTTTTCTCCATGGCACCGGTCTTGCTCCTCGGATGGATAGGAATTGTGGCGGGATTGTGGTCCGGTGGCGCGGCTCGGCGTTATGCAACCCTTGCCCTTGCCATTGCACTGCCCGTTTCGCTTCCTTACATTTTAAGCCAGCCGGACGTGCGGTATCGGGTCAGCATCATTGACCCACTCTGGATTATCGGGGCGGCTTGGTTTTTGGTTTGGCTAACTCAAAAAGTTCATCCTGTATATTCTGCCGCATCCAGCGGTCAATGTCCATCCTCAAATCATGATGCGTCAGGTCAAAACGCAGGGGCGTAATGGAAATTTTATTCTGCGCAAGGACAATGTCATCATAATCCTCATCACCGGCACTGCTGAGCATCTCCCCGCCGACATTGCGGAATGCGGGAAGCCCCTCATGCTCCCCGCGCGGTTCAAAATAATCCGTATATGTGGAGCGTCCCTGTTTGGAAATCACCACCCCACGAATCTCTTCCTCCGGCAGATTGGGAATATTTATGTTCAAAAGAATCCCCTCCGGCAGACCTTTTTCTAAAATCAGGGCAGCTATCCGGGTCGTCAACTTCGCCGCATACCCATAATCTACCGGCGCATCCTCAATGGCGACCAGCGAGACCGCCATGGATGGAATGCCAAACATGAGCCCCTCAATGGCGGCGGCAACAGTCCCGCTGTATAATATGGAATTGCCGGTGTTCTGTCCACGGTTTATGCCAGAAATCACAAGATGTGGCGGCTCTTTCATAAGCTTTGTAATGGCAAACTTGACACAATCCGCAGGCGTCCCTGCCAGTCCATAGCCCCATATCTTCCCATCTATCTTCTTCTCCTCAAGGGTGAGATTGTTAAAGAGGGATATGGCATGTCCTATGCCACTGCACTCGCTGGTGGGCGCAACAATAGTCACCTGAGCAATGCGCGAAATCTCATCATACAGTGTGCGGATTCCCGCCGCTAAAATGCCATCATCGTTAGAAAGAAGAACTCTATATTTCATAAAAAATCTTTAACGACCGCTTTTCTTTAAAATGTATTATGATTTATATGGAGTTTCCTGCATGTTATGCAAGGTCAATTTACCAGAATCCCACATGGATAATTCCTCGTCACAGATACGCCATGGTGGGCAGAGCACGCCGAGATTAATTTATGGTTCTCCCACCCGCCTCATTACCCATTTCTCAATCCCCTTTCTCCGGATGTCAACATTCAACATCTTCCCATCCGCAACAAACTGAACTTCCCGCTTATCTGTTGTCATGAGGGATTTGAGATTATTCGTGAGGACAAATGCAACCATTGCCGCCTCATCCTCACTGGAACACAGAATCCTGAGGTCAATCTGTAAAACATCGCTTGAAATGAGTCTGCACCTGAACCTTACACCCTGGAAATGGCTCCTGGAAAGGATATCCCCAAGGGCTAACGTTACATCACCTGACTTGGGATATGTTTCCTGAAACTTCTTGAGAATGTGCTCATTCCAGCGATTCTGCCACAAACCAAACCCACTCGCCATGTCGTCCGGCGCAGGTGATGGTAAAAGGGAAACCCCCAACGGCGATAATCCATGTGCGGGCGTTTCTGCCCTGAGCAAATGCAGGGCATCCATCAGTCTCTTTTCAGAATTGGAGATGAAAATGGCACGGGAAACAACGGCAAGGTAAACTGGTTCTCCTTCTTTTCCCTTTTCCCCCCTGCTTTCAGGGAATTGCATAACATAACAATGCGCCCTGACACCCGGTGGCGCAGAAATCTCTTTCACACCTTTATTCTTATCCCCACCCAACATTAAGGAAACAACCCATGAAAACCTCTTAATGTTTGCAAGAAAGAGATAATCAGTCTTTTCACCCGTGCCGGTATAAATGTAAATAAAATGACGCTCATGAAGAAAAAATCCAAAAGAACTCAGAAAGGCTTCAGGGTCTGCCTCTTTTTCGCCCGATGGCGCACCGGTTCTGTCCGTCTCTTTTGTCACATTGCGCATGAGTTCTCTCATTGGCTGAGACCTCAGGGCATCAAGCTGAATCCGCGCAAATCCTGAAACCTCAGGGGTGAAAAAGGTCTCCTCCGCCAGTGGGGAATGCGCGCGAAACATGAGATAGGCAATAATCAATACAAACAATATAAAAGCGCCTAAGGCAATCAGACAACCAACTAAGCACCCCATCCATTTCCGTGACCTGGGCTTCTCAACCGAACCATCACCCAGTTGCCTCATACTCATCCTCCACGCTCAGACGCTGGATTTACGGCTCAGCCGGCGCCACACTCCGGCAGAAAGGTCAGCAGAGTCGGCGTGCAAAACCTAACAACCGCAAAAAAAGAAGCAGATTGAATTGGGATTCAATCTGCTTCATACAAACTGTGTGAAGGGAACTACTAACTTATTGCTTGACCCTGTAAACGTCACCCGGAGTAACGGTGCCGTTGGTAGGATCATAGGTGTAACATTCGCCCGAATAACCATTGCCCGTCAAGAGCTGTAAAGTTGGCTGAGCAAGTGCGGAAGTATACTGGGTCTCAGTTCCGCAACCAGCAAAATCTGTAGTGAGTCCAAGGTCACCATATTTGGTGTTAGGAGCATTCTCATCCGTGTCGGGACCAAAGCTCGCAACAATCCAGCCATTCGTATCCTTATAATAGGCAAAACAGCACCCTTTAGTGTCAGCAAATGGGTCGGGGAAATAGCTGGTAATATAAGCCTGCGGTGTGGTAATGGTACGGAAATAATCCGTCGTGGTCACAATGACGCGGAAAGTTAATATTTTACGGGCACCTGATGTTCCCCCGGTCCCTGGAACCGTTACATTGCCAGCAAAGCCATTGGCTGCACGATCACCTATAGCCATGGCAGGATAATCATTATTATCCACATAATAGGCTTCAAGACCGTTTGCCAGTGATCGCTGGTCAGCCTTCACACGGGAGACCTTGGAACGAACCTGAGCCTCAAGGAAGTTCGGGATGGCAATTGCTGCCAAAATGGCAATAATGGCAACAACAATCAAGAGCTCAATCAGGGTAAAGCCCTTCATTCTCTTCATACTTATCCCTCCTTTCAGACTAATTTATTATTACTCCGCGGGAGTCTCCGCAGAAAACTTATTTACAATTACTGAATACGCCTCTTTTCTGTCAAGGAAAATTTAATACATATTGAAACGTTTTTATACATGACTTAAAATCCTGACAACAATACCTATAACCACCAACGCCACCAAAAGCTTCAACCACCGCCGAACCGTCGCCGCAACCACTCCCCTCGGTTTGTCATGGTCGTTCATCCCAAGTATAAATGCCACAATAAATGAAAGATAAAGTAGTGAAACCGTGTTCAGAATGCCCATTGTCATCTCTTGCTACCCTGCTCCGCTTGATGCTCAATAATTGACCGTCCATCCCTCCCTGCCTTGTACCGGTCATAAAAGTTTGTCACTACAAAATAATTCATCGCACCCGATACCAGAAGATAAAAACCGCCCAGCTCATACATGGCATCTGTCTGCTTTCCGGAAAGAAACACTATTAATGAACCGGGCATCATGTTGGCTGATAAAAGATGCCTTGCCCAGAGTACACTCGTCAGGCTTGCCATGCTTACCAGCCCGTTGCCAAGCTGTATGATAAAGGAAAGCATGCTGATAATGCCTCCCCCGCTCGCATCAATCATCGGTGGGGCAACACTCCCTTTTAGACACAACCCGATGAAAAAGGTTCCCTCTATGACAATAAACAAGATGAAGGCGCGAAAATACCGCCTCCGGCGAAAATATCCCAATCCAGGGACAAACCACCCACCTATAATGTCAAGAAGCACAATCTCCCCCATTTCTTACACGAAATGACCGAAATAATAATAAATATGGTTTCCCGTTAAGCCACCAAATAACAAATCCGCATCTCCCTATGAGAAAGTCGGGAGAAATGTCAACAAAATTTGGTATCTCGCAATGTAACCATTGACTTTGACTCATCGCCATCCGATATTTAATAATTGTTTATTATAAATTTTTCACCGGTAAATGACTGTGTATCCATTTACACATTATTCAAAAATAACACTCCTGGCTTTCCTGATTGTCTATCTCTTTTGTGTTGCCTTCTACGTTATCGTATTTCTTCACGACCCACACATAGATTTCATCCCACTTTATATAGTTGGCAACCTCTGGCGCACCGGCGGACCTCACTGTTATTACGACTATAGGATTCTCGACCAGGCATACTTCATTGAAAGGGCTGCAAAGCCAGGGCGCCCGGGTTATATCCTCACCACTCCCAAATATATAGATGATTATGCCGTCAAACTGGGCTTTCAATCTAAATATTCCACTACATTATATTTATACTTCCCCACCTTTATACCGGTATTTTCCATTTTCTCACTCCTCCCATATAATATATCCGCAAACATCATAATAGCACTCTCAGTCCTCGTCATTATGCTTATCGTGAAACTTATTATTTCTGAAACAGCGCTCTCATCAGAGAAATATATCCCTTACATAATCGCCTTTCTCATAATCCTCTTCTCCAATCCGGCGCGCATGGCAATCGGATGGGGACAATTCACCCCTTACCTCTTCGCGCTAACCTTTATGAGTCTTTATCTTGAGATGAGAGGTAAATCCATCTCAGCAGGTCTGCTCCTTGCGGTGGCGGCATGGTGCAAATTTTTTCCCGGTCTCCTTGTTCTATTCTGGATTTTCAGGAGGGACTTCCGCTCTATTGCGGCATTCTTTGCTGGGAGCATTTTGATTTTTGCCGCAGGTCTCCTCTTGTTTGACCGACAAGTGATTCATGACTATTTTGAACTGCTTAAGGTCATGGGGAGGGGCGTAACCTTCTGCGCCGCAAACCAGTCCGTTGAGGCATTCTTCATGCGGTTTCAGTATCCAATCCGGGAAATGCTTGGAGTTGTGACCTACCTTGTTTCGCCCGGATTAAAAATTATAGCCCTCATCATCAAAACTATTATCATCTTTTCCTGGTTCTTTCTTATTATGCGGCTCAAGAGCCGGCAGGAAGTTGCAGGTGCGCTGGGTCGTAATACCATACTTGCAGGATATTACCTAATGGCAGTGATGGTTATGCTCCTGCCCATCTCCTGGACACATTATTATCTTTTTCTTATGCCCCTGACCTTCTTTATGCTCGATTTGTTCAGGGATAAACAACTAAATATACCGGTCTTAATGAAGGTGGTGTTCGTCATTTCGGTGATACTTACTTTTTTTCCACCCGAGGCTTTCAGTCTTAAATACCTTGCCAATTTCATGAATTCAACAATAGGCAGGAAGGTCTCCGTGAATGTTGTAAAATTTTTATTTTCCTCTCACCTTATAGGCGGGCTGGCGATGCTTCTCCTTGCGCAACTCACACTCCGCTATATGAAAAAGATAATCGCCGATATTAAATCTCCCCTCAACAACAATGATTCAAAAGGTAATGAAGGATTGTAATTTCCTTAACCAGTCTCCTTTATCTCATCCCAAATTTTCATAATCCCATCTTTAAGTTTTGGTAAATCGTTTTTTATTATTAGCCAGACTCTTTTCAATTTGACCCCAAAATATTCATGAATAATAACATCCCTAATTCCTGCTATCTCTTTCCAGGGTATATCAGATTATTTCTTACTGAAGTCCCTATCCAACTTTTTTACCGCCTCACCAATGATTCCAAGCCTTCTTGTGACTGCATCTTGAACAAGACGATTTTTTTAAAATTTATCCTTATCAAGAGTCTGGGTATATTCTTCAATAGCCAGAATACTTTCCAAAATGTCCTTTATATATAGCCTCATGTCTCTCTTCATAAAATACTCACCTGCTCCTTTAATATCCTGTCCTTAATGATTGGTTTGATGGTATCATATTCTCCCAAATCAACCTTACTGCCAAGAACTTTTTCAATCTCCAATTGTAATCTCACAAAATCAAGTAAACTTATATCTCGTTTGATTTCAACAAGGATATCCACATCACTTTTTTGTGTTGCTTTCCCTCTAACCACAGAGCCAAAAATACCTGCCTTTTTGACACCATACTTCCTGAGAATAGGCATGATTTTTTTCTTAATCTCTTTGATGCTTGTATTCTTTACCATTTTCTGGCAACCCCTATCCTATCAATTTAAACTCATAAAGATGGAACCTGTTGAATCAGTGCCGCCGTCACACTTGAGCTCCACCCGCAGGACGTATGCAGCCCCCGGCACGTAAGTCCCCAGATTCAGATGATAGGTATTATTCCACTGGTCGGCACCGCTCCAGCCCTTATGGTCATCCGTCACTGCCGGAGCGCCATTTACAATGAGCGAAACGGCGCCCGTCTCTACCGCATGCCGCCCCGTCTGATACAGGACGTAAATCTCTATATTCCCTGCCGATTCAATAACTGGTGTCACGTCAAAACTCAAAGGTGTAAATGCTCCCATGGAGACCTGCCCCGGTGCCCAGCCACCCACGCACACACCACGCTTCGTTTTCTTCAAATCAAGTACAAAGGTATTCGTGGCACCTGGCGCAAGCGTCACCCAGTCGGTCTCCCCATGCCACTCTCCACCGGTCGACATTAAGGTTGCCTGATATTCCCCGGCAAACATTGACACCACATGACGGGTCTGCTGGTCCATCTTCACGCGGTAAAAGCCATACCGCGTGGCACGCTGTCGCGGTGATATCACTAAATTACCCGGAACAAATTGCACCCCTTCCGGAAATGACAAAACAATGTCCGCATCTACGATATTAAGGTCAATATCACGAACCTGCTCGGAGGGCATTTCCGGTATATTGAATGCTTCCGGCTGTCCTCCGGGCGAATTCGCTCCTGCAAGATGGAGATACATCAGTCCCGGCTTTACCGTCGCCTTGTAATACCCCTCAGGAGACACATTCACCCAACCGCTTCTCGAATCGCCCTCACCAATAAACTCCACACTCCATGACTCCCCGGGCGGCTTGCCATTGACCCTGATATTACCGGACATCTGAATATTGCCGGAAAAATCAAAATTTACCTCGAGCTCCTTGCCCGGCTCTAAATCCACCGTCCGCGAATCCCTCAACCGCTCCTTATCATACGCCCAGAGATAGTGCGCACCCGCCGGAAGCCCCTCAAAACGATAATTACCCTCGGCATCGGTCATGGTCTCTTGATTAAGCCATCCATCCGCATTCACGCGCTGTTCTGAAAGAAGAATGCGAACTCCCTCCAAAGTCTTCCCATCTGCGCCAAGCACCTTCCCAAATAATACACCGCCCTTCAGCATGACAATCTCAACCGGAGTGGGGTCAACATCATACGGGACAATCACATCCACAGCCATGGGTGTGCGGAATGTCTCCTTGCGCGCCTGAACTGTGTAACGTCCGGGCGGCATCCCTTCAAATTTGAACTCGCCAGTTTCATCCGTTGCCGCAGTTGGAAATACAAACGGTCCATCCGGCTTGGGAAAGCGTCCAAAGCCAGCGCTGGGCGTCACAAATTCAATATTTGCCCCCGCCACAGGCGAACCGCCAGCCGTATTCATGACTACACGACCACTTATACGGCGCCCCCCATCCATCGCCACACGGACAAGCATGCCCTGTTGTCCTGCCTCTAACTGAAAATTCGTGGCGCCTCGGAGGTCTGTCGGGTTCCCATCAGGCGACATCACCGTAACCTCTACATGCCACGTGCCGCTGGGCAGCTCAGTGAGAGATGTTCGCCCATCCAGGCTTTCCACAAGGACATTCTGCTTCTCTGCGTCAACAAAAAGTTCACCGAATCCCATCTTTTTGAGGAGACGATATGCGTAAAATTCCACAGGCGTGCCATCCAGCTTCCAAGTCACTTCGAGAATGATACTGTTAGCGCGCTTTAAAATAAAGGTTTGTTCCCCATCAAACATATTAACTGCTGTGCGCGTCTCAGACTGATATTCAGGGTGGGAAACGGTCAGGGTTATAATGGCGCCACCGGCAGGAACGCCTTTCACACTGAACCGACCGCCCTCATCCGTCGTCCGCACCTTCGTCATCGTATTGGGGATGACCGCCTCCACCTTCGCACCCACAACGGGCGTCTTCTCCTCATTCAGAACAATCCCCTGCACCAATTCCCCCTCTTTGAGCATTAAATCCTTCGTGATGGATTCATCTCCATCCTGGACGATAAACAAAACTATCTCCGAAGGTGTAAAGTCGGAATCAGGCGGCGGCATGGCGCGAATGCCCAAAGTGCCCGCGAGGGAATGACGCAGACTATAACGTCCGCCTGCATTAGTCAATGCCTCCGCACGGTTACGCATATCACCTGTGCCGGGAATCAATATAACCCTCGCACCCGTCACCGGAAGATTATTTGGGTCGGTTACCAATCCTGTGATGAATCTCTCTTTCACAGGGGTCGGCGTTGGGGCGACAGTCTCATTACTGCGTGCCCCGGTGATGTGTCTACCAGAAGAAACAGAGGTGAAACCGGAATGCGACATTATTATTGAGGATACCCAATTCCCCAAACGGGCAACGGGAGGCGATGAATAACCCGCCTCTGGCGAGCGAGTGCTTCCGGGGCGAATGCTTAAACGAGCGGGCATGCCAATCCTTTCAATGCTTCCCGCAACAGTTGTTGATAGCCCGGTCCTTGCGCCCTCTCCAGTCACACCCGAAACTGCGCTTGTCCTGCCCCCCTCATGCCCTGTGGTGACTGTGGGCACAGACACACCTCTCCGTCCACCGCCATAAAAATGATAAACAAAGGATACAGCGGTTGTGATTAATATAACAAATAACGCAATTATGAAGACTCTTTCTTTCATTCTTTTATGATAATTACAACATCCTGGAATTGCCTGTCAAGATAATGACACATCTTATAATAAAACTGTTCCCACATCTCGGAAAATTCCATACTCACCGTATCTTAAGCACAGGGACAAAGAAAAAACCCGCCTGGGAATTACCCCTGACGGGTTGTCTCCAACGCTTCATATCTCTGGCGACGGAGCGAGGAATTCTTTACACCTGAATATTTGTGCCCGGCAACTCCTACCCGCGTTCATTGCCTCCAGAAAGCTCGTCCTTCAACTCCTCCTCGGACGAACCCACAGTCGATTCAAACTTGTTGTCAATCTCGCTTTTGATCTCATTGATACTGCGCGTGAGGGCTTCCTCATAGGCTGCCAGGACCTTCCTTTCGATCATGCCGCGGGTCTCATTGTTCAGGGGATGCGCAATGTCGCGGAATGTCCCATCATTCATCTTGCGGCTTGGCATCGCCACAAAAAGCCCCTTCTTTCCCTTGATGATCTTGAGGTCACTGACAATGAAGCATTCATTAAGAGTGATAGTTGCAAACGCCTTCAGTTTCTCGTCCTCTTTGCTGAAAGGACGAACTCTGACCTCTGTCACTTCCAATCCTGCCATCGTTTCGTCACCACCTTCCTTAAGATGTGTCCCTCGCGGATTCAGTCCGCGTTGTCAAAAACCACGCCCTTCTGTGTCGGGCGGGTTATTGCCGAGTAAGAATAACGCCGCCGCATGAGCGCGGCGAGAGGAGCCAAATCAACATCAACCGGCGCATAACCGCATACCGCAGAACCGGTCCCCGTCAATAGCGCCGCATCGCAACCTCCCCACAAGAGCATCTCCCTGATTTCCTTCAACACGGGATAAACCCCTGCCAGCTTCTCCTCAAATCTGTTATATAACAACTGCCAGAGTTTATCAACCTTTTCGCCGGCGAGTGCTCTGACAAGGTCGTCGGAACGCCGTTTATCCTTGCATTCATCAATCCGCAATGCCTCATAAGCGCTCTTTGTCGGAATGCCGAACCCGGGATAAACGACAAGCACTTGAAAATCCACGCACCGTCGCAAAGGCGTCAGAATCTCCCCGCGTCCCGAGGCAAGGGCAGTCCCGCCGCTCAGACAGAACGGCACATCCATCCCGACCTGAAGCGCAAGCGTTCGAAGTTCCTCATCGCTAAGTCCAAGTTGAAAAAACCTGTTGAATCCAAGAAGGGCTGATGCCGCATCGGCACTGCCTCCACCGAGCCCCGCCCCTTGCGGAATCTTCTTCTCAAGATGCACACACACGCCACCCATGCGGTCGGGGAAGTGTTGCAAAAGCAAATCATAAACCTTCAAGATAAGATTCCCCTCGCCTGCGGGCACTGCCGAATCGCTCACCGAAAGTTGAATCCCCTTATTTCCCTTTTCAAAGAACAACTCATCACAGAGCTCAACACTCTGAAAAACCGTGTCAAGCTCATGATAGCCATCCTGTCTCCTTCCAAGAACCTCCAGAAACAGGTTAATTTTTGCATTCGCCCGAATTTTCATTATCAAGTCATATTTAAAAAGAAACCCGCCTGGCAAAAGTCAAGCCAAAATATTACCCTCATCATTCGGTTTTGAACTTATTCTCCATAGATGAATAAACAAATATATTATTCCTGTGGGTTTGATTAGATAATATAATGTCTCAAGCAGGAAATAAGTGGTTGGACTATGCGGATACAGGGGATTGGTTTCGGGTCGGGAGAAAATTATCCAGAGCGATGGCATGGCAAGAAGGATATAAATCACAAGTGCGCGCCGCCCCGTTATGATTTCACTCGCCACCAGCAACGCAAAAATCGGCAGAAGCATGGTGTAATGATGCTCCCACGTATCGTAATACCAGAAGAACCATGCAAGGGCAAAAAGCGTCAGGATGATTATCGGGTCGCGCCCCTTATCCTTCACAGCCATCCATAAAAATGGAATCGGAAAAAGCATCACGAGATACAAAATATAATGCGCCCAGTATGGGACTAAAAATCTCCCTTGCGCATCTCTCTTCAAATACACAAGCCGGCACAGGGCAATGACGCCCCTTTGCACTCCCATGCTTCCCCAGTAAAGCTCCGGCGATTTTGGCGCGACGTCCTTTTTCTCGCCGGCGTTCTTCCCGCTTCCGGCAAAAAGTCTCCCTGCAATCCCCCGCTCATAAAATAATTTTGCATCAGACGGAAAAATGGCAAAATAAATAATCGTTGTGAGCACAAGCAGGAGAATCCAGCAAATCGGGCGACGTAACTGTTTCCTGAAAAAGAAATAAAGCGCAAATGGCAGGGAATATGCCTTCACAAATAAGGACACGCCCCACCAGTCCGTCGCACGTTTCTCTCGCCCCGACAAAATCCCCAGCGCCACGCATAACCATAAAAATCCCATGAAAAATGAAAACTGCCCCAGATAAAATTCAATGTGCATCGGATAAAATGCCAGCCATGCGCAAATGACGTAAAAGCCCGTCTGCGGTCGTTTGACATGACGCAGTGTCAATGCGATTCCCAGCACCAACAACGCCTCATTGCAAAGCACCCAGAATTTATATGAAAAATCCGGCGGGAATATATTCAGGAATACCGCAAGCGTGTAAGCCATCATGGGCGGATAACGGAACGTCGCCACATACGGCGCGCGCATTTGGGACTCGGAAAGAGGCAATCGGTTCATCTCCGGCTGGACGCGATAAACCGCCCTTCCCAGAATCGCCTGATGCCCCGCCTCATAAACCGCAAAAAAATCTCCCCCGCGAGCCAGCCATCCATGCGTGTCCCATGCGAACGGTCGCCAGAACCCGAAAAATCGGCTCCCGTAATCCCCGCGATTGGAAACAGAACATAAAAGTGATAAATGAAAAACCAAAATTAACGGGAGAACGATTTTCTGCCATGTGGTAAACAACTTCCACGTTAATTGATAATTGATAATTGACAATTGACAATTAGCAGTTAGGCGAGGGTCTTGTGAAGAATCGTTCATCAAATTCAGGGTTTGCCAAATATTTCAACCGGCGTTTCGCTTTTCGCCTTCTTATAAAAATTCTCAATCGCCCGCTCTCTCTTTTCCTGCATAAGTTTCTCAAGAATTTTTCCCCTGACCTCGGAAAGCGGAGTAACAGTGCGCGGAGTCTCGCCCGTCTTTTCAATTATGTGATAACCGAGGTCGGTCTTGACAATGCCGGAGCGCTCTCCCACCTTCAGTGCAAAGGCGGCGTCCTCGAATTCCTTATTATAAGTCCCGCGCTCAAATGGGGGAAGTCGCCCACCCTGGTCGCGCGAGACATGAATTGAAACATCCCGCGCCACATCACCGAAATCCTCTCCTGCCTCAAGACGTCGGAGCGCCTTCCGTGCACTCTCCTCATCGCTTGTCAGGATGTGGCGCACCTGAATCTTCGCCTCCTGCGTGAAATCCTTGATATGCTCCCTGTAATAATTCGCAATCTCCTCCTCGCTGACGGTTATCTTTTCCATGAGGACATTTTTCAGAATATAATCCAGCAGGAGACTTTGTCTCTCCTTATCCACGCGGGCGAGAAAAAGCGGGTCTTTATCAATCTTTTCCCTCTCGGCAAACCTCTCCACAAGCTCGTCAGAAATCATCTTGTTTAGATAATCATCGCGTGTGAGAACCTTCTCCTTCTCCGGGTCCACAATAAGGAGGTACAGGTCATAGCGCTTCTGAAATTCCCCGCGGGATATCTCCTTCCTGCCAATGCGAACGAGGGTTTCACTGTGAGGCGGGATCTCCGGTGCAGATGGCAAGGAGGGTGAAACACCAGTCTTTGGCGTTGGAACGGGCGCTGGCATCGCCGCCTCCTTCTTCCCCTCAGGCGTCTTCTTCGCCTTACCCGTTATCCATGCGCAGTGTGTCATGAGCGCCATACCAATAATAAGAAGAACAAGGACCGAGGAACGTGACATCATGTGTGGCAACATCCTTTACCCATGCACAGGATATAATAAATCGCACAGGAGGATTAAAAGCGATATAATATTCCCGTGCGGTTTAATAATGAGATACAGGCAATGTCAGGCAGTGCGCAAGGGGAAAGTGTCCCCTCTGCACCATAAATCTGGCGGGATGTCTGTATAACCGTAAGAGCAATGCGTGCCAACATAAATGTGTCGTTCATTTTTTGGTTGCCTCATCCGTTCCGCCAGTCCAAATATATCTTTCCTGTTGCACACAGTTACCTCTCGTATTTACAAAAACAAACAATGAGTGAAAACTACATTGCAATAATCGGGGCGGGACCAACGGGGCTCGGCTGCGCCTGGCGTCTGAAGGAACTCGGCTATGATAATTTCCACATCTATGAGGCGAATAATTACGTCGGCGGGCTTGCGGCAAGCTTCAAGGATAACAGGGGTTTCACGTGGGATATCGGAGGTCATGTCCTTTTTTCGCACTACAAATATTATGACGACCTCTTCGACCGTCTCCTCGAAAAACGCTACCTGAATCATACCCGCACCAGCTGGATTCGTCTCGGCGACCGCTTTATACCTTACCCCTTCCAGAACAATCTCCGATATCTGCCGACACCTATCCTCCTCGAATGCCTCATCGGTCTCCACCGAGCCAG
>Ga0172365_10001561_pt1 | contig 16602 bp, 10 predicted proteins | sample LakKivSesite48cm_FD_114535 | JGI IMG/M metagenome (GOLD analysis project Ga0172365, IMG submission 114535) | Sediment microbial communities from Lake Kivu, Rwanda - Sediment site 48cm | ecosystem: Environmental > Aquatic > Freshwater > Lake > Sediment | place: Rwanda: Western Province, Lake... | reverse complement strand
GGACGTGAGCCGTGCCAGTCCATAGCCAAGCAAAGCTCCGATGGCTGCGTTGGCCTGGAAGAAGAGCCGTCCCAACGGCGCGTAGGTGATGATGTTCCAGCGCACCCACGAGGCGGCCACCACTCCCAGCCAGAGCAAGAACAATGCCACAATTCCTCTATCCCAGCGTAAAGCGGCTTTCCACCTGCGTATCCATCCTACCACGCTCACGCCAATCAGCAAACCGAAGGCCCAGTAAACCGGCCGTGGGAAACTCAACTCACACGCAAAGGCAGCCCAGTAGGAACGGAACGTTTTGAGTAGCTCAGGCACAATCAGACGAGCGGGCCACCCCTTGCGCCCGCCATAGATTGAGAGCATCATATTCGTGCCGGTCGGGTCACCGTAGAGCGTCCAATTGCGGGCAAACCACCAACCGGAGACAATGAACAATGAGACAATGAACAATGAACAATGGCGAATGGCGAATGGCGAATGGCGAATCAGCGAATCTACGAATCTACGAATGGACGAATGAACGAATGGCGATTTGCGATCTGCGATTTGCCGATTCGCCGATTTGCCGATTTGCTGATTTGCGATTTGTGATTTGCGATTTGCGATTTGCGATCCGAAATCAGCGAGCAATCCCAACCCGGCGAACGCCGGCGCCGTCAGCCCACCCAGCTTGGCCAGTGGCGCCAGCCCGCACACCACGCCCAGCACCAACACGCGCTGCCAGGTGAAGCCACGTCGTAAACCGTATAGTGTCAATGCCACTGCCACTGCGGTCAGGCAGCTCACCAGGTTGTCGTTGTTGACGACGCCACTCATAAAGACAAACTGGGGGTTGAAGGCCATCAGCACCGCCGCCAACAGAGCTGCTTCCTCCACATCCGGGAAGGCCAGGCGAGCCGCCGCATAGACGGCGACGACGGTCGCGCCTCCCAACAGGGCCGAGAGGAGCCGCATCGCGTGGACCGCCCGCGCTGCGCCCTGGTATGGGAACGCCTCCTGACGAGGGTCGTGCCGGTAACGGGCCACGTTGTAATGGGCCGGCCGGCCACACGTCGTGAACGGATTGCTCGGCGGCAACCCTTTCAGGTCAGTCAGCGAGAGGCCGAAAACCCGCACCAGCGCCGCGTTGAGTGCATAATACAGCGGAGCCTGGGAGCCTTCTTGCCCAAACCCATAGGCGATGGCATACTCGCGGCTCTGCACAGGGATGCCGCGCCCCTCGGCAATGTGCTTGACGTAGAGCACGTGACCAATCTCGTCCGGTCCCTCGTAGATCGGCGTCACCAGCCCGTAGATGACGGCCAGCGCCAGGTAGAGTATTACAATAACGACAATCCAATAGGATCGGTTCATCATCGCTGTCAAGAGAAATCAAGGAACGTTACTACTTCCCCCACAAGTCCTGATCCACCTGCCTGTCCCGTCGGCTGATTTCCTCCAACACTCGCATGACGACCCACGAGACCATCAGTTGCACGCCCATCAGGATGAACAGCGCACTGCCCAGCAGATACAGCCACAACCGGTCAATCTTCCACCCACCTACCCCCAGCACCAGGCTGGCCACGCCTACCGCCGTACCCGCGACGGCCGCCAGAAACCCCATCCAGCCGAACTGCCGGTCGAGCCAGGGTGAGAGGATGGGGCGGCCAAACAACCCCTGGCGGATCGGCCGCTCGTAGAACAGCGAGATGAGGTAATTGAAAGTCGAACCGAGCGTAAACAGGCTCACGCCGCATACGCCAAACACCAGTGCGCCGTACAGCGCTGCCACGTGCCACGCCTTGAACGTCGTCACCCCGGCCACGCGCAGCGCCACGAACCATCCGCCCAAGCCCAACGCAATGCCCGTCGCCAGGAGCCCCAGCCCGCCAAAGATGCGCACCGGGTTGTACAAAAGCGCAGTCCAGACGATGGCCCGCAGGAAGCGCACGCCGTCGCGCGCGGCGCTCAGTTTGGAACGGCCAGCCCGTTCGTGGTAAGGGATGGGCACTTCGACGATGCGCAGATGCTCGTGGATGGCGCGTGTGCTCATGGCTGGCGTAAAGTGCAGGCCATCCGGGAGGGGATAGAGGCGGGAGAGCACCTCTTGCCGCAGTACCCGCATGCCGGTTGCACTGTCGCGTACCCGCTGCCCGCCCACCAGCGTGACGAGCGCTGCAAAGAGCGCATTGCCCACTCGCCGCACGAGCGGCATCTGGCTCTCGGCACCTGACATGCGAGAGCCAATTGCCAACTCTGCGCCCTCCAGCACTGCCTGGCACAAATGGGGGAAATATTCGGGCGGATAAGTGCCATCCGCGTCGAGGAAGCCTAGCAGGCTGCCCGTCGCGTGACGAAAACCGGTCTTGAGCGCCGCGCCGTACCCCAGGTTGCGCTCGTGACGCACCAGCCGCACTTTTCCCCCCATGCCGGCCACGATCTCTGCCGTGCGGTCAAGACTACCGTCGTCCACGACGATGACCTCCAGCTCTTCCACCCCAACCGCTGCCAGGTCAGGCGCAGTGGCTGACACTCGCTCCACGATGGCACGGATGCACGATTCTTCGTTGTAAGCCGGAATGATGACGGAAAGTGAGAAACCAGGTTTCTCTACTTCCTGATCAGGAAGCCCAGCATCATGCTGGCCATGTGTGTGCCCGACTTCAGGCAGACCAGACCATCGGCTGCGATCCACTCCTCGATCTCCTCTGGCAAATAAAAGAGCACGTAGGGATTCAAGAACTTGTCATCAAAGTCAGCCGCGGCCTGGCGATAGGGCACAGGCACAACCCGCTTGACCGACATCCACACGATCGGCGCGTACACGAGCGCATACAGCGGGACGAAAATCCAACGCACCAGCGGCTCCAGGCGTAAGCGGACGAGCGCCCGGAATACGCCTCCCAGGCAGCGATAGACCGGGTAGTAGATGCTGCGCCGATTGTAGACCGAGACGAACATCCCGCCGCCGGGCCGGACGATGCGCTTCAGTTCCCGCAGCGCCTCACGGGGGTCTGGCGTGTGATGGATCACACCCGTGGAAGTGGCGAAATCGAAGGCTTCGTCCTGGAACGGAAGCGCCAGGACATTGCCGTTGACGAAGGGGACGGCGATGCGTTCGTGTGCCCGTTGCAGCGTGCGCCACGAGAGATCCACTGCAACGGCCTCCCGCCCCCAGTACCGCAGCGCGAAGATCGGGTTGCGCGCCGACGCGCCACACCCCACGTCTACGACGCGCTGCCATTGGCCGGGGTCAAAGTACTGCTCGACCTCTCCCAAAAGCGTGTGGTTGCGCACCTCCTCGAGCACGATCTCGCTCATGCAGTCGAAACTGCGCACATCATAGTGCTGTTGCACCGTGCGGATGATCGAAGCATCCGCATTCCGAGACCCTTCGACTTCGCTCAGGGTGACGTGCCGCGGCTCCGTCATTCCGAGCGATAGCGAGGAATCTCGCTTCACGTGGTCCAGAGACCCTTCGGCTTCGCTCAGAGTGACGTGCCCTTCGGCTTCGCTCAGGGTGACGTGGCCCACAGATCACTCGCCTCCGGTCACTTTTTCCACCAGGTAGTCGCCGATGATCAGGCGGTCAATCCCGGTGCTCAGGAAGCACTCGATCGCCTCCTGAGGCTTGCAGACGATGGGCTCCCCCATCACGTTGAACGAGGTGTTGAGAACAACCCCGACGCCTGTGAGCCGCTCGAATTCCCTGATCAGCCCCCAATAGCGCGGATTGGTCTGGCGGCTGACCGTCTGTACCCGGCCAGTGCCATCCACGTGGGTGATGGCCGGGACGAGTGCACGCTTCTCGGGCCGCACGTCGAACACCAGGATCATAAACGGCGATGGATGGTCCACTGTGAAATACTCGCCGGTGCGCTCCTCGAGTACCGACGGAGCGAATGGGCGAAAGGGTTCGCGGTGCTTTACGCGAGCGTTCAGAATGTCTTTCATGTCGGGTCGCCGGGGGTCGGCCAGGATGGAGCGGTTGCCCAGCGCGCGCGGGCCGATCTCCATGCGCCCCTGAAACCAACCCAGGATCTCGCCCCGGGCGACGATTTCCGCACCCGCGCGCGCGGGGTCCTCCACCAGGCGGTAGGTGAGGCGGCCGTCATAGTGGGCCAACGTCGTGGCGATTTCCTCGTTCGTAAAGTTCGGACCCCAGTACGCGTGGTTCATCACAGACGGGCGAGGCAGCCCCAGGAGGCGCGTGTGAACCCACAGCGCCGCGCCGAGGGCCGTACCTGCGTCGTTGGCAGCCGGTTGAACAAAGATCTCATTGAAAGCGCCGCGCTGCAGGAGTTTGCCGTTCAGCACGCTATTTAGCCCCACGCCTCCGGCGATGCATAGATTCCGCTTCCCGGTGACGGCGTGCAGGTGCTCGGCCATGTGCAGGCCGGCCTCCTCGGTGATGCGCTGCAACGCAGCGGCGACGTTCTCGTGTCGCCGTTCGATCGGCTCCCCTTTCCGCCGGGGCGGGCCAAAGGTACGCACAAACTTGTCCGACACCCAGTGCCCGCGGCCGTATAGATGGTAGTCAAAGTAACTCAGGTCCAGCGAGAACCGGCCCTGTGGCTCCAGCCGCACGATCTTACGGAACTCGGCCAGATACTCCTCTGGATCACCATACGGGGCCAGGCCCATCACCTTGCCCTCGTCGGAGGCGTAATGGAAACCCAGGTATTCCGTCACAGAGCCGTAGAGCATGCCGATGGAATGGGGGAAGCCGATTTCGCCCAGCTTACGGAAATTGTTCCCCTCACCAACGCCAAACCATGTGGACGTCCATTCGCCGACGGCGTCTACAGAGAAGATCGCGGCCTCTTCGAAAGGGGAGAGGAGAAAAGCGCTCGCCGCGTGTGCAGCGTGGTGCTCGACGCGGTGGATGCGGCGCGCTTTGCTGCGCGCGCTCAGCCCCAGTTCGTTCCTCAGCGTGTGTTCCAGGCGTATCATCGGCAGGAAATTCTGTCCCAGCCGACTCTGCACCAGTTTCAGCGAGCGCGGCAGGTAGCGAACGATGTGCCAGATCTGGTCGGCCACGTGCAAGCTCGGATTCCAGTAATAGGCGATGTGGTCTACCTCATCTATAGGAATCCCGGCCTCGTCCAGGCAGTAGCGGATCGCGTGCGCGGGAAAGTCCAGCGTATGCTTCTTGCGTATAAAGCGCTCTTCCTCGGCCGTCGCGATAATCTCACCGTCGTGTAGAAGCGCAGCGGCCGAGTCGTGCCCATAACAATCGAAACCTAAGACGTACAAGTTTATCTACCTCCATTCGCCAACAATTGCTGTGTCCTCGGGTAGCCTCCGCCCCCCGGCATCCCAGGCCGGCAGCCGACGTTCGGAATCATAGAAACCCACACCAATGCGATAGCCGCTGGGCAGTGCGCCTGCGGGTAGCGGGATCCGATGTTCGTCAATGACCAGGTCCCCGATCCGCCATTGATCTGTCGGCATTGCCCCTCCCCGAGGTAATCCATCGCCGGAAGCCACCAGGTGCCGCTCTTCGTCCAGCAGTTGTACGAAAACCGTGTATCCCTTGTCCAACGGCTTGTCCACACGCCACCAGAGCAAAACACGCAAGTCTGTTCCATCACGGGAGATCTTGGCTGCCTCCAGCACGGCCTCCCGCTCAGGTCCGAAGGCCGGTGGCGAGGGCAACGTCGCCTCTGTTGGGGGAGGTGGGACCATGCGAGGCTCCACGCGCAAGCGGGTCAGCACCACGTAAGGTGCACCCGGCACGCCGCCGACGCGGACAGGAAGTCGCTCGTGTGAACCCCACGGCCAGGGCGGACGGAGGAAGATGAGAGTCAATTCCCACAATTGTACTTCCGCCACGTCCACCGGCAAGTGGAGCTGATACCGGTCGGCCAGCACCTCACCCGGTCGCCAGGCAGTCGTAGGATAGTTCCCACCACCGGGCCAACTGCTAAAGTTCACCAGTACATTCTCGTGACCCGGTGCAGCCGACCGCAGTTGTAGTCCCAGGACCAGGTTCTCCGTGATGGGACGCGTCGCCTGCAGGTAGAGTGTCACGTCCACCGTGTCCCCGGCACGGCGTGACTCGCTACTCACGTCGTAACCCAGCAACTGGACTTGCTCTCCGAAAGAGGCTGCCAGCGGGTGTGGGATGTGAACCTGGTCAGCGGGATAGCGGGGTGGAGGGTTGAACAGCGGCGCCAACATTCTCACCGGTGTGACGAATGCCAGCGCTCCCAATCCAACGATCAACCCACGCCATGCTACCGCTCTGGAGGATGGAGAATGGAGAATGGAGAGCAATCCGGCCGCCAGGAGTGAAGCGATAGCCGCGTGAGCCGGGAAGAGGTAGCGACCGTCGGGCGCCCAGACCATAACGTTGAAACGGAACCATGCCGCAAAAGTTACCCCTAGCCAGATCAATAACAGCGCCACCCCCCGCCGGGTAGCAGGGTCAACACGCCGTATCCCCAGGCCCAGTCCCACCAACCCTAGCAGGCTCAGGACAGCATAGACAGGAAAGAGCCCCAGGCGCATCTCGCAGTAGGGAGCGGCAGCCCAATAGGTGTACAGAATCTTGAATATCTCAGGGATGACGAGGCGAGGCGGCCATTGTGCTCGCCGCCCCATCTCCTGGGTAATCAGGGGCACCAGGCCGGGATTGCCGTAGCGGATCAAATTGCGCACGTACCACCAGCCGGCGATAGCCATACATAGGAGGCCGATCAGCGCCATGTGCCGCACACTGCACGCCCACTTCTTCTCGCGCCACGCCACGTCGGCCAGCGCCAGAATCGCCAGTGGGAGAAGCAAAATTCCGCTCACCTTCGTCAGCAAGGTCAGCCCGGCGACGACACCCAGCGCCAGCGACCTGGCCAGAGAGGGCCCCTGGCGCAGAGTGGCTACCGTCAGGTACACCCCCCAGGCCGACAGTGCAGCCAGCAGATTGTCGTTGCTGACCGCCGCGGCAGCGGTCAGGAAACGCGGGCTGAACCCGACGAGTGCGGCAGCGACCAGGCCCACAGGGTGAATCTCCGGAAAGACGGCCTTGGCGGTGAGGTAAACGCCCGAGGTCGTGAGCATAAGCAATGCGGCACTGAAGAGGCGGAGCACGTGCACTCCCAGTGCTGCCCCATAGTAAGGCCAGGTCTCGCGCCGTGGGTCGCGCATCCACAGCCCCTTGCTGTAGGACTGCGCAGTATCCCCACACGTAGAAAGTGGGTCAGGTCGGGTCAGTATGGCGACATCACTCACATTCTTGCCCAGACCGCGCAAGATGAGCGCACACAACCCATAGTATAGCGGTGCCTGTCCTCCCTCCTGCCCATAGCCATATTTCTCGGCCAGCGCAAAGTCACGCTGGTCCGGCAACCCATTCCCCTCCGCCAGGTAACGCGCAAAATTGAAGTGCTGACGCTCGTCTATAGCCTCAAACGAGGGTATGATCAGTCCGTTGGCTGCAGCCAGAGCGAAAGAGATACCCAACAGCCAGGCCAGTGGATGGCGCCACACAGGTTTTTTGCGCATAGAGTGAGATTCTAACATAGGTTAGGGCCTTTGTCCAGAGGCTACCTGACCACGACACTTCCCAACTCAACCAGGTTCTCGGTCCCGGGCTTTCCGTCCGGCCCGACGACCGGTAGGCGGGCCAGGTCGGGCCAGGTATACATCCCGCTCACCAGCCGATAGCGGCCCGGCCTGGCTGTGGCGGGCGCCACCAGCGTAAAAGTATCGCTGACGACCTCGCCCGGCATCCAGAATGAGGTAGGATAGGCTCCGTTGTGAGGAGGCCGATCCACCTGCGCAGCAATCGCCCCGGCCGGGTCGAGCAGGTGGACGAAGGCCGTGTAATCAGTCGAAGGAGGGTTTATGGCTCGCCAGTACACGGTCAGGCTCATGGGCTGCCCCTGGCGGATTGTCTCCGGTAACGTCCCCTGTCCTACCAGCGCCAACGTTTCTCCCAGGTGATAATCTAACGGGACAGGGATGGTCATCTGTGTTGGAGTCTCTGGGGCCACGCGGACACGCGCCAGAAAGAGCGGGCCATCTAGCAGCCGGCCAATGGTATAGACGGGCAGGCGGACGCCGCTAACAGCCTCCAACAGCCCCACCTCTACGTGGTAAACAGCCGGGGCAGGGGCACGCTCGTTCACATAGACCCGCGTTTCATCGCAGAAGCGATCGCCGGGTTGCCACTGAGAGGTCAAGAAGCGGCCCTGGCCTGGATAGGTGTGCCGGCTGGCCACCAGCCCACCGTCTGCACCAATCAACTGGACGAACAGCGTGTAATCGGTCGTGGTAGGCTCGAGCACCTCCCAGCACAAAGTGACATTCAGCCAAGCGCCAGGCGGGAGCGACGTCCGGTCCAGTTCGTATCCGATCAGGCGAGCCAGGTGACCCAGACGAAAATCGGCAGGGTGGGTATGGGCGGCCACCTGGGCAGGGGTGAGTTGCGCAGGCCGGGCATACGCTGGACGAATGACTGCCAACGGCACGACAGCGCTCAGGAGTGCGAGGCCCACCACCGGCGCCAGAAGCAGGGCCGGGCGGGCGCGGACCGGCAGCCAACCACGCCATCCTTCCACCAGCAGACACGTCATGGCAGCCAGGCCTGGGAAGAGCAGGCGTCCCCACGGAGCGATCACCAGTTGCATCCACCGCACTTCCAGCGCCACGACCAGCAAGGCCCAGGCCCACAACAGCCCCCACATCCAGGCCACCCTCACCCCAGCCCTCTCCCTAAGAGGGAGAGGGGGCAGACGCAGGGGTGGACGCCGGAGGAGGACAAGTCCCCACCCGACCAGCGCCAGCAGCCAGCCCACCCGCAGTACTGTATAAACTCCGTCGGGCAACCCCACGTTACCCGTGCCAAACATACCCCAAAACGACCACTCCACGCCGCCAAGCTGAGCCAGGGCCGGCCGTAACGGGCGCGGCTCCTTCCAGGCCCAGGGACCGGTCAGGTGTACCTGCAGATTGAAGGGACTGCCATACAGGAGCCAGTTGCGGGCGTACCACCATGCGCCAACCAGGGCAGCGACGCCGAGCACCACTCCCAGCCACTTCCATGTAGCCCGCCAACTTGACCGCTTTTGCCAGGCGATGGCGATGAGGAGCAGGGTCACCAGCAACATCAATCCCAATACACTGAGTTTCGTGAGCGCACCCAGGCCCAACAGCAGGCCCAAGAGTAGTGCACGCCGCACGTCCATTGAACGTACCAGGCGGGCCGCAGCCCACAGCACACAGGCCGAGAGGGCCATCGCGGCTGTGTCGTTGGTGACGACGCTGCTCATGAACAGGAACTGGGGGATGAAAGCAGTCACCCCCGCCGCCAGCAGGGGCAACCAGTCGGACGATGGCCAGAGCTCCTGCCCCAGGCTCCAGGTCGCCAGGACGCCCAGCGCGCCGAAGAGCAACGAGACCAGCCGTGTCAGGTAGATAGCCAGGACAGTGCTGCGCCAGGGAAAGTGCTCGGCCGGAGTGTGTAGCCAGGTATTCTTGTTGTCCGGCGCCGTCGGTGGGGCGGGATAGGCAAAGTGCGGGTTGCGTTCTAACAGCGTAGCATAGTCTCCCCGGTCTGGGGTCCAGAATGTGAGCAATGCGGCAGTGATATAGTAAAGCGGTGGCTGGCTGGTCTCCTGGTGGGCAGGGTGACCCTCGCCGTACCTGGTCAGCGGCGGTAGCCGTCGGGTTGCCACCAACTGGCGAATGTAAGCATAGTGCATCGGCTCGTCAGGCCCCTCGTAGACCGGCGTCACCAGCCAGTAGGCCAGGGCAAGAACGAGGTAGAAGATCAAAATGACGGACAGGTATACAACAGGCTGGCGACTGCTGGTAGTCACTGGGCTCCTTGGCTATGTTTACTGTAAACGATAAATCTTGATCACCGGTCCAGGCCGCTCCCGCTGCCAAAGACTGACCGCCGGGCCATAGACCTCGTCGAAAATGAACGGCGGCTCTGTGCCGCCCTTGCCTGGGTTGAATTCCCGTACGAGTTCCAGTTCCTCATCCAACGCAGCGTAGAATGCCCGCCGTGTATCATCCAGGTTGCTATCTAACAATGGGTTACTAGAAATAAAGCTGCTGGCAATGAGATAATGAAAGCCCCGTTCCCGATACCATTGGAGCGGATGCCTGGCCAATCCAATCCCACTCAAGGTTTTCAGACTGTAGAGCTCTCTGGAGAGTGGCGGCCCATATACAGGCCAGTCCACCGCAATCTTCGCGCCAGCAGGGACGTGCGCCTCAATCCACTGTTTCGCCAGCGTGCGGGTGTCCTGGCGAGTCAAAATCACGTCGTGCCGGATGCTCCAGGAAAGGGGTTGGGCGATGGCCGCCAGGGTCAAAATCACTGCCAGCCCCCATCGCCACCTCGTTTTTCGGGTTCCTGCCCACGCCGAGACGGCCATCACCGCCTCTGCTCCGAACAGGGCACAAAAAGGCGCCAAAGGTAGCGCATAACGGGCAAAGTAATGGCGCGTAGAACTCATGGGCAGGAAATAGAGCACGGGGAAAGACAAGAGCAACATGCTCATTCGATCCCTGCCACGCGCGAACGTCGCCAGTCGTCGCACGAAACCCACCAGGGTCAACCCCAGCAGAACAGTGCCTAAGCCATAGTTGAGCGTCTTCAGGTAGAAAAGCCAGCCGGGGACGGTATCCACTCGCCAGAACCAAAAACCTCCCGCCTCGCCCGCTTCCCATTCAAAGAAGGCACGGTCGAGATAGAGCGCTGGCTTCAACGCCAGTTGAAAACCTCCGGCGAGAAAGCCTCCCAGCAAAGATCCGCCAGCCAATAGCCAATAGCGAGCCTTGGATCGGCGGATTGGACTGTCTGCGGTCCGCAAGCCGGGGAATGCTGCCACGACCAGTGGAACGATCACCACTCCCACACTCCACTTGGTGGTGATCGCGTAGCCGGTGGTCGCAGCCGCCAGGTATAAAAACCCGCGACTCCGTCGCCGTATCGTGAGAATGCTGAACAACACCGCCAGGCTGGTCAGAGACGCCGCAGTTATATCGGGAACGGCATAATGAGAATCTCGAACGTGCAGGAAGACCACGGCCAGGAACAGGGCAGCCAACTGGCCGGCCAGGCGGCCATAGATCTCCTTTCCAAGCTTGTAGACCGCCAGTACACCCAACACTCCCATAAAGCCGCTGGTTAACCGGCCCAACAATATAAGAGAGGCGTTGGGATCCGTCCGCCAGAACTGCTCGGCCGATGCAAAAAGTCCGCTGATCCGGCCGCCGATAAAGTAGGCCATATCCTCACAGAACAGAATGTTGAGAAAACCGGTAGTACTGGGCTGGCTATCAATGATGCCTGCTCCCAGGCGGAGTGCGGTGCGGACGTATGCGGGCTCATCGAAGTGATAGGCATACGGAAACCCAAACCCAATGCCCCACAGTCGCAGCGCCAGGGCAAGCGCCAGGATTCCGACCAGGGAAAATGTCAGACCGACGTATCTGTTCCTGTTCTCTGTCTTCTGGCTGACCAGTCTCCCCTCTCTCCATAACAAAGATGTTCCATCTTGCCACCAAACTGCTGAAAAGTCAAGTATCATTTGCGATGCCCACATACTCCCACACTTCCACACCCCCACACCCCCACATTTCTCCCCTCTCCGGGTACAAGTCAAAAGCTTGGGGGTAGGAAGCTCGCACTCAATAGCGCAACCTGGCGGGGTTGGGCGTGTTTTAATCTACGTTAACTTTGGTCGAGGAGACAGGTCAGTGACTTTTCAGAGCATGCTTGTAATCGTAGGCGGTTATCTCTTGGGCTCGATCCCCGTGGGCCTGCTGCTCGTGCGCGTGATGGCAGGCAAAGACGTGCGTCAGGTCGGCAGCGGGCGTACCGGCGGCACTAACGTCCTGCGAGCCGCCGGCCTCTGGGCAGCACTCCTGACCGTGTTGGGCGACGGCGCAAAAGGGCTGCTGGCTGTGTGGCTGGCGCAAGTCTGCGGGGCAATGCCAATCGTCAAAGCACTGGCAGGTCTTTCGGCCGTGGCCGGCCACAACTACTCCATCTTTCTCGGCTTCAAGGGTGGCGCCGGAACCGCGACCACCGTCGGCGGGTCCATCGGCCTGTGGCCCTGGAACGGCGCCGCACTGGCAGGTATAGGGGTAACCGTGATCGCGGCCACGCGCCATGCCTCGCTGGGCTCCATCACCGTCGCGCTGCTCTTACCCCTCATCTGCACATTGCGAGCCTGGCTGACAGGCGCACCGTGGGTCTACCTGATCTACGGGCTGGGCACTTCACTGTTGACACTGTGGGCGCTGCGGCCCAACATCCGCCGGTTGTTGGAGGGACGTGAACGGCGGGTGACGCTGCACAAATGAGACATATCAGGGTCCCGAAAACGCTATCTGGCAGCGACTACCGCCAACACACCGACGACTCCCGGCCCCGCGTGGCAGGCCAGCACCGCCCCCGTCTCCCGCACCCAGATGCACTCCCTGGCAAAACCGAGGCGCTCGGCCAATCGGTCGGCCATCTCTTCTGCTGTATCCTGCTTGCGCGTATGGACCACTGCCAGGTGTTCCAGCGGCCCCAGGCGCTCGACCACGTCTAACGCGCGCCGCAGCCCACCCTGAAACGAGCGCGCCACGCTCAGCAGCCGCAGTTGGCCATCCACCAGGTTAACGACGGGCTTGATGTTGAGCGCCCGCGTCATGCGGTCCACGATCGAGATGAACCTGTCGGCTCGTCCCCCGCGCCGCAGGTTCTCCAGCGTGTCCAGCACAACCGTCACGCTCACCCGCGCCCGCACGTCCTCCAGCAGCGCAAAGATCTCCTGCATCGAGCTTCCGGCCCGCGCCGCCTGCGCCGCCACCATGGCCTGTAACCCCAGCCCCAACGAAAGCGACAGCGAGTCGAAGACTTTGACGGCCTCACCGAAGCGTTGGGCGGCCAGGTGCGCCGCGTTGAACGTGCCGCTGTGCTTGCCGGTGATCGTCAGGCACACCACCTGCTTCCCATGTGCTACCAGCCGCTCGAAGAGCTGCTCGAACGTACCGACCGAAGGCTGCGAGGTCTGCGGATGGTGTGGCCCGGCCGCTTTCTGCCAGAACTCGTCCGGCGACAACTCGCCGTCTTCGTACACCTCCGGCCCAAAGTGAACGATGAGCGGCGCCACCACGATCTTTAGGCGCTCCACCAACTGTCGCGGAAGGTCGCAACTGCTGTCGGTTACAATGTGTATGGTCTGTTTCACGTTCATATAATCCCCCTTGCAGTGCCCGGTAAGTCGGGCTGCACAATCGTAGTGAGGACTTTAGTCGTTCCCCTCCTCGTCCCCATAGTCCCACGCATTCCCAATTGGATACTTGTTCCATCGCTCGCGGAGCCATGGCCGCCCATACGTATCCAGGTAGAGATGCACACTGGACCACGGCCAATCGTATGGGCTTTCGACGTACCCGTGTTTCACCGCGTTATAGTGGAGGTAGTTCAACGCATGGTAATAGTGACGCTCATCGCGGATGTAGCGGTCGCGGAACTTGTACCAAAGATTGAACGCCTGCCAAAAAGTGATAGTGACCTGGCGAGTAGAAACACGCACCTCTCGATAAAGTCACGTTGCGCTCAGGAAAACGGGCCTTCCGACGGGCTCATGGGAGCACTGTCACAAACGGCTTCCCATCTCTCTGACAGATCGTGCGCATCACGTTGCGGCCCGACATGGCCGCCGTCGGGACGCCCCCTCCTGGCTCCACCCATTGCCCGGCCATATACAGATTCTCCAGGCCAGGCAGCGTCTTGCTCATCCCCTTCCCCCCCATTGCCAGCCCTATCGTTTTGGTCGTGACCATCCAGCCCTCCATCGAGCCACGCCAGTTGCCGGTGTAGCGCTCGTACGTCAGTGGCGTCGCCACGTCCACGGCCTCGATGTCGCCTGTAATGCCGGGGAACCGTTTCTCCAGTTGGCCGATCACGGTCAGCGCCACCTGCTGCTTCTCGGCCTCGTACCGCTCGCGCTCCGCAGCCAAACCCTTCCAGTACGCATAGTTGGATGGGAACATGACCTCTACTACCGACTTGCCGGCCGGGGCCAGCGTGGGATCGTAGCAGTAATGCTTCACGCTCATCCGCTTTTGCGCCTCACCCGCGATCGTGACCGGCTCTTCGAGCGGGTAACTGCACATGTGCGGCTCGTTCGATAGGTCCCGCGCCACGCCCAGCGAGACCTGGACCAGCGGCGGGAAGATGGGCCACGTGTCGTAATAACCACGGATCTCGTCGTTGACGTGCTTGCCCTCCAGCATGTCAAAGATCGTCGCGTGCCCGTCGGCGGCCGAGATGACGACGTCAGCGTGGTGCTCGCTCCCATCAGCCAGCCGCACGCCCACCGCGCGGTTGTCTTTCACCAGAATTTTCTCCACGCGCGACTTGTAATGGATCTCGCCGCCCAGGTCAAGGTAACGGCGCTCGATCGCCCGCGAGAACTCGAGCGACCCTCCGACGGGGAACCCGGCGTTGCGCTTGTGCATGTACGCCAGCATCATCAGCACCGCCAGCATCGGAAAGTCAGGCATGTCGACCATGAGGGCAAATGCCTGGCGCAGGAACGGGTCGCTGAAGCGGCGCACAAAGTCTTGAACTGAGGTCTTGCTATACTTGCGGAAGGTCCCCATCACGGGCAGCATCTTGATCGCCATGCGCAGCCCGCCGAATAGCCCCTTGGGCGCGTCCAACGGCGGCTCGAAGCGCGCGAAGCGGCGGACCGCACCGGCGAGCTCCTCGATCACTTTTGAATCGGCGGGGGCCAGCGCCTTCATGTGCTGCTCCAGCCGCTCCACGTCGGTGTACACGACGAAAGTCTTTCCACCGGCGCCTTCAATGCGCATGAATTCCTCGTGATTGACCATGTGGCGTCCCTGCGCCGCCCCCAGTTCCTCCCAGATACGGTGAAAGCTCTGGCCCGGCCCGGAACCGACCAGCCAGTGGATGCACCCGTCGAACGTGTACCCTTTGCGTTTCCAGGCGGTGCACAACCCGCCCGGCTTGTCGTGCAACTCGAAAATCTGGGTGCGGTAGCCGTTCATCTGCCCGTAGCACCCGGCGGACAGGCCCGCGATGCCTGCCCCGATGATGACGATGGACTTTTCAGCCATCTTCTGTCTCCTTCGCTGTGTCTGATATGCTCTGTCTGATATGCTCGGGCCGGTCTCCGACCGCGCCCGCTTCCCCGCCACCGCTCGGGCCGGTCTCTGACCGCGCCCGCCGCCTTACCCCCTTCCGAACTTGTCGATCATTCCCATCAGTTTATACTTGCGCCCGTGCCGGGCGCGAATCTCCCGCAGGTACGCCTGCCACTCGGCCTGGCGGTCCGCCAACTGGTACGCCTGGCGCGCCCTCTCCAGCCAACCTATGGCGTAATGATAGCGCTCGGCCTTGCCCGAATCCATGATGCGCTCGGCCTGTTTGCGCGCCGCCTGGATGACCCACTCGAGCCGCTGCCGGCGCTCGAGCGCGGCGTCCATCACCTGCTCAATCGAAACGTAGCCCCCACTTTCCTCGACGACGGCAATCGCGTCATCGAGCAGTCCCTCGTGGAGGAACACGTCTACGTGGGCCTGCGCGAAAACGGGCGAAGTCTTGCGCAGGTGCTCCAGCAGTTCTGCCTGCAGTTCCGGCCAGCGCTGCCCCGCCAACTCCTGCACCTTCAGGTAGGCGCCCAGACCGGGGCTGTCCCGAAATGCGATCCCGGCCGCCCGCAAGGCGCGCTCCGCATCTCCCATGCCGGCCGCCAGGTCGCACAGCCAGGTCGCCAGCGTCGCCTTGTGGCCCTCGAGCGTCAAGCCATGCTCGGCGATGCGCACGGCCGCGGCCAACTCCTCGCGCTCGCGCAGCGCCTGGGCTACCTTGAGCGCCTCGTCTGCCGTCGCCAGGTACCTTACCCCCTCGTCCACCGCTTCCTGCGCGCGCCCCATTTTCGCCAGCATGGTCACGTATCGCCCGACCTGTCCCTCGGCTTCGGCCAGGTAGAGGTACTCCTGGTACCGCCCCTGCCGCTCCAGCACGTTGAGCCGGGCGACGGCCAGATCGTCGGCGTACCAGGGCGCTTCTTCCTCCCAGGCCCCCTGCGCGGTAACTTCGCCCTGCAGGACCCGCTGCAACGGCGGATAGTCCCACCCCAATTCCGCCGCCCCCTGGGCTGCATCGAACACGTCGTCTATGCCATAGGCGCCGATCTCGCCCTGCCACCTGGCCAGTTTCTGCGCCCAGGCGCGGCGCTCGGCGGGCGTCAGGTCGGCGGTCAGGAGCGCCTCGGCCCACACCGCCCCCAAATCCTCGAACAAGTCGCCCGCGTAACCGTCCGAATCGTCCACGTTGGTCCAACCCTCCACGTACTCGTCGGTGATCGCCTCCAGGATCAGCAGGGCATTTCGCCCGTCGCCGCCCTCGACGAAGCCGCGCGCCTGTTCCAACAGTTGGCGCACATCGCCTACCACGCTGCCCACCTGCCAGTAGGCTTCGGACGGGCGCATGCGGTCCAGCGAGTGCAGAATGGCATGCACTTGTCGGCGGATCGGTTGGACGTCCACCGGCGTGCGGCGCGCCGGCGGTGCGGCTGCCTGTGCGCCTTCAGAGACGGCCGGTGCCACCTGGAGCCGGGCCAGCGCGTTTTCGACATC
>Ga0172365_10001560_pt1 | contig 16604 bp, 22 predicted proteins | sample LakKivSesite48cm_FD_114535 | JGI IMG/M metagenome (GOLD analysis project Ga0172365, IMG submission 114535) | Sediment microbial communities from Lake Kivu, Rwanda - Sediment site 48cm | ecosystem: Environmental > Aquatic > Freshwater > Lake > Sediment | place: Rwanda: Western Province, Lake... | reverse complement strand
GTCCAATTAAGTAGAGCGGCTTAGGAGTCAAAAGGTCGCTTTTTCATTTAATCGTTAAATTAATATGGCCTTCCAAAAATTTGAATCGAGAGGAGAATTTCCTCCTCGGGAAATGGTTAAAGGAAATTGGAAATGCGCTGATTGTGGCGTAGCAATAACTGAACTTCCATTTGAACCCTCGCCTGACAGACCAATTTTTTGTAAAGAATGTTGGGCAAAAAAGAGAGCTGAAAAATTTAGAAGATAATCCTATGTAATCAAAAAGCTGCCTTTTAGGCAGCTTTTTGATATAATTTAATATTTAATAATGGGGAAAACAATAAAAGAAATTTCAAAAAATACTTTCATTAATGTAATGGACCAGTACTGGCCTTACTGGAAAGCTTTTCAATATCCAGAACTTTCTCAAAGAATTTCTCAAAAAGAATACCAAGAAGCAATTAATTTGGCTAAAAAAGTTGGCCTTAAAAGACTTTATAAAGAGTAAAACAATGCTTCCTCAATTTGCTAAACTTTTAATTTTTGCAGGACTATTTCTGGTATTAATTGGCATCATATTTTTATTTTCTTCAAAAATCCCTTATTTAGGAAAGTTGCCAGGCGATATCTATGTTAAAAAAGGAAATTTTACCTTTTTTACTCCAATTGGAACTTGTATTTTAATTAGTATTATTTTTTCTTTTATTTTTTACATTATTTTTAGATTATTTAAATAGAAATGATTAAAAACATCTTTATCTGTGGAAAACCGGGTTGCGGGAAAACAACCTTGATAAAAGAAATTTAAAAGAATATAAAAAATATCCTTAATCAACGATAATTCTTTAGTTCTTTCTTAAGCTCTCTAAGAATATTTTTTTTCTTGACTCTTTTTACAATTTTTCCACTCTTAGTAATTAAAGCCGCCTTTTTTACTCCAACTATTCCAAAATCCGCCTCTCGAGCTTCCCCTAAACCATTAACTATGCAACCCATGATCGCTATTTTAAGCGGTCTTTTTATATTTTGGGTTATTTTTTCAATTTTTTTTGTCAGCCCTATTACATCAATTTCAGTTCTGGCACAGGTAGGACAACTGACAATCTTTACCCCTCTTTCTCTCAAACCCAAGCTTTTTAAAATCTCCCAGCCAACTCGTACTTCTTCAATTGGATCAGCTGAAAGGGAGACTCTAATTGTGTCGCCAATTCCTTTTTGGAGCAAGTAGCCAATTCCAATGGCTGAGTTTATAGTTCCAGAAAATTTTCCGCCAGCTTCGGTAATGCCTAAATGGAGAGGATAATCAACCTTTTTTGCCAATAATTCGTAGGCCCGCACTGTTCTCAAAACATCGGGCGCTTTCAGAGAAATCACTAAATCATAAAACCCAAGTTTCTCCATTAATTTAATATTTCTCAAAGCCGATTTTACCATCATTTCTGCTGTTACTTTGTTATGTTCACCTAATATCTCTTTTTCTAAGGAGCCGCTATTTATGCCAATTCTGATGGGGATTTTCTTTTCTTTAGCCGCCTGGACTATTTCTTTTAATCCCGATTTTGGGAAGTTCCCAGGGTTTATTCTAATTTTATCCACCCCCTGCCTTATTGCCTCCAGGGCTAAATCTGCTGAAAAATGAATATCAGCTACCAGGGGAAGGCGAATTTCTTTTTTGATTTTAGAAAGCGATTTCGCTGACTTTAAATCTGGAACCCCCACCCTGATAATCTCACAACCGGCCCTTTCTAATTCTTTTATTTGCTGGACGGTTTTTTCAACATTCCAAGTAGGGGTATTGGCCATTGATTGAACTAAAATAGGAAAATTGCCCCCGATTTTTAGACCCCCAATATTTATTATTTTTGTTTTGCGTCTTTTAGCCATTTTTTAATTTTTTCAATTTCCCAATTCGGAGTCGAAGTCCCAGAAACCACTCCCAGAGCTGAAACTTTTTTAATTTTTCCCCTTTTCAATTCATTTAAGGAATTAACCCAAAAAATCAGGGGCCCGCGAGCGGAGCGAGCGGGAGGATGTGGCGGGTGGGTTGTAGTCTTTTTCGATTCTTTAACTCTTTCCACCAATCTTTTAGTGTTAGCCGAAGCACGGGATCCGATTATTAAAATTCCATCAGCTCTTTTTAAAATTTTATTTAATTCTTTTTGTCTTGTCATCACTTCAGGACAGATAGTGTTAAACCATTTAGTTTCCTTCGCTTTACTCTTCAGAATTTTTAAAATTTCTTTAAACCTTCCAACATCTTGAGTGGTCTGAGCCAAAAAACCAATTTTATTAAATTTTGGTAAAATTTTTATCTGATTTTTATTTTCAATAACTATTGCTTTATTTTCGGTATATCCTTTTATTCCTATTACTTCCGGATGCAATCTTGCGCCAAGGACAACTACTTGATAACCTTCCCTGAAAAGCTTTAGCGCTTTGAGTTGAGTATTTTTAACCAGGGGACAGGTAGCATCTCTAACCAAAACTGATTTGGGTATTTTTTCAAAAAGGATAGGGGAGACACCGTGGGCCCTGATAATCAAAGTACCGGATTTTACCTGCTTTAAATTTGAAACAATTTTTCCGCCTCTTCTTTTTAATTCTTTTATTATTTCTTCATTATGAATTAAAGGACCTAAAAATTGAACTGGTTTTGGGTCTCTCTCTAAAGATTTTTCAGCAATTATCATTGCTCTTTTTACCCCTGAACAAAAACCGATGTTTTTAGCAAAAACAACCTTCATAGTTGGCTCTCTACAAACTTTAAATCTTTTGGGTAAGTTACTTTAATGTTTTTAAAACTGGCCTGAACAATTTTCGGTTTTATTCCCACTCTCTCCGCTAAAGAAACATCATCGGTGCCATAAAATTTTTCAACCGATGCTTTTTTGAAAGCTTTTTTTGCTAATTCATATTCAATAACTTGAGGAGTTTGGGCTAAGAATATTTTTTCTCTACTAATCGTTCTAACTACAAATCCGTTTCTATCCTTTTCTTTGATTGTATCTTTAGCCGGCTGAGCAACTAAAGCTGCCATATGTTTTCTGGCTGCCCGAATAACGTTGGCGATTTCAATTTGAGAAACCAAAGGATTACAGCCATTATGAAATAAAATTAAGTCTCCAGATGTAGCTCCTAAATTTTCTGCCATTTTTAAACCATTAAAAGACGAATCTTGACGTCTTTTTCCTCCTTTGACCAAGGCCACTATTTTCTTAAATTTAAATCTTTTTATTAATAAAAAGAATTTTTTAAAATCCCTCTTTTTTATGACGAGAATTATTTCCTCAATTTCGGGATGTTTCTCAAAAACTGAAATTGTATAAAAAATGAGAGGCTTTCCTTTAATTGGATAAAAAATTTTGTTAATTCCTTTCGTTCTTTTACTATCACCGGCGGCTAAAATAATTGCTATTTGCATAATAGGTTTATCGCTTTATTTATCGGACGACAAATAAAAATATCGCCATTAAAATCCGGATAATTTTCGGTAATTATTTTTGCCAATCTATAGCTATTAACTCCACAAAACATTGTTGGGCCCTTACCAGTAAGCCTTGGTTCAACTCTAAACTTATTAAGATATTTTTCTAATTTTCTTATTTCCGGACAAATTCCTTTCGCCAATGCTAAAAAATTTTCACCAGTTTCATCATGCAATTCATACATTTTCTTTGTTTCGATTCTTTTATGAGGACGAAAAAGAACAAAAAATTTAGGCAGTTTCTTTTTAATTGGAGCTATTTTCTCTCCGATCCCTTTAACTTGGCAAGTTCCGCCATAAAAGAAAAAAGGTACATCTGCTCCAACTCCAGCCCCAATTTTCACCAATTCCCCACGGGATAAATCTAAATTATAAAGTTCATTTAAGGCGGCTAAAGTAGCCGCTGCGTCGGCACTGCCTCCGCCCAAGCCAGCGGCAATCGGAATAAATTTTTGGAGATGGATTCGGCAAGGCAAATTTTTATTTAAGGTTTTTTCTAGGGCTTTTTTAGCTTTTAAAATAATGTTTTTTGATTCAGGGCAGATAATTCCGCCAGTAAAATAGCTCTTTCTGGATTTTTCAAATAATAAAAAATCGGAAAGGTCGATGGACTGGAAAATGCTTTCAATTTGATGATAACCATCGAGCCTTTTCCCTAAAATTTTTAAATCCAGATTTAACTTGGCATTCGCCTGAATCAAAATGGGTGCCATAAAATTAAATTACCCTTTATTTCAAATTTCCCCTCAATAAACTTTTCAATTACCCAGATATTAGTTTTACAGTGATTGGTAATTTCTGAGACTGTAACCCGGGATTTTTCAGGGGCCAGAGCCATATATGGTAAAATCTGATCAACCAGATGTCTATCCAAACAAGCCCCGGATTTTTGTTCTTTCAGTAATTCTAAAGCTGTTTCTTTGCCGACATCTTCGGCTCGCTTTCCCAGTTTTCCAAGATTGTCAGTTCCAATGACCGTATTTTCAAATTCGGCAACCAAATTAATTTGGCTTCCCGGGCAATGGGTATCATAATATTCAATTTTTTCTTCAGTCGGCAATTTCAATTTTCCCAAGATTTCTCTTACTCCGGCAATTTGGCGTTCGGCCACTTTCTTATCTCTTAAAACATTTGAGGCTCCAGAAATCACAACAATTTTTTTAAGCGCTCCTCTCCCCATTAAATTTAGAGGTTTTAAATGATATGCGTTAATTCGGCGATCGCCGCGATAACGCGTTTCTTTATTTTTTATTATGGGGAAGACTTTTACTTCTACTTTTGCTCCGCCTTCTGGATAATAACCTCTTCTTAAAATATTAATTTCTACTTTTGTACCTATTGTTTCCAGAATTCTCAAAAAAACATATCTGAAATGGTCAATGGTTGGCGAGAAGAAAGTGTCGGTTGCCCCGCCATTAAAAGAAATTTTTACAGGATTTGGTACAAACAAAGCTGGCGGAATTAAAGCTTGCAAAACCAAAGTAATGCTTCCGGCTGTCGGGATATTGATAAAGACGTCGTTTCCGCCAATTTCTCCAGGGTAAAATGTAATTTTTTCTGAATTGAGAAAATCCCCCTCCAATCTGCCGCCGCAAAGTTGAGCCAAAACTTGAATTCCTAAAAGGTGTTGAGTGGCCAGGCCGGGTTTTGGCCGACCCTTTCTTATATTAAAAACTCGACACGGTTTTTTCGTAACAGCCGCTAGAGCAATTGCTGTTCGCAATATTTGGCCTCCTCCCTCAAGATAACCTCCGTCAATCTCGACCATGTTTTTTAATTGTATTTAAAATTAAATTAGTTATATCAATATTTGACCCCTTTTGCTTAACGGTATTGGTCAAATAAAGTTGAGAATATTTTTTCTTAACTTTAACCACGCCAAGGGGGATTACTCCGTGAGTAACCAGAGCAATAACTTTTTTTACTTTAGCTTTTTTAACAATTTCCCGAAATTTCAAAAGGGTACCGCCGGTTTTTATTATGTCGTCGACCACCCCAACGATTTTTCCTTTAAGATTTAGTTTTCGGGAGAACATTTCTACATTAAAAGAGTTTAATCTTTCTTTCTTTAGCCCTGCCAAAATTCCGGTTCGTCTTTGGCCACCAATATCTGGGGATAGAAAAATAATATTTTCGCCAAAATCCTCCCTTACCTTTTTAACGAGAATTGGAACTGCTGAAATATTCTCAATCGGATATTTTTCCGCCCATTTTCTGCCACCAAAATGGGGATCAATAACATAAATTTTTTTAACTTTATAAAAATTTATTAGTTTTTTAATTAAACTCTCAGCCACATTTGTTTCCCTCTTTTTAAAAACTTCGTCCTGCATTCCATAAGGAAAATAAGTAAAAAACACTTCCGGTCGCACCTTATTATCTCTCAAAATTTGCAAAATTAGTTCCAGCTCTACCACCCCCTCATTTGGCTTTGGCGCCCCCGAATGCAAAACAATCACTCTTTTATTTTTCAATTTGTTAGCTTTAGTAATCCCTATATAAATCTCGCCATCGGGAAAGTACCTTTTTCCGTCTTGGTTTAAATCAGGAAAGATAATTTCAAAACCCTTCCTTTGCCGAGTTGTATGGCAACGAGGCGAGAGATGAAGCGATAGCTTCAGCGAACTTGCCAGAGTTCCTTTAGTTAAATGTTCGGTCGTCGAAGTTTGGATAAGATAAGTTCTCATCTCATTTCATTTTAAACCAGGCGCTTTACAAAATCAAAAAGAGATATAAAAACTTTTAGATTTTGGGACAGATAAAGCAATTTTTTGGACTCAATTTTAAATGGAGGACTTGACAGAGTTTATTGAAAGAATATAATAAAATAGACAAGACAATGCTAGAGAAAAATAATCAAAAAATGAATTTTAAATCTTGCGCTTCTCTTAAAGGGGCCTATATTGTTGTTGTTTTCGGCCCATTGATTTACTGAGGGGAAGTTGAATAAAAACTATTTATTAAAACTTATCCCCTCAACAAAGGGGATTTTTCACAAATTATGGCAGGAGAAAAAAATTTTTATTTAACTAAAGAAGGATTGGAGAAAATACAAAAAGAATATCACGGTCTTAAAAATCTCAAAATTGCTAAAACCAAAGGAGAAATTCCTAAGATTTGGCATTCCGAAGATATAAATCCAGAATATCTCTCCTTCTGGGAGGATTTGAGTTTTTTGGAAATTAGAATAGCCGAGCTAGAAAATATTTTTAAAAATACTGAACTAATTAAACCACCTCCTAAAGAAAAACAAAATGTTGTAAATTTGGGAGCTACAGTTTTAGTTGAGATAGAGGGGCAAACCGATGAGTTTCGAATTGTTGGGACTTTGGAAGCAAGTCCATCCTTAGGTAAAATTTCCAATGAGTCCCCGGTCGGCCGAGCCCTTTTGGGGCATAAAGTTGGCGATGAAGTTATTGTTTCCTCTCCTATAAAAACAGTTTACAAAATTAAAAAGATAAAATACCAGTCTTCGTAATCGAAGGATAAATTTGAAATTTATCATAATTTTTGTTATATTAAATCAGGTATTAGCCTGGTTTTTGTTTTATGGAAGAACTTCTTAATTTTTTTATTGAGGTTGGAAAATTAAAGAAGATGCCCCGAAGGGGCTGGGTGATAAATCAGATTAAAAACCCAGAAAGCATTGCTGAGCATATTTTTCGTTCAGCAATAATGGGTTGGATTTTAGGTGAGATAAAAGGGGGCATTAATGTAGAGAAACTTATCAAGATAGCTTTGGTTCATGATTTATGCGAAATATATGCTGGAGATATAACTCCCTATGATTCAATTCTACCCAAGAGTAAAAAAAAGCTTAGAGAATTAATGAAAACTTGGCCAAGGTTTGCGACTAATGAGGAGGAAAAGAGAATTTTAGGAAAATATAAAAAAGAAAAAAAAGCTTTTCAGAAACTCACTTCCAAATTGCCAACCAAATTAAAAAAGGAAATAATGAAACTCTGGTTAGAGTATGAAAAGAAATTAACTCCCGAAGGAAGATTCTTTCATCAAGCTGACCGGATGGAAAATTTTTTACAAGCTTACGAATACTGGAAAAAATATAAAAATCCTCCTCTCGGGCCTTGGTGGTTGTGGGCAAGGGAATTTTTTGACGACCCGACCTTACTTAAATTTATGAAAGTTCTGGAGAAAAAATTTCATTAAAAAAGTGAAAACAATGAAAGGGAAATTACTTATCGGCACATCAGGGTGGGTTTATGGCCATTGGGAAGGGATTTTTTATCCTGAGGGTTTGCCCTCAAAAGATAAATTAAAATATTTTTCTCAGCATTTTAAAACTACTGAAATAAACTACTCTTTTTATCATCTACCTCGGCCAAGTACTTACCAAAATTGGTATAACCAGGTTCCGGCCGATTTTATTTTTGCGGTAAAAGCCAGTAGATTTATTACCCATATTAAAAGACTTAAAAATATAAAAGAAGCTTGGGAACAATTTATCGGCAACGCTTTATATCTTAAAGAAAAACTCGGTTCAATTCTCTTTCAATTTCCGCCCAGCTTTAAAGCCACCGAAGAAAACATTAAACGCTTAGAAAGCTTCTTAAAACTTATTCGCACAGATTCGCTTTCAAATTCGTGTAAATTCGCGAGATACGCTTTTGAGTTTCGTCATAAATCCTGGCGTGATGGAAAAAATTATAAACTTTTGGAAAAATACAGCATTGCTTGGGTAATCGCTGATTCGCCATCTTATCCCAAAGCCGAAGAAGTGACTGCCGATTTCGTTTATATTAGAATGCACGGCTCTAAAGTTTTGTTTAGTTCAAAATATACAAATAAAGAATTAAAAGATTTATCTCAAAAAATCAAAAAATGGCTAAGAAAAGGTTTAGATATTTATATTTATTTTAATAATGATGCCTATGGCTATGCCATAGAAAATGCTAAAATGTTAAAAAAGCTTATATGAGGAAATTTTTGCTTTTTTTAGTCTCTCTTTTAATTGGAATAGGACTTTTTATCTGGATTTTGAACTTTGTTGGCTGGCAGGAAATAAAAAAAGCCTTTTTAGTTTTCACTGGTTGGAAAGGATTAATAGTTTTTGGATTAACTTTATCGGTTATGTTGCTTGGCAGTCGGAAGTGGAAAGAGATTTTAAGAGGAGAAGGAGTTAACGTTCCTTTTAGAGATCTTTTCAGGCTTTATTTGGCTGGATTCTCGGTAATGTTTTTAGCTCCAGTTATGTTTTTTGGCGGTGAAATCTTCCGAGCTTATGTTCTAAAAGATAAAAACTCAGTAACTTTCTCAAAAGGAGCGGCTTCGATAATTATTGATAGAATTTTAGATTGGACGGTTAATTTGGTCGTCATTTTTTTTGGAGTTTTAGTTTTCCTTTTAACTATTGGTCTTCCGTCAAGAAATTTAATAATAATATTTGGCGGGGTATTCTTACTTTTTGTTTCGGGAATATCCTTTTTTTATTTCAAAACTTTTAAAAAAGAAAGTATGGCAAAACTTATTTTAAAATGCTTTGGTTTAGAAAAATTTAATCATGTCAATTCAGTTCTGGAAATTGAAAAAGAAATTTTCAACTTTTTTAAGCTAAAAAATTTTTCCCTTTGGAAGAGCTTTACCCTCGCTTTTTCAATGGCTGGAGTAACGTATCTTCAAATGTTCACTTTAATTTCTTTCTTGGGGAAAGAAATCGGAGCTTTTTCCGCCCTGTCTATTCTCAGTTTTTTTTATTTAGCGTCAATAACTCCAATCCCGACTGCTTTGGGTTCTCATGAGGCGATTCAGACTTTCGCTTTTAATTCTTTGGGCTTGGGGGCTCCTCTTGCTACTGCCTTTACCATGATTATTAGGGGAGTAGAATTAATTATTGCCTTAACCGGGATAGTAATTTTATTTAGATTAGGGATAGATTTGTTGAAAAATACTTTATTCAAAAAATTAAATAATTTTTAAAAAAGATGAAATTTAAAATCTCCACCAAAGGATTTACAGATATCATTAATATTACTCCTCAGGTTGAGAAAGAGGTTAGGAAATCCAATGCTAAAGATGGAATTTGTTTGGTTTTTGTTGCCCATTCAACCTGCGCCATAACGACAATTGAATATGAAGAAGGGGCGATAAAAGATTTAAAGCGGGCCTTAGAAATAATCGCTCCCATGAATACTAATTATGAGCATTGCAAAAAGTGGGGGGATTGTAATGGTTATGCCCACATTAGGGCGGCTCTAATGAAACCTTGTTTGGTTATTCCAATTGAAGATGGGAAATTGGTTTTAGGAACCTGGCAACAAATTACCCTGATTGACTTTGACAATCGTCCAAGAGAAAGAGAAGTTTTTGTAAAAATATGGAGTACTTAAGAAACTTTGAGACGGGAAAGATAATTAAATATTTAATTTTAGCCGACCTTATTTTAGAAGCCAGCTGGGGGCTAATTTCGCCAGTTTTCGCTATTTTTATTCTTCAAAAAATAAATGGTGGAGACCCTCTTGTTGTTGGTGTAGCTTCAGCTATTTATTTAATTTTATTTGCTTTAATAAGAATTCCCCTCTCAATTTATTTGGATAAAAAACCAAAAGAAGAAGATGATTTTTTATGTATGTTTTTTGGTTTTTTCCTTTCTTCTTTTATTCCTTTTGGTTTTATTTTTTCAAAATTTCCTTGGCAAATTTATTTTTTACAAGCAATTTATGGAATAACTATGGCTATGGCCTTTTCAGGCTATATGGCAATTTTTACTCGCCACATTGATAAGGGAAAAGAAGCAACTGGATGGGGAATGAGGGCAAGTTTAATTAGTTTAGCCATGGGTTTAACAGCTGCTATTGGCGGGGCTTTAGTAGCCAAATTTGGCTTTAATCTTGTTTTTCTTTTGGTTGGATTTTTTAGTTTAATTAGCTCTCTTTTAATTTTTGTTTTGAAAAAAGAATTTTTGAAAACATGAAAAATCAAGAAATTGCTAAAATATTTTATGAGATTGCCGATTTTTTGGAAATGGAAGGAGTTCAGTTCAAACCCTATGCTTATCAGAGAGTAGCTATCACCTTGGAAACGTTAGAGAAGGATGTCGGAGAAATTTATAAAAAAGGAGGCAAAGAGGCATTAGAGAAGATCCCCCGGGTTGGTAGAAGCATAGCGGAAAAAATTGAGGAATATCTAAAAACCGGAAAAATAAAATATTACCAAGATTTGAAACGTAAAACGCCAATAAAAATGGAAGAGCTGACAGCAGTAGAAGGACTGGGTCCCAAAAGAGTTAAAGTTTTGTACCAAAAATTAGGGATTAGAAATTTAAAAGACTTAGAAAGGGCGGCTAAAACTCATAAAATTTCTTCTCTATTTGGTTTTGATGAGAAAAGCGAAAAAAACATCTTGGAAGGAATTGCTTTTTTAAAAAGGAGCAAGGGAAGATTTTTATTAGGAGAGATTTTGCCAATTGTAAAAGATGTCTATGAAAAATTAAAAAATTTAAAAGAAGTTGAAAACCTTAGTCCGGCAGGTTCTGTCCGGAGGATGAAAGAAACTATTGGTGATGTAGATTTTTTGGTAACCCCTCACCATAAATATGGTGGGGGGCCAGAAAAGATAATGGACTTTTTTGTTTCTTTGCCTGATGTTGTAAAAATTTGGGGCAAAGGAACCACCAAATCTTCTATTAGATTAAAACAAGGCTTTGATGTTGATTTAAGAGTAGTTCCGGAGAAAAGTTATGGTTCGGCTCTACAATACTTTACCGGTTCGAAAGAACATAATATTGTTACTAGAAAAATTGCCATGGACAAGGGTTTAAAACTTTCAGAGTACGGACTTTTTCGCGGTCCAAAAATGATTGCCGGGAAAACAGAAGAAGAAGTCTATAAAGCCCTGGGCATGGATTGGATTCCGCCAGAGTTAAGGGAAAATCAGGGAGAAATTGAGACAGCTCTAGAACATGAACTTCCTAAAATTATTGGATATGATGACATTAAAGGCGATTTACATTGTCATTCAGATTGGGATGGTGGAGCAAATTCAATTAAAGAAATAGCAGAAGCAGCAATGAAAATTGGTTATGAATATTTAGGAATTTCTGACCATACAAAATTTTTAAGAATTGAACACGGCTTGAATGAAAAACAATTAGCCCAGCAAAGAAAAGAAATCGATCACTTAAACTTAAAACTTAAAACTAAAAACTTAAAACTAAAAATTCTGCAAGGATGCGAAGCTAATATTTTAAATGACGGCTCAATTGATATTAAAGACGAGGCTTTGAGAAAATTAGATTATGCCATCGCTGGGATTCACTCAAATTTTAAGATGCCGAAAGAAAAAATGACTGAGAGAATTATCAAAGCAATGAGGAATCCTTATATCAAAATTATTTCTCATCCAACCGGCCGAATTTTGAAGAGAAGGGATGAATATCAAATTGATTTTGATAAAATTTTAAGAGTAGCCAAAGAAACCGGAACAATTTTAGAAATTAATTCTTATCCTGAAAGATTGGATTTAAATGACCAAAATATAAGAAGGGCAAAAGAGGTCGGAGTAAAAATGGTGATTAACACCGATTCTCACCACAAAGACCAATTGAGATTTATTGAATTAGGTATCGCCCAAGCTCGCAGAGGATGGGCAGAGAGAGAAGATATTGTCAATTGCCGGCCTTTAGAAAAACTATTAAAATTTTTAAAATAACAATAACATATGCCAGTTGAAAAATCAGCTGGAGCAGTAATTTTTAGGAAAGAGAATGATAAACCTTTCTTTTTACTATTGCATTACCCATCGAGCGCCAAAGCGCCCAAGGATTATTGGGATTTTCCAAAAGGACACATTGAAAAAGGAGAGAATGAAATTGAGACGGCGAGAAGAGAAGTTGAAGAAGAAACTGGATTAAAGGATATCGAATTTATAGAAGGATTTAAGGAAACTATCAAATATTTTTTTAAATTTGAGGGAAAAAATATTCTAAAATTCGTCACTTTTTATCTAGCGGAGACGAAAACTAAAAATGTAAGAGTTTCTTTTGAGCATCTGGGTTACGAATGGCTGCCTTATGAAAAAGCTTTGAAAAAATTAACTTATAAAAATGCCAAAGAAATCCTCAAAAAAGCCAATGACTATCTTTCACGAGAAAGTATATGAGATTGTTAAGAAAATTTCAAAAGGGGAAGTTTTAACCTATAAGGAAATAGCAAAATTAGCCGGAAAGCCAAAAGCTTATCGGGTGGTCGGGAATATTTTAAATAAGAACAGAGACTCAAAAATCCCATGTCATCGGGTAATAAAATCTAATGGGGAAATCGGCGGATATAAATACGGAACAAAAAGAAAAATTGCCCAACTTAAAAAAGAAGGTATAATTATAAAAAAATCCAAAATCCAAATTTCAAAATCCAAATATGCCTAAATTGCATCCTGAAATGCAAAATAAAGAATTCTGGTACAAGGACATTACTTTAATTCCCAATCGCCTACCTGATTTTGAAAGAGATGAGGTTGATTTAACTACTCATTTTACTAAAAGAATAATTTTAAAAGCTCCTTTTGTTTCAGCTCCCATGGATACGGTTACCGAAGCTAAAATGGCAATTTTGATGGCTTTGATGGGTGGGATTGGAGTAATTCACTACAATTTTCCAACTATTGATGAGCAAATTAAAGAGGTAGAAAAAGTGAAAAGATTTGAAGCCGGATTCGTTTTTAATCCGGTTGTTTTATCTCCTAAAAGCACTATTCAAGATGTTTATGACATTGCAAAAAAATATGGTTTTTTTAGTATCCCAATTACTGAAGATGGAACCCCAGCTTCAAAATTAGTTGGCATTGTTACCCATCGAGATGTTAGATACCGAAAGGATATGGAAACGAAATTGAAAGATGTCATAACTCCCAGAGAGAAATTGATAGTAGCTCAAAGGTCAGAAACGGTTGATAAAAATGACCTGCAAAAAGCTAATGAAATGATAAGAAAAAACAACCTCGACACTTTGCCAATTATTGATGAAAAAGACAGGGTGGTGGCTTTAGTGACCGATTCAGATTTAAGAAAAAATGAAAAATATCCTTTGGCAACCAAAAACGAGAATAAGCAACTGAGGACTTTTATTGCTGTTGAGGGAAGATTAAAATTAGCCAAAGAAAGAATGGGGAAAGCCTTTGATGCTGGCGTCGACGGAATTAACATTGAGGCAAGCGTCGTTTTTAAAGAACAATTTGAAATCGCCAAATATTGTAAAGAGAACTTTCCGACCCTGGAGGTGGTGATGGGTAATGTTGCTTCAGCCGAAGTTGTTAGAAAAATAATTGAACAAGGATTTGATTATTGTGATGCTATAAAAATTGGGATGGGGCCGGGAGCTGCCTGCATTACCCAGCAAGAACTCGGTACTGGCCGGGCTCAAGCCTCGGCGGTTTGGGATTGTTGTCAGGAGGCAAAACGGTTGGAACCCAAATATGGCTTCATGCCTCTGATTGCTGATGGTGGGATAAAAGTGATTGATGAGGCGGGTGAGGGAATTGAGAAGCCCGGCGACATCACTAAAGCCCTGGCTTTAGGAGCCCAAACTGTCATGATTGGAAGTATTTTTGCTGGATTAGATGAATCTCCTGGTCAAGCCGAATTTGATTATCAGGAAAACCGAATGGTTAAGAAATATCGGGGCATGGGCTCTTTAGAGGCGATGGAGGGAAAGGCAGCCGTGAGATATGCCGTGGATAAAGTAAAAATAAAAATTGCTGAAGGAATAGTTACTAAGGCGCCTTATCGAGGTTCTGGGTATGATTTTCTGCCAAGACTAATTATCGGCGTCAAACAGAGCTTACAAAAACAAGGATTTAAAAACATAAAAGAACTCCAAGAAAAAGCCGACATCCGGCCAATTTGACCTTTACTTAAAAAAGAAGACGTGGTAATAAAAAATTGGAGGGTTGTTCTTTGACAACCCGACAATAAAGGAAAAAGGAGGTATAAAATGTCCTGTGGAGTTTTTGGGATAGTTAGCAATGAAAAGGTTATTCTTAAAATTACCCTTGGTCTTTATGGAATTCAGCATCGAGGAGAGCAAGCTGTAGGTGTAGCCACATTCGACGGTTCTAAACTCAATTTTCATAAAGAAGAAGGTTTAGTTACCGAGGTTTTTAATGACAAAAATAGAGACGCTCTTTTTGAAAGACTTCCAGGAAACTGGGGAATTGGCCATACACTTTACTCAACCATTGGGAAAACCGGCGATGAAAAGCAACCAAAGATGTTTCAGCCACTAATTGGCGAATTCCATGGTCAACCATTTGCTTTAGCTCATAATGGTAATTTGGTTGATTTAGATGGTTTGAGGAAAGAGGCTGAAGAAAAAGGATACCAATTTCAATCATCGATTTCAGATACTGAGGTTATCATCGCTTTACTTTCTGTTTCTCCTGATAAAGATTTTCTGGAAGCGCTTCTGAAGGTTCTGCCAAGGTTAAAAGGCGCCTTCGCTCTTACAATTTTGTTTCAAGATAAAGTTATAGGAGTCAGAGACCGATTCGGTATTAGGCCACTCTGCCTTGGCCGAGACGAAACAAGCTTTATGCTGGCTTCAGAAGAATCTGCCTTCCACCCTGTTAGAGGAAACTTTATTAGAGAAATTCAGCCGGGAGAGGTGATAGTTTTGGGAAAAAACGGGATAGAAAGTACTTTTATCTGGGCGGAAAATCCCAAATTGCGGATTTGCATCTTCGAACATATTTACTTTGCCAGGCCAGATAGTAGATTGGCTGGTCGAAGCGTTTATTCTTACCGAGATAATGCCGGCTACCAGGTAGCCATCGAACATCCAGTTGAGGCAGATATAGTTTGCTCGGCACCCGAATCTGGAGAGATTTATAATTATGGTGTTTCCCGTGCTCTGGGTATTCCATTGGGGAAAGCGATTTTCCGAAGTCGTTATTTCCCGGGAAGAACATTCATGTATACCCGAGACATCGATCGTCGCAGCGTCCAGAGGATAAAATTATATGTTCTAAGAGAGGTTGTTCATGGGAAAAAAATAGTCCTTACTGAAGACTCAATTATTCGGGCCAACGTCTCACCCGTAGTAGTAGCAATGCTTAGAGAGGCGGGAGCAACCGAAGTTCATGAAAGGGTCGGTTCTTCTCCCCTTCGTTGGCCTTGTTTTCTGGGGATTGATATTCCTACTAGAGTAGAGCTGGCAGCCGCTAGTTTAACCGAGGAAGAGGTAGGTAGAAAAGTGGTCCGCGCTGACTCTCTGGGCTATCTTAGTCATGAAGGAATGATTAAGGCCTCTGGTTTACCGAGAGAAAATCTCTGTTTGGGGTGTTTTATTGGGAGAGAAGGATATCCGATTGAGCCGCCTCAGAATTTCGACTTTAAACCGCCTTCCTAAGAAGGCGGTCATTTATTTTTTAATTAAATTGTCTAAAATTAACCTTTCATCAGGGTCCATAACAGGTTATGGACTCGACCGAGCACAAAAATTTTATTTTTGTGCTCTGGCTTTTTCTACAATTTTTTCGAAAATTTGAGGATGGTTTTGGGCTAAATTAGCTAAAATTTTTCGGTTAAGCTCAATTTTATTTTTTTTAAGTCCGGCAATAAATTTTGAATAAGATAAGCCAAGTTGTCGGCAGGCAGCGTTAATTTGGATTTGCCAGAGGGCCCTAAACTCTCTTTTTTTTGCTCTTCTGTCTCTGTAAGCATACTCCCAGGCGTGAAGCAGGGCTTCTTTAGCCCTCTTTATTTTTTTCTTTCTCCCCCAACGAAAACCCTTAACGTATTTTAACAGATGCCTTCTTCTTTTATGTGCGATTTTTCCTCGTTTGACTCTTACCATAATAAATACATTTAGAAATTAATAGATATTTGCAGCCTTCGGCTGCGATACTTATAGATATTTATTGCAATGAATATCGCGAGCGAAGCGAGTAAATATCAACAAGTATCTATCAATATCTAAGAAGCTAACAGCTTCCTAATTTTTTTGGCTTCGGCTTTTGAAACCCTAATCCACTTTCGGCTCTTTCTAACTTTCTTCCCCGATTTTTTTGCTCGATAATGGTCAAGACCGGTTGCCCTCCTAAAAACTTTACCGGTTTTGGTAATTTTGAAACGTTTTAGAATTGACTTACGTGATTTCATTTTATTTTTTACTTATTATCATTGTAAATCCCC
>Ga0172365_10001559_pt1 | contig 16604 bp, 11 predicted proteins | sample LakKivSesite48cm_FD_114535 | JGI IMG/M metagenome (GOLD analysis project Ga0172365, IMG submission 114535) | Sediment microbial communities from Lake Kivu, Rwanda - Sediment site 48cm | ecosystem: Environmental > Aquatic > Freshwater > Lake > Sediment | place: Rwanda: Western Province, Lake... | reverse complement strand
TGGACCTAATGGGAATTGAACCCATATCTCTGCAATGCGAATGCAGTGCTCTACCGTTAAACTATAGGCCCACAATTTTGGGGGCGTTCTATCACTGAACTACAGGCCCAATTTGCTTTGCTCGAAATTTAAAATTAAAAATAATCTTTCGGGGGCGAGGGAGTCGAACCCTCCACCTCACGGTCCCGAACCGTGCATTCTACCGCTAAACCAGCCCCCGCTTTTTATTTCGTTAAGTCACCCAATACTTCTTCTTCGTCATTTCGTCTCTTTTTATTTCAATTTTTTCTCTTTCTTTCCTGGCCTTTTGGGCTAATGAGTTTAGCTCCTTTTTGGGTAATTTGCCCAATCCTTCAATTTCTTTCTCTAAAAATTCTTTATTATTTTTCTCTGGTTCCTCAAGGACATGGTCAAGAAGAATATCGAGAATCTGCCCTATCTTCGGCCCCGGCTGAATCTCTAAAATCTTCATCACATCATTTCCATTTACTTTGAGCCGCTTTACCGAAATCGGATCTTGGGAAACCTTCTCAATAACATATCTTAGATGACGAAGTTTATACGGCTCGGCCTTGGGAACACCAGAACCAATTCTATCTGCCATCCTTACCTCCAATAACTCCTCCATATCTTCTGGCCCAACTTTCCTCAGTAATCTTCTGACCGAACTTTCGCTAACTTCACCCGGATTATAGTAAAAAAGATGATATCTGACCAATTTAACAATTTTTTCAATATCTTTTTTAGAGAATTTCAGACGATTTAAGATCTGAAAGGCCATCTTCGCTCCAACAATTTCATGACCATAAAAAGTGGCATCTGGGCCCTCACCTTTTTTCACTCTTGGCTTACCAATATCATGAAATAGAGATGCCAATCTCACATATTTATTAAATTTTTTCTTTGAGGCAAAATCTAATGATTTTAAATAATGCTCATAACATTCGTAGATGTGATGTTTGTTTTGGGTAACTTTGTATCCTTCTTCCAGCTCAGGAATGATAAATTTTAAAAGCCCCAATTCCCTTAAGAGTTCGATTCCTTCAGCTGCCCTATCTGACATTATCATCTTTAATAATTCATCCCTTATTCTTTCTTTTGAAATCATCTTTAGCAAATGAGAATTCTTTTTTATAGCCCGGGAAGTTTTCTCTTCGATTTTAAAATCCAATGTTGTGGCAAACCTTGCAGCCCTCATTAGTCTCAAGGCATCTTCTGAAAATCTTTCATCTGGATTCCCAATTGCTCTGATGATTTTTTCTTTTAGATCTTTTAATCCCCTGAAAAGATCAATTAATTCTAACGATTTTCCATCCCATTTCCCATTTTCTAAAATTGGGCCAAGGCAAATAGCGTTTATAGTAAAATCTCTTCTTTTTAAATCCTCTTCTAATTTACTTCCCCACCTGACCTTGCTTGGTCTTCGTCGATCACAATAGCCCCATTCAGTTCTATAAGTTGTAATCTCATAGATCTCTTTCCCTCTCTCTGTTTTCATAGGAATCCCCACCGTGCCAAAAGTGGTGTCATAATAGGAATTTTTAAAGAGGCCCTGGGTAATTTCTGGAAAGGCATTGGTCGTAAAATCACAATCAATTGGAATTTTACCTCCAAGGAGATTCCTCACCCCCGCCCCAACCAGATAGATTTTATATCCTTTATCGGTAAATTTTTTAAAAACCTGCCAAACATCTTTTGGAATATTTTTTTTAATTTTTTCTTGGACTTTAAGTCGCATAATTAGAAAACAAAAATTCATTTTTATTATATCCTGACTGTTGATTTTTTTCAATTGTTTTGATAAAATTAGAAAATAGCGTGCCCTCGTGGTGAAATGGATATCATCTTTGTCTTCGGAACAAAGGGTAGAGGTTCGAGTCCTCTCGAGGGCATTAAATTAATATGAAAAAACAAAATTTATTAATAATAGCCTCCTTGGTTTTAATCCCCACCTCTGTTTTGGCTATTTGCCAGGGGCCATTAGTTCCCTGTAGTGGCGCCGAATGTGGATTGGAAGATATTTTTGTTCTCATCAGAAATGTTCTCAATTTTGTTTTAACTTGTCTTGCCCCAATCTTTGGAACTTTATTGCTAATTATTGGCGGAATTTATTTTTTGTTCGCTGGCCCCGATCCCGAAATGATAGAAAAGGGGAAAAAGGCCATTACGGCAGCAATAATTGGTCTTCTTATTATCTATCTAGCTGAGGCGTTATTAAATGCCCTTTTAAAGACAATCGGGGCCGGTGGAGTCTAGAAATTACAGTTTGCCCCCATAGCTTAATTGGCCAAAGCTACCGGCTCTTAACCGGAAGAGTCCAGGTTCAAATCCTGGTGGGGGCACAAAATTAGGCTTTTTTTTATTTTAGAAAGAGATATAATTAAAATTGAATATGCTTACTCCTGAAGAAAAGGAAAAGGTTATTAAAAAATATAAACTCCACGAAACCGACACCGGTTCCTCGGAGGTTCAGATTGCTTTATTAACTGAAGAAATTAAAAGATTATTATTCCACTTAAAAAAACATCCTAAAGACCTTCACTCAAAAAGGGGGCTTTTGAAAATAGTGGCAAAAAGAAGGAAATTTTTAAATTATTTAAAGGGGGAGGATATTAAAAGATATAACGCCTTAGTTAAAAAAATCGGTCTTAAAAAATAAAATGGTTATAAAACACGAAGGGCAAAGGGTGGCCGTCTTAATTGATGTCCAGAATTTATATCACTCGGCCAAAAATTTATACAGGGCCAGGGTTAATTTTCGAGAGATTTTAAAGACGGCGGTCGGCCAGAGAAATTTAATCAGAGTTTTTGCCTATGTGGTAAGAACAAAAACTGGTGAAGAAAAACCCTTTTTTGAAGCCCTGACAAAATTGGGAATTGAAACAAGAGTAAGAGATTTGCAGGAATTTTATGGTGGGTTAAAAAAGGCAGACTGGGATGTGGGAATTACTGTCGATGCCATTAGAATTTCTCCAAGCGTTGATACAATTATCTTAGCCTCTGGTGACGGTGATTTTTTACAACTAATTGAATATCTAAAAAATCAGGGGAAAAGAGTCGAAGTTATCGCTTTTGGCAGAACCGCCTCTTCAAAACTGAGGGAAGGGGCTGATGAATTTATTGATATCGAGAAAAATTTGGAAAAATTTTTACTTAAGAAATAAATGCGATGCCAACTTATGGAAAAATTTGAAGTAGAAATTGGGGGCAGAAAACTAATAGCTGAAATTAAGAACTTGGCTGAGCAGGCCAACGGTTCTTGTTTTTTGCGTTATGGGGATACCGAGGTTTTGACTACGGCCGTAATGTCAAAATATGAAAGAGAGCCGGAGGGTTTTTTCCCTTTAACCGTTGAGTACGAAGAGAGATATTATGCCGCCGGAAAAATCAGGGGACCAAGATATATAAAAAGGGAAGCCCGTCCCTCTGATGAAGCAATCTGCAATGCCAGATTAATTGACAGAGCCATCCGTCCTCTTTTCCCGGAAAATTTAAAAAGAGAAGTCCAGGTAATAAATACAGTTTTGAGCTGGGATGGCCAAAATGACCCCGATCTTTTGAGTCTCCAGGCTTCTTCCTTGGCCCTTTTAATTTCTGACATTACCTGGCAGGGGCCGGTAGCGGCAATCAGAATTGGAAGAATTGGCAACCAATTTATTTTAAACCCGACTTACGAGGAAAAAGAGAAAAGCCAAATGGATTTAGTCTTGACTGGAATTTTGGAGGGTGACCAAATTCTTATTAATATGTTAGAGGGCGGTTTTGAAAATATTAAGGAAGACCTGATTTTAGAAGCATATGAATTTGCTAAACCCTTTTTAAAAAACTTAATTTTATTTCAAAGAAAAATTTCAGAAAAAATTGGGAAGGAAAAGATTCCTTTAGTTACTCCCATACCGGATTTAAAGTTAGAGAGGGAAATAAAAAATTTTTTAGAAAATAGATTAGAAATGGTTCTATTTAAAAAAGAAAGGGTTAGTAGATTAGATGATTTAGAAAAACTAAGAGAAGAACTCATTAATTTTATAAATCAAAGTTATCCTGATGGATTAACTTACGCTAAAAATTTCTTCGAAAAAAAAATTGGCAAAATAATCCATGAAAATATAATCAGAGATGAGAAAAGGCCAGATGGAAGAAAATTGGATGAAATGAGAGAAATTGATTGTCAGGCCGGGCTCTTACCAAGAACCCATGGCTCGGGTCTCTTCTGCCGGGGTCAAACAAAATCTCTCTCGATTCTCACCTTGGGAGCACCAGGAGATGTCCAGTTATTGGAGGGAATGGAAATTGTCGGGAAAAAAAGATTTATGCACCATTATAATTTCCCGCCCTATTCAACTGGAGAAATAAAACCAGTCAGGGGTCCGGGAAGAAGAGAGATCGGGCACGGAATGTTGGTTGAAAAAGCCCTTTTACCCCTTATTCCTTCCTCTGACCAATTTCCTTATACAATAAGGATTGTCTCGGAAATTCTGTCTTCCAATGGTTCAACTTCCATGGCTTCGATTTCCTCCTCTTCCCTGGCCTTGATGGATGCTGGAGTGCCAATCAAAAGTCCGGCAGCCGGAATTGCTTTGGGATTAATGCAAGATAAAGAAGGAAACTACAAAATTTTAATTGATATTCAAGGGCCAGAAGATGCGAAAGGAGACATGGATTTCAAAATAGCCGGAACAAAAAATGGAGTAACGGCGATTCAAATGGATGTAAAAATTGAAGGGATTTCAAAAAAAATTTTAAAGGAAGCTCTAGAATTAGGGAAAAAAACGAGGTTCCAAATTTTAGATAAAATGGAAAAGGTTTTGGCCAAACCAAGGCCGGAATTATCTCCCTTTGCCCCGAGAATTTTAACAATCCAAATCAATCCCGAAAAGATTAGAGAAGTAATTGGTCCTGGTGGAAAAATGATCAATGAAATAATTGAAGAATGCGGAGTAGCCATTGATATTGAAGAAACGGGCAAAATTTTTGTCACCGCTGAAAAAGAAGAGGCGGCTAAAAAGGCAATTGCCTGGATAAAAAATATAACCAGAGAAGTAAAGGTCGGCGAAGTCTTTCAGGGGAAGGTAAGAAGAATTTTGGATTTTGGTGCCTTTGTTGAAATTTTACCAGGCCAGGAAGGGCTTTTGCACATTTCTAAGTTAGCCCCCTACAGAGTGAAAAGGGTTGAAGACTTTTTTAAAGTCGGGGACATCGTTCCAGTTGAGGTAGTCTCAATTGATGAACAGGGAAGAATAAATTTAGGCCTAAAAAAAACTAAAAAGGATTATGCCAGAAGAAAGTGAAGAAAAATTAGAATATTTAAAAAGGGGGGAGGTAAAAACAATGCAAAAAGAGATTGCCAGATTGAGGGAAAGGGAGGCTCAAAAGGAAAGAGAAAGAATTTCTCAAATCAAACCGGAAGAAATTGGGCCGAGAGAGATTCCAAAAAAAGAAATTGAAGAAAAAATTGAAAAAAAGGAGATGAAGAAAAAGATAAAAATTGACGAGGGGGAAATGGGTAAATTAGAAGAAAGAAAAACCAATCTAACTGAGGAATTAAAATTGATTTCTGAGGAAAGGAAGCCTTTGGAGGAAAGAAAAAATCTGCTCCTGGCAAAAATTGAAGAAGTTAAAAAAATAAAATTAGAACCGATTTTAAAAAAAGAGGAGGGAGTTGAAAAAGAAAAGGGAGAAATTGAAAAGAAAGAAAAAATTTCACCGCCAGAAAGAAAAAGATATTTTGAAGAACAAAGATGGGGAATAGAAGAAAAAAGAAGAGAAATAGAAAAGGAAAAGTGGAAGGTTGAAGAAGAGACTGAAGAAACCGAAAAAAAAATAAGAGAAATCAATGCCAAATTTGGAGAATTGGCTGGAAAAGAGGGGGAAATTAAAAAGGTCATTGCTGAAATCGAAAGAAGAGCGAAATTAATAGAATTAGTAAAAAATTGGAAAAAATTAAATGAGAGTCTAAAATCTCTTTCTTGGGAAAGAGAAAATTTGGAAAGGGAGTTCCAAAAAATTTCCGAGAAAAAAAATCAGGTAGAAAAGAACCTAAATGAAATTTTTGAAAGCGAAAAGGCAATTGAAGAAGAAATAGGAACCCTTGAGAAAAAAGAAGAAATAGCTCCCTCGGAAACTGAGAGAAGGGGGATAGAGAAAAGGAGGTGGGAAATTGAAAAAGAAAGGAAAGAAACCGAAAAGGAAAGATGGAAATACGAAGAGGAGAAGGAAAAAACTGATTTATTATTGAAAGAGGCCTATCCAAACCTCGAGAAGAAAAAAAGAGAGGAAGAAGAAACGAAAAAGAAAATTGAAGAGATCAATTTGATTTTAGAGAAAGAGGGGATAGAGGTTGAAGAAAAGGTTGAAGAAAAAATTCCAGAAAGAATTGAAGAAAAAAAAGAAGAAAAAGTAATACCAGAAATTAAAAAAGAAATTTTAATTCCCCAACCGCCAGAAAAACCAGCCCCTCCCAGAACTTCAAGGAAAATTTTGATCAGAATTGGAATTTTTTTAATTTTGATCTTTCTCATTGGCTTTTTTTATTGGCTTTTTGTCAAAAAACCAACGGTGAAACCGCTGGTGGAAAAACCAGCTGAAGAAAAGATTGTTGAAAAACCAGAAATTCAAATTCCGCCTTCTTTTATTTCAACTGAGAAAACTTTTTCTCCCGAAATTTCAAAAAATGAAGAGATTCCCGAAGTCTTTAATCAAATAATGAAAGAGGAGTTGTCAGAAGGAAGTTTTGGCCGGATTTTAATAAAAAATACTGCCGAAAATCGATTGGTTTCTTTAAAGGAAATTGGCCAAGTTTTTCAATTAGAAATTCCTGAAGAGTTTTTCCAAAAAATCGAAGAGAATTTCACCTTGACAATTTACTCACAAAAGGAAGGGAAAAGAATCGTCTTAATTGCCAAGGTAAAAGAAAAGGAGGGATTTAATGATTTATTAAAAAATTGGGAAGGAAAAATCTCAAAAGAAGGAGTTTCCTTCTCGGAAAAGAAAATCCCAGCTCTTGTTTCCTATTTTAGAACTTCTTTTTACCAGAATGTCAGTATTCGTTATTTAACTATTTCCAAAGAGGACCTGGGAATCTGCTATGCTTCACTTGATGACTATTTTGTTTTCACCACGTCTTTTGAAGGAATGAAGAAAACGATTGAAAAAATAAAAGGGATTTAAATGTTAAAATAAAAATATGAACAGAAAACTACTAAAAGAATTAAAGGAAAAATTGGAAAAAGAAAAAATCTCAATCGAGGAACAATTGAAGAAATTTGCCAAAAAAGATGAAAAATTAAAGGGTGACTGGGATACAATCTTCCCAAAATGGGATGGAACCTCTTCCGGAGGTTCACTTTTGGAAACCGCCGCCGATGAGATTGAAGAGTATAGTACCCTTTTGCCAATTGAATACTCCCTAGAATTGAAATGGAGGAATATTAATTTGGCTCTGGAGAAGATAAAAAAAGGAAATTACGGAATTTGTGAGAAATGCGGAAAAGAGATTGATGAAAAAAGATTAAAAATCTATCCCGAAGCCAGATTTTGTTTGAAGTGTAAAAAATAAAACAAGATGTTATCCAGGGTATTTTCAGCAGCAATTGTCGGGTTAGATGCCCAGATAATTGAAGTAGAAACCGATGTCTCTTACGGTCTTCGGCATTTTGAAATTGTGGGATTGCCGGATAAAGCGGTTCAGGAAAGCAAGGAGAGAGTAGGAACGGCGATTGAAAGTTCCGGTTTTCAATCTCCTCATCACCAACCAGAAAAGGTTTTGGTCTCCCTGGCCCCAGCCGATTTAAAAAAAGAGGGCTCAATCTATGATTTGCCGATTGCTTTGGGATATCTTTTGGCAACCGAGAAAATTAAATTTGAACCTTCAAGAAGAATAATTTTGGGAGAATTAGCCTTGGACGGTAGATTGAGACCGATAAAAGGGGTAATCTCTTTTGCCATTGTTTGCCGGGAAAAAAAGTTTGAAGAATTAATTTTACCAAAAGAAAATGCTTTGGAAGCTGGTTTAATCAAGGAAATAAAAGTAATCGGAGTTGAAAATTTAAGAGAGGCAATTGATTATCTGGAAGGGAAAAAAGAAATTTTAGCCCCAAAAATAAATATTGAAGATTTCCTCCAGCCTCCCGATTATCCATTTGATTTGGGTTATATTAAGGGTCAGGAAACGGCAAAAAGGGCCTTAGAGATTGCCGCTACCGGCGGCCATAATTTACTGATGATGGGGCCACCAGGAGCCGGAAAGACAATTTTAGCCAAGGCCCTTCCCTCCATTTTACCTCCCCTTTCTTTCGAAGAGTCCTTAGAAGTGACAAAAATTTATAGTATTGCCGGCCTTTTACCAAAAGACAAACCTTTAATAAATATTAGGCCATTTCGTTCTCCCCATCATGCTTCTTCTGAGGTTGCCTTAATTGGCGGTGGAAATCCTCCAAGGCCAGGAGAAATCACCCTGGCTCATCGGGGAGTTTTATTTTTGGATGAATTTCCGGAATTCCATCGGGATGTTTTGGAATCCCTGAGACAACCAATTGAGGAAGGGGAAATTACCGTCTTGAGGGCTCGCCATGCCTTAACTTTTCCAGCTCGTTTTACTTTGATTTCGGCTTCCAATCCCTGTCCCTGCGGATATTACGGCGACCCGGAAAGAGAATGTCATTGCACCAATTCCCAGATTCGAATGTATCGAAGAAAACTATCTGGTCCTTTAATGGACAGGGTCGATCTCTTTATTTTCGTTCCCCAATTAAAGTATGAAAAGTTAGTAGCTCTCGATGAGGAAAATTGCAGTGAAAAAATTAGGGAGGGAGTAATTAAAACTCGCCAAATTCAAAAAGAAAGATTTAAAAAAGATAAAACAAATTCAGAAATGGAAATTAAGGAAATAAAAAAATACTGCCAGATTGATTTGGCAGCCGAATATTTATTAAGAAAGGCAGTAGATTCCGGGAAACTATCTGCTCGTGGTTATCATCGAGTTTTAAAAGTTGCCAGAACAATTGCCGATTTGGAAAATTCAGAAAAAATTTTACTCTTGCACCTTTCAGAAGCTCTAAATTATAGAATAAGAGAGGAGGTTATTTAGCAAATGGGTTTTTTGCTCCCGTCACTCCAAAGTGTAAATGACAACCAGTTGACATTCCGGCTCCTGGAGTTCCAGGTTGGCCACCCATTAAGGCGATAATCTGCCCTTGGGAAACTTCATCACCGGGATTAACAAAAGAGGTTTGGATGTGTCCATACATCGTCACCACCCCATTGGGATGTAAAATTGTTAAATTGTTTCCCGCTCCGCTAAAAGCCCAAGGGGAAGTCGAGTTTGTTAATTTTACTTTCAAAACCTGTCCAGCGGCAACCGCAAAAATTGGTTCTCCGCATTGGCCGTGAGAAAAATCTACGGCGTTATACCAGTGAAGGCCTTGGGTAATTCGGCAAGGAGGAGCAATGGGGCAGATAAAATAACTTGAGGGCAGGGGAACCCAAACCTGAGCATATTGAGGGGCAGGAGTAGGCATTATTCCATTTGGAATGACCAAAATATCACCGACAGAAATATCAGCTTCATTTGAAAGACCATTAAAGGCAGCGATTTCTTCAGCTGTGGCTTTATATTTTTGGGCAATTTCTGAAACGGTATCGCCGGCTTTGACATGGTGAATGACACCAGAGACCGGCGGGATAATCAATTTTTGGCCGGGTTGAATTATTGAGTTTTGATTTAGGTTATTTGCCCAAAGAACAGTATTTAAAGAAACCTCAAATTTATTTGCAATTGACCAGAAGCTGTCATTTGGCTCAACAACATACTCAACAATTATTTTTTGGATGTCTTCTTCTTCAAAGCCTTCCAAAAGTGCTCCCAAAACTTGGGAGGTAACGGTAAAAGGAGGAGAAATAGCCTTTAAATAGCCATTTCCCACTAAAAGAAATTCCGGCCATTCCGGTCGGTATTTTTTGGTTGAGTCAGCAAAGAAATTCTGAAAGGAGGTATTCGGTGATAATTCTTCTAATTTAAAGGGGGTATTTTGATTTTCTTTTTTAGAAAAAGCCAAAAATGAAATAACTAAAATAAGCCCCAAAAATAGGGGTTTTGAAATTTTCTTTAATTTTGGGAAAATAGCCATCTGCATTCATTTTCTAATAACCTATTTAAATGTCAAGCCCACCTAACTTTCTTTGTAAATTTTGGCGGGCAAGTATTTTGAGTTAAAATGAAATATGAGATTAAAAGAGATTAAAAATTTACTCAAAGAATACAAAATAGGGGCCCGCCAAGGCGGGAGGGTGGCGGGTGGGTGGCGTCCCTCAAGAAGGTTGGGACAGAACTTTTTGATTGATGAAAGAGTTTTAAGAAAAATAATTGAAGCGGCCGAGCTTTCAAAAAATGACACTGTTTTAGAAATAGGACCAGGCATTGGAAATTTGACATTGGAATTAGCGAAAAAAGTAAAAAAAGTTATTGCCACTGAGAAAGACCTGAATTTGGTAAGAATCTTGAATACTGAATTAAGAACAAAGAATATTAAAAATGTCAAAGTTATAAATAAAGATATATTAAAACTAGAACCCAAAACCTCTAACCTAAAACCTAATTATAAGGTGGTGGCAAATATTCCTTATTATTTAACTTCGCCTTTAATTAGAAAATTTTTAGAAACAGAAAATCCACCAAAAGAAATGGTTTTGATGGTCCAAAAAGAAGTGGCTAAAAGGATTTGCGCTAACCCCCCTAATATGAGTTTATTAGCGATTTCGGTCCAATTTTATGCCAAACCTGAAATCATCTATTTTGTCTCGAAAGAATCTTTCTGGCCATCCCCTAAAGTAGACTCGGCTATCATCAAAATATCAAAAATTAAAAATCAAAAATTAAAAATTAGTGATTTATTTTTTAAAATCGTTAAGGCAGGTTTTTCCCAACCAAGAAAACAGTTAATTAATAATTTGGCAAAGGGCTTAAATTTTGATAAAAAGAAAGTGGAGGCTTGGCTTTTAAAAAATAATATTAAACCCAGCCAAAGGGCAGAAACCTTGACCATTGAAGATTGGCTAAAATTAACTGAAAATTTTATAAACTAAATGAAGGAAAAAAATATTTCCACTTTATTAATTGGAGTCTCCCTCTTCGGTCTTTTCATTTTAGGATTCCCTTATTTTGTATTTGCTGACATCACAACCTGCGAACCTACGTCACGAATTGCCCTATGCCGTGACAATCCTGGAAAAACAGGGGATCAAATATGTCAAGAAAGAGGAACCTCTTGTGACTTCTTTTGTGCAGAGTATTATTCGGGTGCCGCATGCACTTCAAATTATGTTACAAATTGTAGTCAAACCTGTAGCGATGAATATTGGGCCTGTTGTAAAAGCGGCGGAGCTCCACCATCTCCACCAACCGGATGTAATGAGGGGGAAACAAAGACGGAAACAAAAACTGAATCTTGGACGGGATATAAATGCCAAGGAGCTGGCTGTGGAGCCAAGATTATTTCTGCAGATTGTGAAACAACTTATAAAAGAACCTTGGTCTGCAGAAATGGAAAATGGGAGCCTTCCTCTGACTGGCAATGTCAAACTACAACCTGTCAAGAAAAAGGCGTTTATCAAAATTGTCTCGCCTGGCAAGTTTGTGCAATTAATAATGCCAATCTAAAATGTGACGATAATGACTGTTGGATGGAAAAAAGCGAATGGAAAACAATAGTAGATGGAAATTGTGAAAAATCATTTAGTTGCGGAAAGGGCAATTTTGGAGCCTGCCAGCCAACCGATTTTCAAAAAGAATCTCTCTCTTGCCAATGCTGGGGGAAATGCTTAGATCCAATAATCGATGCCCATTATTATGATGGGGTAAAAGAGCTCCCGTGGGCAGAAGACTGTGGAGATGAAAATAAATTTCCGGAAAAATGGCAAAGAGAAGAATGCGAAATGCTCAACGCCGATATATCTAAAGGGGGCGGGATTAAACTTCCGGTAAAGTTTGGCTGGGAAATGGGAAATGCTCTAAGTTATTGGGTTTCTTCAACCGACCAAGCTCCTCAATCTCTAAAGGTGAAAGTTGATAATTTAGAAAGACTTTTAACAAATGATGAATTATTAAATATTACCAAATTTACCAATGAAGATAGAGAAAAAGGAACTAAAAAAGAAAGATTAGAGAAGCTTTTGGCAGAGGCTCCTCCAGATAGAAATAATTCAAAATTTAAAGAGCTCTTCGATCTTTTAAAACAATTAACCCAGGATTCTTCTTTAACCGAAGAAAAATTAGAAAAGGCCCTTAAAGAAAAAAAGGCTGGGGATGATCAAAGATTAAAACAAATCCTCTATTTTATTTATTTTGTGGAAGGCGATGATCCAGTAGGAAAGCCGGGTGGAGAAGCGGGTACTTTTACCTATTCATTTTCGGAAGATAAACAAAAGGGTCCTTGTAGTTTGGCTTCTGGTCAGAATTATAATTTGAAGGTTAAACTTTGTTGTGGAAAAGACCCTGAAAATTGTGGCCCGCCAGATCCAATTCGAGATGAAAAAATGACCGCTGATCAAAAGAAAAAATGGGATTTCAAAACTAATTCTTCCCCAGAACCGACAAGTATTTTAGAAGTAAAAATAAAAAAGTGGACAAAACCGGAAGAAATAGAAGAAGTAGATCCCAAGACGGGAAAGAAATTTGTCGTCTGGGAAAGTAAAGAATTTCTCGCTAGTTCAACTAGATGGATTGATACGGATTGGAACGGACCAGGTTATCTAAATTTAAAAGATGGCGATTATGTTGATTTTGAGTGGTGCTCAACCGGAAGCCCTGTTTATTCATTGAGGGCATTTTATGATGATAAGTTGGAACTTTTTGAACCAAAAGAAGAAAAGGAGGCAAGGGAAGAAGAAAAGATAGAATCATTAGAAACAGGTGCGCCCGACTGCGATGATCCTAGTCTGCCTTGTTTTTGCGAAAAAAGCGAGGATCCGGCTGAAAATAAAATCAAGGCCTGTCTTTGCGCCAATTTTCCTCCTCCGCCGGGTTTTGATTTCGAAAAAGATTGTAAAACTCTCCTTCTCGAAAGTGAAATCTGCCATCCGGCTTTATGGAGTGGTAGTATTCTCCGACTCAAATGGGATGTTAAAGAGTTCTTCAATAAAGACATAGAGGAAATCAGAAAGATGATAAATGAAGGAAAAGAGATGGAAATAAAATGGGAAATTCAAAAACTAATGGAAAAAAATTGTACCGGCTTATTAGACCAGGCTTCCGCTAAACTAAAATTGGCAAAGGAAGAAAAAATTGAGGTTGAGGAAGATCCCTATTTCCCTCTTTTGTACGGAAATGAAGTAATCCGACCTAAAGATTTCTCGCCAAATAATTTAGGTGGTCCCTGGAAATGGGATTTTCAATTATTATATTTTTCTCTTTATAAAGTATTTAATTGGCAAATGAGCACAACTCTTCCGGGAGTAGGGGAAGAGTCTAAATTGCCAAACTATGGCCAAAAGTGGAATTTTGTTTTATCAAAAAAACCGGTAATGGAATGGGATACAAAATTACAAAAAATGGTCCCGATAGAAGAAATAAAAGAACTTCTCTTTGTGCCTGAAGAAACGGAAAAAAGCACCACTACCATCGATTCTCTCATAGTCCCGGTTGCAAATCGCCTCCAGCATTTTGTCTTCGAAAAAGTGAGAAGAATTTTTTCTTATAAGGTGAAAATCTTTGACGAAGCTAAAAAAATTATCTCCATCCCTGAAAAATTTTCCTTAATCATAAGAGCCTCGAGGATGGTACCAGGAGTAGAACTCTGGAGAGAACTTACCCTTCATCAACTTTGGCCTTGTCTTGAAAAACAAACAAGAGATAAAAAAATCGATGAATCTGACCCAAATTATTATCGACTTGATCGAGAATTTACCGCCCAAATCATACCCTGCTGGGATGAAAGGGGAGAAATCTGCGAACCTGATTTGGGTCTTTCTCAAAAATTTAAAACGACTGGAGCTAAACCAACCTTTGTCGAAGAAGGTTCCGGTCCTCCTCCGCCAGAAAAAGCGAAAATTCCAAGATATTTAAATTGGGATGGTATGCCAGGAGCTGCTTCTTATTTCTATCAAGTGGAAGGACCAACGTCTCTAAAAGGAGTGATGCCGATAACCTCGCGAGTTTGGGCTGATTTAAAAGGAGATGGAATATATACCTGGAAAGTGAAAACTTGTGCTGATAAATGTACCGATGAAAAAATGCTTCAATGCGGAACCTCAAGTGATGAAATGATATTTTATGGTTGTGAGCTTAATCCACCAAAAAATTATTCCCCAAAATCAGCTGAGCAATTCTATCCCGGTGAGCTCAGCAATCTCTCTTGGGATGCCGTTGATTGCCAGGGACCAGTACCATTTTATCAATATAAGTTAGAATATGGGGCACCTATTGATTGCCGAGTTTTTAAAAGAGCACTAAGAGATGAATGTAAAAAAATTCAAGAAAGTGATGAGTGTAAAAAACTTTTAGAAAACAAAGAAATTATCCCAGCCACTACTATTAATACAAACTCAGTTTCTCTTCCTCCTTTAAGGTGTCTCGGTGTTTACAATTGGTCAGTCAGGGCCTGCCTCGACGAAGATTGCGAGGAAGCTGGAGATTGGAGTGGGGCTTGGTATTTTTATATTGTTTTGGAGAAAATCGCTGGCGGAATACCTACCGGAGGAGGTGGATTCGGAACTTGTCGAGATTTAGTTCCTTGTAGCTGGGGGAGTTGTACTTTCAAACACATCCCAATGTTAATTGCTAATATTATAAACTGTATTTTATGGACCCTAACACCGATTGCTTTAGTTGGCTTAGTGGTATATACTGGAATAACTTTTTATTTTGCTTTTGGAGCACCGGATACAATTGAAAGAGTCAAATCAATCTGGAAGGCTGGTGGAAAGGGATTTTTAATCATGTTTTTTGCCTGGACATTCTTGAATCTCATCTTTAGGTTTTTAGGCTGGAGAAAAGAAATTTTTGGCGACTGGTTTAATCCTCTTTAATTTGCTATAATAAATTAAGATGCCAAATTCCAAAAACAAAAAAATCATTTATATATTAGAGTTTGGTTTATTTTTAACCTTAATTCTTTTCCAACTTGCCTGGGCCCAAGATTGTTCCCAATTCAACGGCCTGGAGGCTGCCTGTGAGACCACCCCAGGTTGCACATACGATCGGGATACCAACACATGTGTTTCTTATACAGTAGGACCGGGGGAATTACCAAAAGAGGAAGGCGCTCCCTGGTGTCCAGCCGCTCCTTGGGATATTTTTGGCATTTTATGGTGTGTATTTCAGTTTATTTTTTCCCTGCCGGTTAAGATAATTTTCCTTCTCCCGGCTGCTATCGGTATAGTGGTAGCTATATTAGGAGCAATTCTTTTGATGGTTGCTCAACCTCTCGCTACCTGGATGATAGATAACTCTATTAACCTGGCAACGAAAGCAAGTATTCCTTCTGCTGTTCTCGCCATCTCTGATGAAGTTAGGAAACTGAGTTTGGGACTTCTCTTCCTTTTCCTTGCCTTTATTGGATTAGCTACAATTCTAAGAATTGCTGAATATCAAGCCAGAAAGGCTTTAGTTCCTTTACTTATAATTGCCCTTTTAATTAACTTTTCTAGTTCAATTACTGGAGCAGTTGTAGACATCGGAAACTCTTTTACTAAGTCATTTGTTAGTTTAGCAAAAACAGAAGGGGAACTAAAATTTGTTGATGTAAATGATATCTTGGGGGTGTTTACAGAAGGCCTGGAAGGAATGTGGGATGTATTTTGGGAAAATGGCGAATTCTTCACATATCTGTTTAAACAGGGTTTTGGACAAAATTGGACCGGGCAAATATATTCAAAGGGGCCATTTATTGTTGATATTGGGGCAATTGCCTTAGTTGGTTTTGCTGCTGCTTTATTTTTCATCCTTGCCGGTTTGGTCATTATCCTTTTCGGCTTAATTTTCTTTATAAGAACAATTTTTATTTGGATATTGATAATTGTTGCCCCGATTGCCTTTGTCACTGCCGTTTTTAGAACAAAGGAAATAAAATCAATGTTTCCGGGTCCTTTAAATTGGGATACTTGGTGGACATGGCTTTTAGAATGGTCGTTTATGGGGATGGCTTTAGCTTTTTGGCTTTTCTTGGCTGTCCAATTAAAGGGTGTAAGCGCCCTTATCCCCAATATCGAACTTGGGGAAGCTATAAGTAGTCCATCAGCGGTAAGTTTAACTTCGGAAGTCTCTCCTCCAATAAATTTTGATGGCTCAGCTTCAAGCGATGGAAATAAGGAAAGTGGAAAAATGACAACCGCCCAATTAACTGCTGATTCAGTAAAGGAAGAGCCGGGACAGGGAATTGGGGGAGAGACGGATATAGGGGCCTCCACTCGGACAATTTCTCAAAAAACTCTCAAACTATTTAACACCCTCTTTAAATATCTCGCACCAATAATTGTCCTCTGGATTGGGGTAACAACCGCTCCGGGAATGATGGGCCAAGTGGCAGGTCAGGTCTTCGGCGCGGTAAAAGGATTTGTTACGACTGTGGGCATAGCTGCCGGAGCGGCGGCATTGATGCCCTATAAAGCTGCCG
>Ga0172365_10001558_pt1 | contig 16606 bp, 9 predicted proteins | sample LakKivSesite48cm_FD_114535 | JGI IMG/M metagenome (GOLD analysis project Ga0172365, IMG submission 114535) | Sediment microbial communities from Lake Kivu, Rwanda - Sediment site 48cm | ecosystem: Environmental > Aquatic > Freshwater > Lake > Sediment | place: Rwanda: Western Province, Lake Kivu... | reverse complement strand
TATGAGGAAGCGGAGAGATGTATCCTTGCGGCTTTAGACTGCGGCATCAATTTTATTGATACTGCAAATGCTTACGGTGACAGCGAGGAGAAGATTGGACGCTCCCTGAAGGCGGCGCAATGCGACCGCGAAAGAATCGTCCTCGCTACGAAAGTACAGCCGAAGAGTAAGGAATTTGTCGCCGAGGCACTGGAAAAATCTCTCAGGGCGTTTCAGACGGACTACATCGACCTTTATCAGTTTCATAACATTGCCCGCCAGGAGACGCTTGATAAATCTCTTGAGATTTTAGAGACCTTATATAAATTCCGCGAGCAGGGAAAGATTCGGCACATCGGCGCAAGCGCACATGGTGTGGAGTGGGTCAATACGGTTATCAGGTGCGGCGTCTTTGAGACCATCATGATTGCTGTGAATTTCATTGTGCGGGAGCCGGTGGACGTGGTTCTGCCGGTTGCAAGAAAGCACAATGTCGGCGTGCTGGCGATGAAACCAATGGCTGGCGGTCAGATAGACAACGCCGACCTCGCCTTCAGATTTTTCCACACTCTAAAAGATATTGTGCCGATTGTGGGCGTCAAGACCCACGAGGAGATTCGCGAGGTTGTGGAGATTATTGAGAAAGCCTCGCCGCCGGATGAGGTTGCCCTGCAGGAGATGGAGCGCATCCGCAAGGAGACAGGGACGCTCTTCTGTCGCCGGTGTGGCTATTGCACCCCCTGCCCTCACGGGGTGGATATTGTCTCAATCAACATCTTTGAATCCGTGGTCAAGCGATATCCTGCGGAGGAGATGTTGAAAAAAGGTATGGAGAAGTCCCTTAAGACTTACGAGTTGTGTGAGGATTGCGGCGAGTGTGAGACTCGCTGTCCCTACCATCTTAACATCCGCCAGATGATGAAACGCAACTATGAAATCTACCAGCAGATTTTAGCAAACAGGGAATGCAAAAGATAGATTTTATTTCACGCAGAGTACGCAGAGAAAAAAAATTCACATTATTTCAGTGTTCTCATTTTTTGCCCATGGGGGATTCGTATAACATCCAGCCGGTGACCCTGCTCGTTATCTGGGCGGCAACGGCGTCGGCAATAACGCATTTGCTGGTATCTGAGATGTTGTTGGAAAGTGTCACGTAGCCGGGGTTGATTCCGTCGAAGTGGAAGATGCCCAGTGAGTTCCACATACCGCCATTGACTTGCTGATTGACGAGGAATGTTTCCTGCCCGCCAGAATAATGAACGGTATAAGGTGCGTCCGTGGCACGGTTGGTATGCACTGAATAGAAGATAGAGACTTCATAATCGCCCGCCACCGATGTGTCCAATTCCCATGTGGCGGTGCCGGCAGGGGAGTATCCCCAGCAGACGCGATAGTTTGGTCCATATCTATCCGGCTGTGAGGTGCTCAGGGTCCATGTCCCTGTGAAGCTGAAACCGGAAGTATCATTATCCACAACTCCGGTAATCACGGGTACTATTATGGGTTCAACAAGTTGGGTCAGTGTATCAATCAGGGTACCCTCTGCGTCATAGCAAAGCACAGTCAAAGTGAAGGAATTTGCGGGACATGATGCAACATTGTACACGAGGCGTCCGTTTGCCTTGTAAGTGGTTTCGCCGATATACTGGGTATCAAAATAGATTTCAGCCCGCACAGCAAGGTGATATATCTCAATCTGAAATGGGTCGCCGGACGTCACCTGTTTAAAGTCATTCACGACGAGGTCGCCGTTCTGGGGCGGGATTGGGGAGGAATCATAGGCAGCCCAGGAGATTGGCGAGTTGAGATTGACCTTGTTCTGCAATTCACGCAGGGCGGGGATTTCAAGAAGGGCATAATTTGTTTTTCCATCGCGCGTCATGAGAGCGGCGGCAACCCCTGCGGCACTTCCGCTCACCCATTCTATGGGATGAAGTCGATAGGCGGAATTGGCGAGGAAGGATTGTCCCATCTGTTTGCCACTGGCAAGCAGGTTGCGCACGTTTGTGGAGCCGAGGGCGCGGTAAGGGATGTAGAATGGCGCTGGTGTGTGGATTGTGGGCGATAGTCCCGTGCTTATATAGGTGGGATGGATGTCCTCGGCATAGCAACCTATGCCAACGGAATCGTAATAACGGAAGGAAGTGGGAGGAGTAGTTTGCGCTACGACAAAATATCTCTCAGTAATCCGGAAGTTGTAAAGCCCCACCATGCGACGTCCACAGCGGATGTATGGAAATCTTGACAGACCGACTCCGGTGCCCATCATATTCATCGGATGATTTTTGCGGAGAAATAGCGTGTCCCACGAGACTGTCTTGTTCGCCTTCATATAGAAATACCAGCAGACGGCATGCATTTCCGCCTGGGTGAGTTCGCTGACATTAACGCCCCCGCTCCAGTCGGCAATCTCAGTGGCGGCGTCCGCTTTGTTCTTGTACATCGTCCCGTAAGGATAGTCATTGCCGGGGTACCAGTTCTGCATGGAGACATCGCCAAGATAGACGGCGGAAGAACTGGGTGTTCCTGTGACAAACAATCTTCGATAAGTCCAGATTGATGTCCAGCTATACGAGCCAAAAGAGAAGTAATTATTGACCTGATCTTGATAATAGGTATCAAAATTGGGGAAGTCCGTCTTGACTTCATCTTCTGACTGGGTGGTGGTCGTGGTCGTCATGCAGAAGGTGAAGACGAAAGATTGAGAGCCATCCTCGTCCATCGCGGGCAGTGTTCCATCATCGGCTATTTTCTCAGTGGTGAGTTCGCGCCCGACGGTGTAAACAGCGTCTGATAGGATAATGACATCGGCGAGTTCTGAGGCGTCAATCACGACAAGACCCTTGACGGGGTCGCGCGGTCCCACCTCGTGAATGATTTTTTGATAATCCGCCGAATCATTCGTGTCATACCAGTCGAGGATTTCCTGCGAGAGAAATTTGTCAAAGGGCTTATAGCCATTAATGGGAATGCGCTGAATGAGCGTTAAACCGGTTATCTTCTTGCCGGTGCCGAATTGGTCTACGACGTCGGTTGTTGCGACATCCTTGACCACGGTCAGTTTCATGAGCGTGATATTGGGATATTCGGAGACCATCTGTTCGAGCGTCCAGGCGCCGGTGCGCGGGTCAAACGCCTCACGGCTGACCCAGGCACACCCATTAGGAGCCATGCCTTCGCCCGGGGCTTCGGGGGGCTTGTTTTTCAATCTGTTGAGAAAGTCAAGATAGTCTGCGGGATAATATGTCTGCGGATTATTACGCATGAGTGATGCGGCTGGGTCATGCCAGGCGTTATCAATGGCGGAGACTCCCTCCACTGTTGCCTGCCCGCCGAGCCAGTCCATGGGTTCAACAAGAAGGATTTGAGCATCGGGATTTGTACGGGCGGCGGCGAGGGCGGCGGCTGGCGCACTGAAAGAACCTCCATAAATCACAATGTCATAATTCATCTCGTCCGTCCTTGCAGAGGTGGTAACCATCATAATGACAAAAGACAGGAGCCACAATGGACAGGTCAGAGAATGTATGAGCTTACGCAAATTTTTTTGAAACAATTATCCCCTCCTCAATTTAATATCTATTTTTCTTAAGCCATCCCTATTCTGACAATGCAAGAGAAATTGTGCAATCGGAAGTATTAACTACAGATGCTCACAGATGAACGCAGATATATTTTATATGATGAGAAATGTGGCAAAAAAAGTTTTTATTATCCCCGTGTTCCCCCTGGTTTGCAAAGAATTTAACCACGGGGGACACCGGGAGCACGGGGATAAATTTCGCTTGATTTCGTGCACCAGTACTAAAATATTCTTATGGTTTGATAAAATCTATCATGGTGAAAAGGCGTTTCAGGAGATGAATGATAAAATTGGGGCGAGCGGGAAATCTCTCTCTTCAGGAAGGATTGGCTCTATCGATGCCTTCCGCGGACTGACTATCCTGACGATGATTTTCGTCAATGACCTTGCAGGAATCAGAGGTGTGCCTGCATGGATGAAACACGCACCCGGAAATGCAAACGCCATGACGTTTGTTGACGTGGTCTTTCCCGCCTTTCTTTTCATTGTGGGAATGTCAATACCTTTTGCCCTGCGAAAGCGACTCTCCAGCGGGGAATCCCTGCTCTCAATCTGGGGACACATCCTGCTTCGCACCGTGGGGCTTCTAATCCTCGGCGTTTATATGGTGAACATGGAATATATGGACTGGAAGCATTTGCCGATTAGCGGGCATTTGTGGACTGCGCTTTTTATCCTCAGTGTCATTGCAATCTGGAACAGGTATCCAAGGGGGAGTGGGAGGCGATGGTTTGTCTGGACACTTCGCATCCTCGGATTCTCCACCCTCATTTTTCTCGCTTATGTGTATTGTGGGCGTGAGGGAAATAAAACAGTCTGGATGCGCACGAGCTGGTGGGGCATACTGGGGCTGATTGGGTGGGCGTATCTGACATCGGCAACGGCATATATATTTTTCCGCAGGCAGATTTCCGCCATGATGGGTGTTTTGGGGCTCCTTGTGCTTCTCAACGTTGGCGACCGCGCGGGCGCCATGAATTTCATGGGTGTGTTAAAGGAGTATCTCTGGTTCGGAGGTCAGATTGGCGGACATTCCTCAATAACTGTGGCTGGCGTTATTGTCTCGATGCTTTTTCTTGAGGATTCACCAGCGCGGACGCCTGCAAAGAGGATTTTGTGGATACTGCTTTTTGGCGCGGGGCTGTATGCGGCGGGTTTTCTACTTTATCCCCTTTACGGCATCAGCAAGAACAACGCCACGCCGACCTGGTGCCTATATTGTTCGGGCATCTGCTGTTTTATCTATGCCTTCTTATACTGGCTGATGGATTTAAGGAAGATAAAGAGTTGGGCGGTGGTGGTGAATCCTGCAGGTGCGAATCCGCTCCTCGCTTACATCCTGCCTGATTTATTTTATGCGGTTATTGCCCTTGCAGGAATCACTTGGCTGAGACATCATCTGAATGCAGGTATGGCGGGCATAGTGAGGGCATTTGTTTTTGCATTCCTGATGCTCGGTCTGACGGCAATTCTCTCGCGCTTGAAGATTGTCCTGCGCCTGTGAGAACTATTGCCCTTCGTTCGCTATCTTTTCTTTTTTGTTTCTGCCGTAAAGACGAAGGAGTTCGGCGAGACTGTTAATAATGTCAGGCGCGAGTTGTCTCTCGCGGAATCGCCACGCCCAGTTGCCGGATGCCTTTCCCGGGAAATTCATTCGCGCCTCGCTCCCCAGCCCCAGAATGTCCTGCAACGGAACGACCGCCGTGTGCGCAACGCTGGAAAAGGCAAGGCGTATCATGTCCCAGTGAATCTCGTGCCCATCTGTGGAAAGGTAACGCCGGACAAAGTCCCGCTCATTCTCCTTAGACGAGTGATGATACCATCCGACTGTGGTGTCATTGTCGTGCGTGCCAGTATAGACGGCGCAGTTCGGGACGTAATTGTGCGGGAGATATTTATTGTTGGAGTCATCGCCGAAGGCGAACTGCAGAACCTTCATACCGGGGAAGCCAAAGGCATCGCGCAGTTCCTCCACCGGAGGCGTGATGATGCCGAGGTCTTCTGCGATGATGGGGACATCGCCGATTTTGGCGTGGATTGTTCGGAAGAGGGCATCGCCCGGTGCCTTGACCCAGCGTCCATTGATGGCGGTCTTTTCCGAGGCGGGCACCTCCCAGTAAGACTCAAATCCCCTGAAGTGGTCGAGGCGGATGATGTCCAGCATCTCAAGATTGGCACATAAGCGTTTCAGCCACCACTGGAATCCCTCATGCGCCATGACGTCCCACCTGTAAAGCGGATTGCCCCAGAGTTGCCCCGTCTTGCTGAAATAATCGGGCGGGACGCCGGCAACAACGGTGGGAGCACGGTCATCATCGAGGTGAAAGAATTCGGGATGCGCCCAGACGTCGACGCTGTCATAGGCGACGAAGATGGGGATGTCACCGATGATACGGACGCCGAGGTCATTGGCGTACTGTTTGAGTGTCTTCCACTGCCTGAAGAAGAGATACTGGGCAAACTTCTGTGACTGGACGAGGTCGGGAATTTTTTTTGCGGCACGATGTAAGGCGGCGGGTTTGCGCTGGACAAGGTCTTTCTCCCAGACGTTCCAGACGGTCTGGTGAACTTCCTTCAGCGCCATGAAGAGGGCGAAGTCATCAAGCCAGGAGGCATGTGCGCGGCAGAAATCTTCAAAATCACCACGCTGTCCCGCGGTCGCCTCGGAATTGAAGTTGCGCCAGGCACGGCGAAGAAGTTCCTTTCTGAACTGGATGACCGGACCAAAGTCCACGCGGTCTTCGGGGAAACCGGGTGAGTGCTCAAGGTCGCTCCCGGAGAGGAGTCCTTCATCTCTCAGGCGTTCGGGGCTGATGAGAAGGGGATTTCCAGCGAAGGCGGAAAAGCAGGCATAAGGAGAATCACCGAAGCCGGTGGGACCAAGCGGCATGACCTGCCAGAGCCCGAATCCCGTCCTGGCAATTGAGTCCACAAACCGGTATGCCTCGCGCCCCATATCGCCCATGCCGAACCGCCCGGGTAGCGATGTGGGATGCAGAAGGATGCCAGAGGCACGTGGAAACTTCACACCAGTCACATCCAATTGATTATCCCTGTGATATTTTCTGTATCAGGAGACGCACGATGGGTTCTTTTTCCAGTGCGGTGCATGCCTGCTCATAGTTGAAATTCCCCGTGGCGATGAGGAGCGCCTTGGGCGCAATTTTCTTTTTCCAAGTGGCGGCGTTGACATGTGCCGAAACGGGTGCCTTCATCTGCTCCTGTGTCGGGGAGTCCGTTTTGTAAATGGATTTCATGAGACTATTGAACGCCATCTTCTCATCCACCTGCACAATATCCTTAATCATGTCTATGGTGCGATGGAAGAGTTTCGTGTTGGAGATGTTGAGGTCTATCATGCGGTTCTGGTAAACCTTTCCGGCGATGATGTGGGCGCCCGTGGTGATGACGTTGAGGATAAGTTTTGTGGAGTATTCGGCAAGCGTTTCGTTTGAGATAACGAGTCCGGTGGGGTCCAGATGAACCCTCACTACGGCGTCAAAACCCGGGAAGGTATTATAGACGGGATTGATAAGAACGGCGCCAAGTCTTGCCTCCATTGCCTTGATTTTTTCAAGCAGGACCTCATGTGCGCTCAGCGTCTCCTCCTTGCCAAGTATTATGACGAGGTCTTCAGCGGCAAGGTGGGGCAGTTTTTCAATAATGAAGTAGTCGAGGGAAATCTGGTATTCCTTGCCAGCGCTGGAGTAATCCTTTTGTTGATTCAGGAGTTCTTGCCAGCCCCCTGGGAGATATCCGCGGACATCGTCAAAGGCGGCGCCGAAGGTAGGAGGGCATTCAGAGGCATCAATCGTTCCGATAATGCCGTAAGTGTCGCGACCAATGTAATAAATGTGCCGACCTGCCCTGAGTGCTGTGCCGCCATGTTCAACAAGCCGGGCGATGTTGTCGCGCTGGGCGTATGTGTTGATGCGAGTCTCCTCATACTGGCGTATCATGGCAAAAATCAGACTGTCGATATCCCATGCATCCGATTTCAAGGGATAGGCGAGGTAATTTGGCGAGAGGATTTTTGCCTTGACCATGGCGGCAGTGAAGAGGACTTCGAGGAGGAGCTTGGTGGCGCTACCGCCCTTCATGCGTGTGGAACCAGTGATGGGTTCCGGTCCAACCACTGGATTAAGTAAGATACAGCGCGGATGGTTTTTAATCTTCTCCACAACGTCAAAGAAACGTTTGTCCCACTTTTCAATCTTGATTTTGCGTGACAGTTCCAGGGGATTGAACCCCATAAGGATGGAGAAAAAATTTTCCCGGTCGGAGGCGTAGTCGAGCTGACCTGCGACGTAGGGTGCGGAGAATCCACAAGAGATGCCTATATAGAGCGTCCTGTCCGCATCATCCGTAATTTCGGCGAGTTCCTTCTGTGCCATAATGGGGTCATCCTCTGCGCCCTCCTTTGCCCTAATGAGTGCAAGGTCGCCGCCAGCGATGAGGTAATGGAAGCATGGTTCGAGACCAATCTGTGAGGCGAGGCGGTTAAAGGTGCGTGCGGCAAACATGGCGAGACGCCCGCTTGTCCCCGCGCCTGATATAACGATTTTTCTTTTTCCCTTGTAGGAGAGGACGGAGGCAGTTTCATCCACGGCGCGCCTTAAGTGACCCAGCACGTCCGTATCGCACAGACCATCATAAGTCTCCCATCCGTTAAATATCTGAGCGTCGGTCTGGCGGAGGATTTGCACAATGCCTTTTGGGGAGGCAAGGTCAATATCCATTGTCAGGGCGTTCGGGATTTCCGTTATGCTTATTGTTGGTGCACTCATAATGGGATACTCCTTTCCAAGGATAACTTCGCTCAGGCGAGGGAGCGTGGCGGCAAATGCCAAAAAAAAGGTTGCCTTTATCAGGAGATTTGTCTATCCCCATTTACTCGTTAAGTTTATGGGAGAGATGTATTGGCTGTCAAACGATTTTCTAAATATCCGGTCTTCAGCGGAGATGCGATACGTTTTGAGGCGCAGGTGGAAACAGAGGCAATTGCGCCCCTCTGCCGACTGATGGACATTTATGAGGGTGTGGCATTTGTCAGGACGAAGAACCCACGGCAGGCGATTGTTGAATTCTGGGTTTCCCCGTTTTATCTTGAGGACTTCCGCGGAATTATCGGCGCCCTGAAGAAAGAAATCCCAATGGTGATTCATGATGAGAGAAGGGAAGCCGTATGACTCCCCCCCAGGCATATCGACATTATCATCGGCAGGGCGACACAAAGATGTCAGGCACTCTGCTTTTGGTGAACATCCTCGCTTTCACGTACCTCGGTTTTGTCATTTTTGCCTTCACCCCTTACACGAACAATCTTGATGAAATCAAGGTATCGGCGCTGTTTTTCTTCGGACCCATTTTTCTTGTCCTTTATCTCATCCTTGCCGCCACCGGACATGTGAAGTTATTTCCCCTCACGCCTCTTATATTCCTCATTTTTTTTGCCGTATTCATGTTTATCTCCACATTGGTTGCGTGGAAGCCGTGTGAATGGATAGCGTGGATTGAGCAGATGATGAACATTGCCCTGCTTGGGGGCTTTTTCATCTTTTTCGGACTTGTGCAGAATAAAAGGGACATCCGGCGGGCTTTTCTTATTTACACAATTTTCGGGCTTGGGACGACCGTCTTCGGGCTGTTTCACTATTCTGGCGGATTTTCCCTGCTCTACAAACTGTTTTTCTTGGGCAAGAGTGGCGGTGAGACGTCGATGTCGATACTCTTCATCACCTTTATGAAATCCCAGGATGAGATGTTCAGCACAATCCTGAACCGCCAGTTTTACCCCGCCTTTCTTGTGATGCTTATGCCCCTTTCCACCGCATTTGCCATCATTGAGGATAAAAGCCATGCCTTACGCTATACCGCCATTGCCTCCACCATACTTATGGGTATCTGTCTTTACCTTGCTCAATCCAAGGCGAGTCTTGGCGCCATTATGGTGATAGCCATTCTCTTTTTCATCCTTTACAAACGCTACGCCCATTTTAAAGAGATTCACATCCCCCACCTTGGGATATGGATTGCGGGATTTCTGCTCATCGTCCTTGCGCTTGTATTTTTCACGGCGGATATTGGACCTGAAAAGCTCAAGACGATTCATCGTAGCGTTGCCTCGCGTGCTATCATCTGGAAGGGCGGGTGGGATATATTTCTCCATGGTCCCGGCGAGGAAAAATGGTGGGAAACAGACAGCCCGCCACTTGACGGGCGCTCCATAATCATCGGGAGTGGTCCCGCATGCTTCCGCATCCTCTTTCCACGTTACCGCAACCCGGATTACAATCTCCACGATATCAGCCATGTCACGCTCTCCTCTCACAACCGCTTTCTTGACCTCCTTGCAGAGAATGGCATTCTGGGCTTTATATGTTACATGAGTTTTCTTGCCATCTTTTTCGGGTGGGGGATAAAACGGCTTCTGCACGTGAAGGATGGAGAACTGCGGGTGTATCTTATTGCCGTGCTTTGCGGTGTTTTCGGCATTTACCTGACAAATATTTTCTCTCCGAACAGCCGGTGGGCGGCGGATGGTATGAATATCTGGGTTATGCTGGGACTGGGATTCGGGCTATTTGGCGTGGCAACGGAGGATATTAAGAGGTCGGATACCGCTGGTGAGTCACCGAAGGGCAGAAAAACCGTTATACCTTACAGTTCACCCCCGCCGCATCTGAGCACCCTCCTCATGGTTATTGCAGTTTTGATTCTTCCCATAGTATTCGTCTGCGCCCGCTATGCCGTCTATTATTTCATCGGCGCAAAGATACACAATGACGGTCTCTTGTATTCCAAAATCGGGGAGGACTATGCTGAGAGTGCCCAGAAACTCACCGAAGAGATGCAAGAACAGGGTGATAATTCCCAGGATACCATCAAGAAAATTGAGGCGTATAAACGTGCGAGTAATGAGATGTACAACATTGCCATTCGTGATTATAAAAAGTCGTTAGGATACAATCCGACTTTCATCACCACCTATTACAAGCTGGCACATGCTTACAATGCCATTGGTGACATGGAAAATTCGCTGAAGACCTATCATGACCTGCAGGTTTATGCCCCGGATTATTCTCAGATTCATTTCAATCTTGGGGTGATAAATTCAGCCACGGCTCAGATGAAAATGAATCTCGCAATGAGAGAAAGTAGTTCATCGCAACCAGGTGAGAATACAAAGAGGGCAATGCTTTTGCGGGAGGCAGAAAGGCTTGATGACGTCGCTCTGGAAGAGTTCAAAATCGCCGCAAAGATGTCAAACATGGACACTGAGCAGGACATGTATGGGAAAAAACTCGTCCAGAAAGGGAAATATGTTGATGCGCTGAAGGTTTATAAGTTCCTTCACTCAAAGTCCCCTCAGAATCTTGAATATCTCCGGGCGCTCGCATATCTCTCCGAGAGTCTGAATCATTACAATGATGCCCTGAAATACTATACCAAGCTCTTTCAGACCGACCCGACAGATGAAACATACACCAGTAAGATTGAAATGCTTTATAACGCCCTGAAACGCCCGAACGATTATGAGAAGTTCCTCCTCGAGTTCATCTCCGTCAATCCACTTGACCCCCAGCCGCGCGTGAAACTTATTGAGTTCTATGAGAGAAAAAATGAAACCGAGAATGTCAAAAAACAACTCATTATTCTGACAAGACTTCCTGAACTTACCATGCGGCTTGCACACCAGCCCTTCCAGCAGCAAAGTGAGCTATACAACCTCGCAACCATCTCCAGAAGATTGAAGGACCAAGAGTCAGAGAAATATTACCTTCAAAAGTGCCTGCTGGTGGATCAGGCGTCATCGTTTGGAAAGTCATGCGCCAGTCGGCTCAAAGGAATGTAGCAAGTCCTCTGAAGTTCCAGGGCAGGCGGTGTGGGGCTACCCCCTTTTTTCGGAGATAAAAACCATGTCGAAGATACGCCAAAGTTCTAACGCAGTCGGAGCGGAATCGTTTCTCGAGACTGTTAAGAAGAAAATCCTCGTTTGCGATGGCGCCATGGGAACTATGATTTACTCCCGCGGCGTCTATATCAATCAATGCTTTGAAAATATGAACCTCACCAGAGCGGATATGATTGAAAAGATTCACAGGGAGTATGTTCAGGCGGGTGCGGATATAATTGAGACAAACACCTTTGGCGCCAACCGGATGAAACTTTCGCTCCATGGACTGGGTGAGCAGGTTCGGGAGATAAATGCGGCAGGTGTGGAGATTGCACGGCGCGCGGCGGGGGATGATGTCTTTGTCGCTGGTTCCATCGGTCCGCTGGGAAAACTCCTTGAGCCCATGGGACCAGTCTCACGGGCGGAGGCAAATAATATCTATTATGAACAGGCGTCTGCCCTGATAGATGCTGGCGTTGACCTTATTCTGCTTGAAACCTTCAACGACCTTGCCACCATCAAAATCGCCATCGAGGGCGTCAGGCGCGCCTCCGCGGATATCCCCGTCATTGCCCAGATGACACTCTCCGAGAACCTCGAAACATTTACCGGTGAAAAGCCAAACCAGGCGGTGGCGGAACTTTCAACCATGACCATTCAGGCGGTGGGATTCAACTGTAGTGTGGGTCCGGCGGCAATGCTTGATGCCGTAAGATTGGCGAGGGGGGCGACGAATCTGCCCCTCACCGCCCAGCCCAATGCTGGCGCTCCCCAGAAGGTGGAGGGGCGCAGTATCTATTTAGCAACGCCGGAATACATGGCAGAATATGCCAAGCGTTTCATTCAGGCGGGTGTGAATATTGTTGGTTCCTGCTGTGGCTCAACGCCCGCCCACACACGTGCCATCCGCGCCGCCGTGAGGGCGCTTGTCCCGGGGCGGCTGGCGGAACATATTCACATCCTTGAAAAGCCCGAAAAGGTCGGGGCGCGCCCGGAAATCCCGACCCCTTCACGGTTTGCCAGTAAACTAAGGGAGAAAAAGTTTGTTGTGAGCGTGGAGCTGGACCCGCCGTCAGGCACTGACCCCAACGCCGTCATCGGAGAAGCGCGGAAATTGAGCGAGGCGGGCATTGACGCCGTCAACATTGCCGATGGTCCCCGCGCCACTGCCCGCATGAGTTCCCTCTCACTCGCTCTCCTCATACGCGACCGCGGCGGGATTGAACCGATTGTCCATTACTGCTGTCGCGACCGTAATCTTCTGGGCATCCAATCCGACCTCATCGGGGCACATGCCCTCGGTATTTTCAATGTCCTCCTCATCACAGGCGACCCGCCCAAGATGGGGGATTATCCCTTCGCCACGGCGGTGTTTGATGTTGATTCAATCGGTCTGGTCAAAATTGCAAAAAATCTTAACGTTGGACTTGACCTTGCTGGAAATTCCATCAAGGGACAGACATCCTTTTTCATCGGAGTGGGGGCGAATCCGGGGGCGATAGACCTTGAAGAGGAGGTGCGACGCTTTGAAAAAAAAGTGGAAGGCGGCGCACAATTCGCATTTACTCAACCGGTGTATGATGCGTCCCTCCTTGAGAACTTTTTGAAGAGAATTGAGAACTCCCGCATCCCCGTCCTTGTGGGGATTTTGCCGCTTTTGAGTTACAGGAATGCCGAATTTCTGCACAATGAGGTGCCAGGGATGCAGATTCCAGAGGCAATTCGTGAGCGAATGCGTCGCGCTGATTCAAGGGATGCGGCGCGGGCGGAGGGAATCAGGATTGCGCGGGAGTCGCTCTCCGAGACGCGTTCAATGGTGGATGGCGTGTATATCATGCCACCTTTTGGACGTGCGGAGTCCGTCCTGCAGGTTCTGGAACCGTGAAGGGGCACTCGAGGCTCATGTGTATGGGCAACATTTCTAAAAATATCTAAATATAGGATTCACCAAAGAGACACAAAGGACACAGAGGATAATAAAACAAAGACAGTATAGTTCTCTGTGAACTCTGTGGCTCTGTGGTGAAGTTATATTCCTTGGGCACAAAAGAAAAAAAGTTTCTGATTTTTCTTTTCCTTGGCGCTCTTTTAATCAGGGTGCTCTATCTCTTTGAGATAACTGACAGTCCTTACTTTGGCGTGCCATTCCTTGACGAACTTTATCACCTGACATGGGCGAAGGATATTGCGGCGGGTAAGTGGATTCGCCATGACGCCTTTTTCCGCGCCCCGCTTTATTCCTATCTTCTCGGGATTTTTATCCGTATCGTCGGGGTGGATTTTTTTCTCATCCGCCTCATCCAGCACATTTACGGTGCGATTGCGGTTATTGCGATATACTTTCTCACCCGGCGCATCTTTTCTATGCGGGAGGCGCGCATTGCAGGCATCCTCGCCGCCTGCTATGCCCCTTTCTTTTTCCTTGAGGGTGAAATGCTGGACATATTTCTCCAGTTTCTTTTTTATCCGCTCATTCTGATTCAGGCATTGCGCTCGCTGAAGACACCATCAGTGAAAAACTGTCTGATTGTGGGATTTCTCATTGGACTCTCAGCCATTGCACGCCCCAATATCCTTCTGTTTGTCCCAATCCTTTTCATCTTCTGGGGATATATCTGGCGAAAAAAGCGCGATGCCACGATTGACCTTACCTTCCGTTGGTGCGTGACATTCATTGCGACGTTAATCATTATCCTTCCCGTGACCATTCATAATTACATCGCCGGACGAACCTTTGTCCCGATTGCCTCGTATGGGGGTATCAATTTTTATATAGGGAATAACCCGAAGGCGGATGGTTTCACCGCCCGCACTGCGCATCGTATGTTTTTTTTCGGGCGATATGAGGATTCTGTGGAGGCGTTTGCGAAAGAGGAGGCGTCTCTGCAAATAGGACGGAAAGATATCACTGCGGCGGCAGTGAGCAGATACTGGAGTGCCCGCGCATTTAGGTGGATTCTGGGAAATCCGCGTCGATGGGCGCTCTTGATGCTGAAAAAAACCGCCATCTTTTTCGGAAATTATGAGATAAAAAATAATAAAAATATCTATTTTGTGGCGCGATATTCCCGGATTCTCCGCGTCTTTCTTGCATTTTTGCCGTTTGCGCTCATCGGCTCTTCAGGGTTGCTCGGACTTTTCTTCGCCATCAGAAAAAAACCATCTCCTGAGGTCTGGCTCTTGTTTTTATTTTTCATCACATACGTGGTGAGTGTGGTCACTTTCTTTGTCACGGCGCGTTACAGGGCGCCCGTCCTGACACTTCTCATACCTGCCGCGGCTTATTTCCTCACTACACTCTGGGATGCCTCGGGCTCGGGACGACATGCCACCCTTTTCGGCGGGATGGTCGCCCTTCTTGTGCTTGTGGGCGTGTTAATCCCGGACTGGTTTCACGTGAGACCCGCCAACTTCTCAACCGATTACTGGAGTGTGGGAAATTGTTATCAGGAGAAGGATAACCTGCCTCTGGCGGAAAAAAATTATCGCATGGCGCTCGCTCTTGACCCGAATTATGATGACGCCCTGAACAATCTTGGCGAGGTCTTGTATAAAAAGGGCGACTACAGTTCCGCACTGGAGACGTTCAAAGACCTCCTGCGACGCCACCCGGACTACGTGGCGGGGTGGAATAATCTGGGGGTGTGTTATGAAGACCTTTCCATCTTCGGAAAGGCAGAGGGGGCATATCGCATGGCGCTGTCACTCTATCCCGCGCACATCAGGGCGCGATTGAACCTTGCAGAGGTTCTTCTGAAACAGGGACGCATTGACGAGGCGCAAAGTGAATATTCCACCGCCCTCAATTCTGCCTCGCCCGACCTCCGCCCTACCATCCTTTCCGATAAACGCTTTCAAGCCTTGCAGAAAATGAAATAATATATCCAGTTGACATATAGAACAGGCTGAATAGAATCTGACAGTTACCTCGTCACATTGCAGAAAAAAAGAGACGTCCAATTGCTTACGCAACCGGACGTCGGACTGGCGATACTATCGCCAGCGCTGCAAATCTGTATTAATCAATACCTCCTTGAGGGGGATTTGCGTCAACAACAAAAATCAGAGCCGAGTTTCAAGTTGTTTTTTGGGAAATATATTATTAATGAAGTAACATGCACCCAATGTAAATTCATTTCGTATATTCCCAGTGAGAAGATGACCGACGTAAATATCGCCACTGAAATGCTGATAGACGCCTTTCAGGATCGTTTCGATACAGCATTATTGATCAGCGCCGATAGTGATTTGAAAGGACCATTAGTGGCCATCAGGAAACTTTGTCCGGACAAGAAGATAATCGTTGCATTTCCACCTGAGCGACGTTCTTGGGATTTACGAAATATCGCTCATGGATATGTAAGCATCGGTGAACGTGAACTTAGAAACAGCCAGTTTCCCGATGAAATATTCAAACCAGATGGGTATAAATTGAAAAGGCCAGAGGAATGGCGGTAATTAAAGTAAGAATAGCAAGTGATGACCAATAGAGAGCTCATGGCGGATTGCCCATTAAATAATCTTGACTATGGTGGCATGAGGCAAAATAGTTTCCGTTTACTATGAGGATTTTAAGTGCCGAGTTCGTTAAAAGTGCTGTTAAGCCGGAGCAGTTTCCGCGGGATGGGTTTCCGCAGGTGGCATTTGCCGGTCGCTCAAACGTTGGAAAGTCCAGTCTGATAAATTCCCTTGTGAACCGCAAAAATCTTGCCCGCATAAGCCGAACGCCCGGTCGCACTCAGGAAATTAATTTCTTCCTCATCAATAAGGACTGCTATTTTGTCGACCTGCCCGGCTTTGGATATGCGAAGGTTCCTTTGCGGGTCAAAAAGACATGGGACGCAATGATAACGCAATGCCTCGTAGAAAATCCCTCCCTGAAAATGGTTGTCTTCATCCTTGATGCCCGTCGCATCCCCTCGGAGCAGGATAAGGCGTTTATCAAATGGCTTACGTCGCACGGGATTTCTTACGTCCTTGTTGTGACGAAGTCTGATAAATTATCTCGCGGGGCGCTTTTAAACAATCTGCGGCTCATAAAAGATGCATTGCAGGCGCCGGAAGGTGTGGAGATGATTCCCTATTCTGTCAGGACACCGTTGGGGCGTGAGCGGCTCCTTGAGGTGCTGGGTCGCGCCGTGGAG
>Ga0172365_10001554_pt1 | contig 16624 bp, 17 predicted proteins | sample LakKivSesite48cm_FD_114535 | JGI IMG/M metagenome (GOLD analysis project Ga0172365, IMG submission 114535) | Sediment microbial communities from Lake Kivu, Rwanda - Sediment site 48cm | ecosystem: Environmental > Aquatic > Freshwater > Lake > Sediment | place: Rwanda: Western Province, Lake... | reverse complement strand
TATCCCAGAAGGGGAGTTTCTCACCTAATTCCAAATCTATTGTCTGCGGACTAGGACCACCATCAATGAGTATATTCTGATGATTAGGCGTTTGTATCAAGATGGCATCCCCCTGTCCCACATTATCTAAAATGGAATTAAATGGAGCGATTCCGTATGAGTTTAGTCTAAGCCGACAATGCTAAGAAATATAAACCCAGGTGTATGAGACCTGGGCTGAGGGAGGGAGCACACAGAACAACCAATGACTCCCATTTCAAACTCTAATATAACTCAAATCAAAGGTCAAATTTGGAAGACCGGGCAGGTACCAGAATCTATAATATAAGGAGGTCAAACAGATGAATCAAGAGAGACAAAATGAAGACATGCTACGAGCGTGTGACCAGGTAATGAAACTACTCGGACAACATAAGGGCCTAATAGAATTGACCCTTCACACGATACTAGGATCGGGTCAAGAGTGGGTACTCGACCAGGTTATGGATTACGTATCCCGAATGAGGAGCAAATGCAACTTTAACCACCCAATGAGCTACGCAAGCCCTCTCCAATACTTCGAGATGATGAGACGCGAATTTCTCATTTGGGACGAAGAGGCCAAAGACTCAGAGAGGACTTGCCCAATGAAGGCATTACGTAATCTAGATGGGTCAATAGTCTACTCTCATTTCATAGATGGCTTTGTAGTACCTGTGCCCAAAGAGCCAAGAAAGAAAATCGAGGAAGGCATTCAAGAGATGATAGATTGGGCAACCGAATTGGAAAAAGTAGCCAAGGAAAAAGGCGCCTATTGGCACAGGGAAGTCAAAAAGCCTGACTAAAAGTACTGGGTACCTGTCCTCTTCAATATAGGAACAAGAAAGGAGCGCGATATGAAGTAGGAAGGAGTAAACATATATGACTAAAGAAACCTCTTCTGAAATAGACGATGAGAATCATCCACAAGGCCAATCTATAGGCGTGCAAGCAAGTGAAAGGGAAGTCCTTTACGCTTATATCGCCAGTCAGTTATTAAGAGAAAATACCTTCAAGACGTTAAGGGACACAGATGAAGTCCTTTGCTACTCGGACGGTATGTATCACTTTAACGGCGAGACATACATAGCTGAATTAGTGGAGAGCGCGATGGGAAAGCGCGGGAGAGACGGTCTGGTAACTAGCAGATTCGTCGATGAAATTGTAGGACATATCCGAAGGAAAACGTACATAGATAGGCAAGAACTTAACTCTAAGCCAAATTTGCTGAACCTGGAGAATGGCATTCTAAATCTGGATAACTTCAAGCTTTATCGCCACGATAAGCGTTTCCTCAGCACTATTAGAATACCCATCCAGTTTAACCCAAATGCCAAATGCCCACTTATAAACAAATTCTTCAATGAGATCGTTAAGCTTGAACACGTTCCGATTCTATACGAGATACCAGCTTGGTGTTTAGACACTAACAGCCCAATTCAGGTGTTTATACTACTACTAGGAGAGGGGGCAAATGGGAAGTCCACCTATCTAGAGCTCCTAAGAAGGTTTCTTGGCAAACAGAACTGCTGCGCTATCCCAGTCCAAGCATTGTCGAGAAGATTTAATTTGGCTACTATGTACGGGAAGCTGGCAAATATTTATGCTGACCTAGGTCCAGGTGCTCTATGGGACACATCTGCTGTCAAACTTCTAACGGGCGGCGACACAGTTCAAGCAGAAGAGAAGTTCAAGAGACCATTTACCTTTCGCTCTACTGCTAAGCTAATCTTTTCAGCAAACACGCCGCCAAAAATCTATGAGGATACTTCAGCTATATGGAGGCGAGTATTAGCACTTCCATTCCCTAACCAATTCATGGGAGAAAAAGAAGATAAGAGCTTGCTCTCTAAACTCACTACTCCAGGGGAATTAAGTGGATTTCTAAACATGGTTGTAGTCAGCCTTAAAACGTTGAGAGATAAAGGAGAATTTAGCTATGCGCCATCCTTAGACACAGTGAGAGACCATTACCTGGTGTTCTCCGACCCTGTCCAAGTATTCCTGGAAGAAGTTTGCTATATTCACCCCGAAAAGCAGATAAGCAAGGAGGATTTGTACCAAGAATTCAAGAAGTTTTGCCGGCAGAACAAGGTTCCCAGTTATACTAAAACTAAGCTGGGAAGAGAGCTCAGTAAAAGGAAGCAATTCAGAACCCAAGGAGTCGATTGGAGAGGCCTAACCTTAAGACAGCTAGTGAGTGAAGAAGAAATAGAGAAAGAAAGGGAAGGTAAGGGAGTCTTTGTAAACTTCTCTAGTTAAGGGATTCAACGGATTTAGGGGATTTCTCTATATTTAAGACAAGACAAGGTAGATATAATAAAAGTATAGAAAAATCCGTTAAATCCCTTAAATCCCTTATTTAGTTATACTAGCCAAGAAGAAATGATTGGTTTAACTCGCTTTATTCTTCCTTTTTTAGGCTTGACTAGCCAAATAGCCTTATATTCTACGCAATTTAGCCTTAAACTTTAATGAATCCTATTTTAGAAAGGCTGCATAGACCACACTAACTCAAACAGCCCCCAGAAAATGAAAATTAAAGCGGAGAATCATTTACGATTGTGATGTATGCTGCGGCTAGCGAGAAGGCCAGCAAGTTTACCTGAAAGGGTAACATTTTGCATAAATGTTTATTTAGCCAGACGCTCTAGCCATACCACATATAACAACAGTGTGGTATGCTTTGAAAGAACAGCGGAGATTCAGCTCCAACGGATTTATTCCCTTGCTTCAAAGGAGGTATAGATGGAGATTTCAGACAAACTGCTAAAGGCTTGGCCAATTGTTAAATGGCTAGACGATGCTAGGTGGAGTACAGGCGCATCCGATTCGCTGATCCCTGGCCCGGCTTTTGCCTCTCTTGATAATTGCAGTCAAATATTAACTCACTGGCTTTGTTACATCACCGACCAACAACGACCATATGAAGATGTATGGCGAATCGGTGGGCCTATATTTGCGGAAATTGTGCAACAGTACAAAGCTGTCAAGAGGACGACGGAAGTTCTGGACCTTCTCAGTTCATTTACGATAACCCGTGAACCTAAGCGAGTTGACACATTCCAATCTCATCGCAAAAAAACCGCGGGGCAAGACATTACATACACGCCTAGGTTCGGAGCACATTTGCTTTCTATTGCTAGAACCTTATGTATCCTAACTGCTTTTAAGGGCAATATCATCTACTACCTATCCGACAATACCCCTTTTGTCCGTTCTCCTTCGTCTTCTAGCGATGATTCACCAACCCGGAGATTGGTTTTTCTTTTTCATATTCTGTCATACGATGAGGTTTATGGTGGCCTAGTCAGCTTTCATAGACAAAGAGAGGAATTTGCAGATGACTTAGCACGAAGGTACGCCTTTATTACACAAGAATTACAGGAACCACAGTCACTGGAAAGGTGGTATCAAACGTGGCTCCCACGCAGGTTCCACAAGAGACTTTGGGCATCATTCAGGGACTATGTAAAGCCGGGAAGCTACCATGAGCATGTCTTTGCGAACGCCCTAGCCGAGGCGGGAGCAAATTCTCTTCTTGAGTATTTGTCAAAGGAAAGAAGGCAGGTATTATGTTCTTTGGAATTGCCTGGTGATTCATGGAACGTAGCGTTTAATCAGATGCTGTTCGACAACAAGGTCAATAGTCCACAGGACCTCAGGCGGTACTATGACCAACTGCGTTCCGTTGAGGGTTTGTCTAACGAACTCTACCCTGAACAGTTTGATGTATCTTTTGACTTTGCGCCTAGAATGTGTGACCGCGGTGAGGGATCAATGTGCCCTTTCAAAAATAGCTCAAGATTGAGGATGTATTGCTTTGGCAATTCAGGAAACGGAAAACTCTGTCCTATTACTCGAATTCTTTGTGGTTATGAGAGTGAGTGTTTACCTTCTAAGTGCCCGATTTTGGCAGGTACAATGGGGAATATCTGCTCCGGATGTGGTTTCTCGATAAGCTGAACCGTCGTTTCTGTATAAGGTGTCAATGTGAAACTGTGTGTGACTTATTGTAGCCGGAAGAAACGCGATGGTATTCTGCCACCGGATAAGCTGTACGATTCAAGAAGGATAGACAATTTCGTGAGGTATTGTAAGGCGAACGGCCTAGACTGGGCTATTCTTTCTGCCAAGTATGGGTTGCTTTTTCCTGCAGAGAAGAGGGGGCCATATAATGTAACTCTAAAGAGCGATGGGAACTGCTGGCTTGGAATCAGGGTTTGGGTAAACGGAAATAGACTCCCAAATGCAAAATCAAACCTTTGTCTGGAAAACCTGGCTCAAAGTGTGAAGAGGCAAGCGGACAAGCACTTTGTGGAGCAAATTACCTTCTATACGTGGAGCCTTAAGCAACCAAAATGCTATCTAACCTTACTTCATTTCGTTATTGATAATTGTAGGAATCCTCATCCGTGGTTGGAGCTGTTGGAATGCATTAAGAGGCACGGAAAGATAGACGTAGCTACGCAATTAGACTTCGACCCGTAATATACTTCTTGCCTATGTCATGGACAATATACATTCTGACTTTTTTACGCTTGTGATCAAAACCAAATCCCTTCTCAAAAGCTGTTCAAGCCTCCGTTAAAGCCTCAAGCTATCCTCAAACTTCACTGGGCTAGCAAGTGGTATAATTATGATTACGATGTATGCTGTAGCTGACGAGTAACTAAGCGGATTTTGGAGAGGAAAATAGAATGGAAAGTAGCTTAACTCCAAAGCAAAAGGGGCTGGTCAGGGAATTGAATGACATTTGCGCAGAGACCCGTATGGACTACTGGAACATAGCAAAGTATCCTAAAGGAACACGGACTGGTATGCTTGAATTGCAGAAGCGTCAAGCTATTGTAGGTGAGATTATCACGCAGTACACCCTAATTGATGAAGGATTGAACGAGGAAATCTGTAAATACTTCTTTAGTTCCAGCAAAAGTTCAATACAGTTGTGGAGGACCAAGAAATTTCAGGACTTTAATTACTACATATTGGAAAGACTATACCTGCTTGAGAAACTGCGGCTTTTTCAGTCTTTCTACGAAGTACCTAATAATGTTAGAAAAAATATAGAAAAGTTGGATGCCTTAAGAAATGCTGTAGCACATGCATTTTTCCCTGAAAACTTGAAGGATTACAAGAGGTGGCGCAAGGTCGTCTATAAAGGAAAGGACATCTTTACGCTGGAAGGGGTAAAGCTGTTTAGGGAAGATATGGTGAGTGTAAATAATTTCTTTCTTAGTAGGTTTAAGGGATAGCTGTGATAGCCCAGCCAGCGTATTTGGAGGGACTGAACACCGATTAGGCCAGAGATTCCAATGTGCTTGCTAACGCTTATAGTCATAGTAATGTATAACTGAAAACTGGATAAAGGGAGCGAAGAAGGATGAACTATTGGATATTCACTGTGACAGGACATAGAGATGCGGGCCTTACAGCAAATGATATCTTTGAGCAACGAATGAGCGACGGTTTCTGGGGCATTGGTGAGAAGACTCCGAACCGCAAAAACCTTACCAAGGGCGATAAGGTAGTTTACTATGTCGGACAGCCCACTATGGTCTTTGCTGGCACCTGCACCTTGGCTTCTTCCTGTTTTGAACTGAGTGAATCTCAAAAGAAGAAGTATGGACATAGCAAAGCCTTCTACACAAGCGATTATGGAGTTCTGTTGACAGACATTGAGATTTGGTCTAGTCGAAAATCTGTGAGCGACTTAATTCCTCAACTTGAATTTATTGAGAACAAAGAGTTTTGGTTCTCCTATTTTCAAGGTGGGGTGAGACAGATAAAAGAAGAGGATTTTAGGACAATAATAGGCGAACGACACCCTAGCTTGGTTGAGCAACTTGCTACTGCTAAGGATATTGAGAGCCCGACAGAATTCGCCCTTGAAACTCACCTAGAGGAATTCATATACAACAATTGGGCACATATCAACTGGGGGTCGCCCTTAGAGCTTTATAAAGTAGAAGAGCAAGATGGTAGACAATTCCCAGCAGGGACTTGGAGTATAGACTTTCTAGCTCTTGACAAAGACACAAGGGACCTCGTAGTAATCGAATTAAAGAAAGGGAAAACGAGCGATTCTACAGTAGGCCAACTCCTAAGATACATCAGTTGGGTTAGGGCAAATATTGCTGAAGCAAAACAGAATGTTAGAGGTATGATAATTGCGAGTGATGTGGATGAAGCTCTGAGATATGCCATCAAAGACATAGACTTCGTAGAAGTAAGAACGTACAAGGTAGATTTCCACCTGCGCCAGTTTATGAAATGAGGTCGATTGCCAATACCGGTATGCTTGATAATGAGGAAACTAGCAGTGTAAGCAAGGCAAGCAATTCTTCGGCAAGTGCTACAATTACGGCTACGATGTATGCTGTGTCTGAGAACTAGTTCACCTGGCGCTCTTGGGTGGGCAATTGAGAGAACGAACGGAGGCCACACGTGCAAGATATGTATACGATAAAAAAAGGTTTGCTTAGTTACATAGACACTGTCAATTTCAAGCTGGAGAAGGATATACAAGAGCTTTGCGAGAACAATCTAGCCCTGTTATTCGGATTACATGTGGTTGGGTCTCAATTCATACTTCAAAATCTCAGGATAGACACGCTTGCATTCGATGTGAAAACGAAGTCGTTCGTAGTGATTGAGTATAAGAAGGACAAAAACTTCAGTGTAATAGACCAAGGTTACGCTTACTTATCTTTAGTTTTGAATAATAAAGCCGACTGCATTCTCGAATACAACGAAAGCCACAAAGTACCGATAAGGAAAGATGATGTAGATTGGACTCAAACTAGGATAATATTTATCGCTCCATCGTTTACACAGTATCAAACCCAATCTATTAACTTTAAAGATTTACCTATAGAACTCTGGACGATTACAAGATATGCCAATGATACATTAAGTATAATGCAGATGCAGCCGTCCGGTTCACAAGAATCCGTGAAGGTTCTCTCCTCCAAGAGCAAGACTATTGAGGGAGTTTCTAGAGAAATAAAGGTATACACTGAGGATGACCATTTATCGGTATCCAATGATGAAATTAAGGAGCTATATCAGCAATTCAAGGAAGCCTTGACAGGCATAGATACTAAAATAAAGATCAAGCCGACCAAGAAGTATATTGGGTTTATAGCAAAGACCAATTTTGTAGATATTCGACCCCAGAAGAAAGCATTGAAAGTATGGGTCAATCTTAAAAAAGGTGAGCTTGACGACCCGAGGGCTTTAGCTAGAGACGTGTCGAAAATAGGCCATTGGGGTAATGGCGATTATGAATTGCATGTCTCGGACAATGAGAACCTGGGATATGTTATCAACTTAGCTAAACAATCTTTTAAAAAGAATTCATTATTAGGACTTAGCAATGAGTAAACTCGACCATCTTACATATCTTAAGCAGACTAAGGCTAGAGTATCGCATATTTGCTGTAAGTGCGGCAAGGAAATAGCACCTGGTCAGATATATTGGAAAGAGCATCTTCAAGATAAATTTCTTCACGACCTTCATGCCAAAAAGTATTGTGCGAATTGTTATGGCCAATTCGAACGGGTTCATAAGGACGTAGTAATATGAGCAAGGAATGGAATGACTTGGTCAAACGTATGCCAATTTTATTAAAGCAGCTTACGTCTCAACCATTACGACCTTGGAATGACCGGGGCATTCTTCCCCAAAAAGGAGTGTACGTCTTTTATGAGGATGGAAAACCAATATACGTTGGTCGAACTAATAGCATGAGTGATAGGCTAAACCGACATTGTAATCCTAGTTCTGGGCATACTAGCGCTACCTTTGCCTTCAATATAGCAAAAGGTGAGGCCATGAAACAGGGAATGAATGTTCAGATGACCCGCAGCCAACTTGAAGTTGACCCTGCCTTTTCTAAGTTATTCCTCGAAGCTAAAGCGAGGGTTTCTAAAATGCCCGTAAGAGTAATCGAGATTAATGACCCTATCGTACAGACATTATTCGAAGTGTATGCTGTAATGTGCCTGGATACGAGGGAATATAACGATTTCGATACTCATTAGTGAAGAGCCATGAGTGAAGCCGACGAACTGAGACGTATAGCCCATTCCTTGTCCGAGGCCGCTTCCGCAGGTCATTTGGATGAACGGGAACTCGTGACGCTGTTCTTTCAGGAAGGATTCTTCTCCGTTTTGGGCTACGGGCGGGTGGGAGAAGACATCAGGCTAGAGCAGCGGACTCTAAAGGGACGCGTGGATGTCACTCTGCGGGCTTTTGCTGCACGCCCTGTAGCTGTCCTGGAGTTCAAGGCTCCTAATGTATCTTTGGCGGGCTTCATCGACCAGCTCTCCAGCTACACAGCCGAAGTTTTCCCTGAGGTGGGGATTCTGACTAACGGCACCGACCTTTGGCTGTTTCGCTGTGAGAATGGGGTATTGTTGCAACCTCCTATCGAAGAGATGATGCTTGCGGATCTCAGTATTACGCAGGCTCGAAGACTCTACGAGCGTCTTCGCCTTCGGCATGTTGATCTTCGCCGACTTGACGCAGTGAGTCAGTGTTTAACCGAGTTGAGAAGCAACCCTTTACCCGTCAGTAGCCCTATGGAAGCAGGGGGAGTCCAATTCCTGAAGCGATTTGAATTGAAAGGCAACACTCCCTTCGGTTGTCTCGTATCGAAACTGTTGGAAGGTCTGCCTAGATTCCGTCAGTACTCCGACTTCACCAAGGGTGCCTACGAATTCTGGCGACGTATCTATTCCAGACAGCTAGATTTTGATGAAACTCCCTCTTCCTGGCGACAGTTTGTCACCGGCTCAGGGAGAGAAGCCCTGTATCAGTTCATGTTTTCCCTTGAAACCGCTTATGCAATCCTCTCCAGGGTAATGTTAGCGAAGGCAATGCAAGACAACCGCTTCCCGTACATCGATGTTCTTCGGTCTTTTGCAGGAGCCCTCGAGGCACAACATGAGAGGGGAATACTCCAGTCGTCGACACACGTCGATGCCGTAGCCTCCGTGTTCCGTGAGGCCGGGAGACAGGCTTTTGCACCTCTTTTTGACAGCGACATCTTCGATTGGTGGCAGGATGATGAAAGCCTCTCTGAGGATGCCGACCTCGGCTATGCCTTGGCAGAAGCCGCCCTCGCTGTCTTCGGGTTTGATTTCTCTCCACTTCGCGGGGACATCCTAGGCAACCTGTACCAATCCTATTTTGACCCAGAAACTCGCTTGGCTCTAGGAGAATTCTATACTCCTCCCGAGGTAGTTGATTTTATTCTTGATGCCGTGGGATACGCTGGCCCTCAGGTCGTCATCTCCCGTCTCCTCGACCCCGCCTGTGGCTCAGGTACCTTTCTTGTACATGCCCTAGCCCGATATCTTGATGCCAGCCAAGGGCAGGACCCTGCTACCATCCTCAAAGGCTTGGTTGGTGGTCTCAGGGTCGTGGGCTTTGACATCAACCCGTTCGCTTGTCTGATGGCTCAAGTAAACTATGCTGCTCAAATCTTACCTCTATTCAGTCAGGCACTCCAACAAGACCCCCACTTCTTCGTACCTGGTATACCTGTTCTGCGTACTGATTCCTTGAGACAGGAGGCGAGGGAGGGAGAGGAACAGCTAACGGAGACACAAGGGCGTCAGCTTGGTTTTCGCATGGAGGTTGCTGGAGACCTGGCCAACATTAGGACAACGCTTCCCGTGCTGAAAGAAGGGCAAGAACCAAAAGAGGTACTCATAGCGGTGCCTCGATTTGACCGAGCTAGGGAGCGAGGCCTAGTCTCTAATGTGGAAGAGTACTTTGCTGCTCTCCGGCAAATGTTTTTGGCTATAAAAGAAGGACACTCTTCCCCCCAGGAGATTGAAAGGCAGCTGCACCCTATTATGCCAGAGGAAGCTAGAGGGTTAGCTACTTTTATAGCGGAGGCTGCTCGGACTAATGTTGAGACTATGAATAGCCTGCGCCTTGAGTATGGGGACAGTCGTTTCCTCAAGACTCTGGAGGACACAGCTCTAGCTATGGTACTCAAGAACGAACTCCGATATGACTTCGTTGTGATGAATCCCCCTTACGTCCGCATACAACGTATCCCAGAGCTATCCCGCCGTCTGTGGCAAGGCATGTATCACTGGGCGCAAGGCAATTTCGATATCTTTGTCCCGTTTATTCAGCGGGCGGTAGAAGGATGGCTAAGCAATAGAGGAAACCTGGGGTTCATTTGCTCCAACCGTTTCCTGCTAGCCAACTATGCCTCTCCCTTACGCCGACTTCTACCTGCGCAGGCACAAGTCAAGACACTTCTCGACCTCCGCGATACCAAGGTTTTTGAAAAAGCCTTGAACTATCCTGCCATCTGCGTTGTTGAGAAGAACATTCCTCGGGAGACCTACCACTTCCCAGCAAGCCGAGCATTTGCCGAGCCATCGACAGGCAACACCCAAGAGTTACTAGAAGAAGCGAGGAAACTTCTAAGCAAGGTTGAGAGGGGCAGTCTGCACGAGTTAGGAAACTGCGTCGATGCCTTTCCTGCGAGCAGCCGGCATCTTCAGGAAAGTGCCTGGCTGCTCATGCCTGCATCCGAGCGAGAAGTATTTGATGCTCTTTCCCGTGCGGCTAGCCACCCTTTGGAAGAGCTTACCCTTACCCGGAGTGGTGGTTTCCAAGGATACTCCACTAGTTTGGATGACGTCTTTGTTCTTCGGGCTGTGGGCGGTTCAAGTGAAATTCTTCGGTTGGTCCCCCACGGGGGTGGAGAACCAGTTGAACTCGAGACAGCCCTGTTGCGTCCCTGGCTCTTCGGCAAGGATGTGGAACGCTGGCATATAGACTGGGCAGGCTGGTATGTCATTTTTCCCTATATCAAAGTCCAAGGCAGGTATCAACTTATCCCCAGCCGAGAATATGGGGGGCAGTTTACATATTCAGGTCAGGTTCCTTTTCTTGAGGACTTCGGTGGAGCCTGGCGATATCTTAGAAACCACGAGCAGGAACTTAGACGGCGTGAGAATGAGAAGTTTGTTAGGGGTAGTCGAGAAGAGCATCTTTGGTATGGAGCTACATATCCCCGAAGTGTTGACCTTTATCACCTGCCTAAGATTCTTGTGCAAGTATCTTCGACTTCCTCTGATATGGCACTTGATGACCAAGGCGAATTTGTTTTTACCGCTGGAGGAACATCGGGTGTTTATGGGATTATCCCAAATCCTAGGAAGCTTGAGTCTTGGTTTGCGCTAGCACTATTGAACTCAGCGCCTCTGGATTTCTATCTAAAACACGTGAGCACGATATATGAAGGCCACGCCTACTCGTACGGGGACCAATTCATCAAACAACTCCCCATCAAACTTCCGCGAACGGCACTGGAAAAAGAGATTGTGCGACGCCTTTCTGACCTAGCGAAGGAGCTTAGTGAGACAAAGAAGGACCTGAGGCGATTGGAAGGTGAGTGTGAAGCATTTCCCAACCCCCAGGCTGCAACTCTCGATTCTACAATAGAACTCTATGCTCTGCGACGTCTGGTTAGCGGGGAACCCCGCGGTCAGAATGTAGACGCGAAAGATTACAGTGTGTCTCAAATGCTGGATGGCCGGTGGGGTCTCAGATTGGGGAGGGTAACACTTTCTTTTCCTAGTGAGCCTCACCTACGATTGGTCGAAAAGTGGCTACACCTCCAAAGTCAACCCAAGATACCTTCTAGCTCGCTAATGGAGCTTGAGCTGCCGACATCTGAAATTGGATGCCATCATATTCTGGATGCTTTGAGTCGGACTGAGGCTGAGATAAGCCGATTGAAGTCTTCCCTGAAGGAGGGGGAAAAGGAAATTGATGTTATGGTGGCTCAGTTGTATGGCCTCGGTCGCCGGCATATACAAGTCGTCAGACGATTCCTAAGCAGATTCTAGAGACCCCCTAGACTCCTACAGCCAAATCCCTTCTCAAAAGTCTCCACTCTTCACGTCCAAGCTGATGCGCTTCTCTAGTGCTCTTTTATCCACTGGATAAGGTCTTCCTTGAAAAACACTCGTTTTTTGCCTATTTTGTGTGAGGGTAAACCTTCCTTCATAAGCTTATAAACTGTTTGATGGCTAACTCCTAAGAACTCTTGGGCTTCTTGAAATGTGAAGAATACCCGCTCTATGTGCCGGTTTGGCTTCTCTTGCTTATCCATCTGCTACTCCATACTTAGTTTGAGATAATGGTAGGGTATCGGTATTGATTAGACACACCTAGACGGCAATAGACGATAAGCGTATAATTGTTAATGGTTTATGGAGACGGCTTTGGTAAGACTTTTGATATGAAGTTCTTCCTGTTCTCGGAGATAGAGTTTGAGATTCAGAACCCTCCCGCTTTAATTGAGTGTTACTGCTTCCAGACCGATTTTTTTGTCAACTTTGACCTTCTGCCTAAAAGGGAAGTTAAAGATGCCAATGAAATAGGTGCTCATATACAAAGCGAGCCACTTCAAAAATGCATACCTGTCGCTAAGAATGCAAAGGCTGGCATCTTTGAATGGGAGCTTGATGAGTTTCTTGACCTAGATAACGAAGACATTAGCCATTACGTCGAAGAAGTCAGTGAGGGTGTGATTAAAACTCTTATGAACATTCCTGTCATCCCTCGCATCGGACTCTCGAAAGCCACGAAGATTCTCCATACGCTTTATCCCGAAATTATCCCGATGATTGATAACATGCTCCAAACGGAATATAAGCGAATCAATCAAGAGTGGAAGAAAGGTAACCCCCACCAGATTTTGATTGCTTATTACGAAAACCTGAAAATCCCTGAGAACCGGCAACAGCTAACTCAAGTTTTTGATACTATCTCGAAAAAGGGGTTAGGCCGAACGTCGGAAGAAGAGGGAGGCCTGACGAAGTTGAGAGTTTTCGACATTCTGTGGTGGTCCTATTTGAAAGCTAAGAGGGTGAAAGAGGAAGGAAAGAAAAGTGTTAACTTCTCCATGATAAGATGGTAGCGTAGTTGAGCATGAAGGCTGTTGCAGATAACAAGGCGCCAGTATGAATGAATACAAGTATAGGCGACGAGGAGGGACGAATGGAAACGACTTACTTGCACGTGCATCATATGTCAACTCCTATGGGCGAATGTCTAGAAACAGATTGTCCGCATTGCGGTAAACCAATTGAACTCACATTTAGAACTCTAGAAGACGGCGATACGGTTCTTGTGGAGTGCGGGGAAGAGGCATTAGACGATAAAGACGATTTGTCTTAGTAGCCTTCTGCCTTCGCTGCATAGGTAGGCTTGCGCGAATTGCCCTGTGAGGTAGCTAACCTTGCAGGGCAAACTTTTTCCAAATATCATAGTTCGGGAACTTCCGTATAGAGATTTAAAACTTCTTGTACGTCTTTTCAAATCTTCCTCAAATCTTAGTCCATATTTCGCTTGACCTTTGTAAAGATTCGGTTAAACTCGCAACCTATGGCTAATGTTTGTGAAATTTGCAATCTAGAGTTTGCTACCCCGGCTGCTCTTGGAAGTCATAAACGGAAACATAGGGAGGTAAATACTAAAGCTAATAGCGAACCTGTAACCATCAGATTATTGGTCGAGCAAGCTCCGATTGACTCTAAGCTCGAACCTAACCTTTACAGGTGTCTTGATTGTGGAGGCGAATTAAGTTTAGCGGGAGATGGAATCGGAAACTACCATCTCCGCTGTATAAGATGCTGGAAAGGAGGCGAATAATATGACTACAAAGCAATGTGAACACTGTGGAAAGCCTGTCATCATTCCTGACCCACCAATTTTGCCAAGTAACTTGAACGATGTATGCAGGGACTTCCCTGAGCTTTGTCGGAATGTTCAAGCTCAATTGAACACAATCGCTAAGAATGTAGCTGAGATTCCACCTTTGCCTGGTAACTTGAACGATATGTGTAGGCAATGGCCTGAGCTTTGTGCAATTGTCAAGACACAGAGAGAGCAATTAAACATAATCGCTAAGAATGTAGCTAATATTCCGAGTAAAGGTGAGCATGTTGCTCCTAATGAAAGTGTTATTCAAACATGGCTAGATTGCCCAGATTGTGGGCCGAAATTTGAAGCACTTTTAAAGAAACATCCTGAACTCTTTAGACCAAAAGAGGAAGCTAAACAAGGTGGTAACTACTTCTTTGAAAAGCCCAATTTTGGCCTACCGAGGTGATATGACAGACTGGCTTAACGAATTTTGGCGTAAGTTTCAAGCAGCAAATTTAGGAGCCATTTATTTGAGTAAAGTTTGCAGGAGGGGATAATGGATTTTAACGACTTAATTGATGAGTGCGAAGAGGATAGTGAAATTGACCTCGGCCTATTATAACTAGCCTTACTATGCAGAGCGATCGAATCCGCTTAAGCAAGTGATTGCATAGAGCACCCGCCAGGAGCCAAAATCTCTCTTGGTGGGGCAATTTCTTCTATTGAATTTCCCTTTAGCTTACACGTAAGGGGTATTGATTTTTTATTGATTATCATTTATAATGATAATTATAATAATCAATGATAATTATAGGAGGTGAAAAATATGCCAAAGAAAAGAGCTGAGCTTTACTCCCCTTGTTCAGACCGAGATATTCGCTCCGCTGTCCTTAGAAGGGCTCACGAGCGAATGCGGGAAATGGATGAGCAGGGCCTACCTACTGCGGGCAAGATGAGTGAGATAATGCAAGAAGAGTCCCTAAAGTTCCGGCAGTTTTCCGAATACATGGTTCACAAATCGAGTTGCTCCAAAATGACTTGGGGAGAATTAAAGCAAGCCTGCGAGAAATTCGCGAAGAAAAGATGAAAGGAGGTTGAAATGAGGATTAAACTTAGAGTGAACTTGAACGACATACCCGACGTACCAGATACGCCAGATATACCCTTGGCGAGTGGGAATGAAATAGACACTCCTCAACCTGACCTCATAGTGATTGGAGAGACTGCGGTAATGGAATGGTATCTCGAACAGGGCACGGATGAAATCTACAAAATTTTGGCGAAGGAGACACAAAATGAGGGCATTCGTAATCAGAAGGGAATCTAAAGAGGCCTCTATGAAAAAATACGGCCCGCGAGAGCAATGGCGGGACGTCGAACAAAATGCCCCCTGGCTTGGCTTGGAAGTTTCTGAGGACTTCGGCGTAATAATTAGAGAAAGTGCTACAAGATACACTGAGGAAGGTAAAAAGCGGGAAAAATTCCAGAACGCTGTCAATCAGGCTCTTGAACTGATGAGGCAAGGTGAATGTGGGGCGGCCCTCTTTCCAAGAGTAGATAGGGAAACAAGGAATATATTTATCTCATTCCCAATTTTATCCGACGCTATTAACCGAGGACTTAGAGTTTTCTTTGCGCGCGAGAGGTTTGAGCTTGACCCATCCAACTCTGAAAGTGTGGATAAGTATTTTCAAAAGGCTAGAGAGGGCACAGCATATGTTGATACGTTAAGAGAAAACTCAATGGGGGCTAAATTCGCCCGTGCTTTCGATGACCATAAACTACCAAATGGTAGAGTCCCTTGGCCTTTTGATTATGATAAGGAAACTGGAAGGGCAGTAATAAACCGGGAAAGAGCAGACTGGGTCAGGAGGTGGCTAGATTGGCTGCTCATTGATGGCATTGGTACCCTAGAAATTTGTCGAAGGATGAATGAGATGTTTCCATCGCCTAGAGGAGGTCAGTGGAGACCCAAATCAGTTACCGATATTTTAAGAAATAGAGCTTTAATTGGTGAGTTTTATGCCAAAGATAGGGATGGAGAACAGAAGCTTGTTTATAGAAACGAAGGCCAAACAACCTACACAGTAGAAGAATTTGAAGCTGTAGGCAAGAGGTTAGACGAGATTCGAGAAAACAGCTACTACAATGCCACAAAAGCTGAGCATCATTATCCACCTATTACCAAATTCGTTTACTGCTCTGAACATAAAAGGATGTACGCTTTCCCCAATAGGCATCGCCCTTACTACCGATGTAAAGAGTGTGGGAAGATAATGAATGCCACGAAGCTGTGGGACCAATTCTTTCCTGAGATAAAAGAAGCATTCTTAAGAGAGGAGCGCCTAATTCCAAGAATAAAAGCACAGTTCGGCGATGAGGAGTTAATTGCCAGGTATGAAGCAGAGATTGAGGAAAAGTCAGAAGCGATAAGGAGCTTTGAGCAGGCTAAGGATAAAGCCGTGCGTATGGGGATGTATCTACAGAATTACCCGCTTGAGAGGGTGCAGGAACAGATAGACAAAGCTGACTTAGGCATCCAGAGATTAGAGGCTGAACAGGATGGCCTGAGGCAGAAGCTGAACAACCTAAAGCAACAAATTATCGATGAGGAAGGTGTGAAACGATTTTGCCAAATGATTAGCCGTAACATTGATAGCCTGACCAAGGAACAATGGGAGATAATTGGAAAACTAACGTCCCTTAAGATTACAGTTTACGACAAGGAATTAGTGAAGGTTAACATAGCACTACCACCAGTGAGAGAGGAGGCTGAATTTAATTCTAGTTTATCCACATCAAGGAAACATACATGGAGATTATCATCAGGCGTGATGAGAACTGCAGCCCAAACCAGGATAGCTGCTAATAAAAGGGGAGGAATGAGCCATTTCAGGAGCGAATGTCGGGAGAATT